>MTKZ01009809.1_pt1 | contig 29336 bp, 17 predicted proteins | sample 1042781 | NCBI WGS metagenome assembly MTKZ01 (sample SAMN06212207, study PRJNA360539) | anaerobic digester metagenome | biome: Wastewater treatment plant; material: sludge; isolation source: anaerobic digester fed with sludge from wastewater treatment plant | place: Denmark: WWTP Viborg ... | reverse complement strand
CACTACTGTCCGGTTAAGCAAAAAATTGATTTGTTCATGAAAAAACATCCAACGTCCAGAATTGTAAAACGCAGATTTTATGAGATATGGAATTCTTCATTTTCGCTTCAGTGTTGTATCTGTGAGATTTTCATTTCAAATCGAAAAATGCTCAATGAGCTATATCTGCCACATTAACAGCCATATATGGGGATTCGTGTATTTTTAACCGGACACTACTGATCCACCATAGATTATCATTCCTGTATTGGGCAGATTCATACCGGTCAATCCTGAAATCTCTATCTTCTTCAGGTATATATCCCATAACATCGGGTTGTAAACACCCTGTGGAAGATCAAGAGAGGTAATGGTAACAGGTTTCGTGTCAAACTCCAGATATGGCCCCTCAAGATGTGGATCAGTCTGAAAATAAATATCACCACCTTCTTCTCTTTTTCCATCAAATTCAATTCTTCCGATCAGGACATGGACCCAGTTGAAGTGAAAGTAACCCGGATCTGCGAGTTCTCCGGATGGTTTGATACCAACTTCAAACTGAACCCTGACAGGTACGGTAAATTCTTCCCTTTTTGTACATCCAGCACTTAAAAGGACAAGAAACAAGCCCGCAAGTCTGAAAGTCCGCGGAAGCATCAGCTGCCAATTTATTATTCAAGACGAAAAATCGATCTTACAGGTTGGAAGATTTTTTACAATTTATATGCAAGTTATGCTATTCTGAAAAACTATTGTCATGCAACATACATGTCTTAGCGCGTGAAGTCTATGGATAAGTATCGGATAATATCCGGTTGAAGTTGCATCAGCAGTAGGAAGACCTTCTTTTTTCAGCCTATTTTCCCCTTAATAATTCCTTTATTTCTTTCAGATCCTTTTTTATCTCTTCAAAATTCTGGATGTTTTTGTACGACATCAGTATTATCTTAACAGACACCAGCAGAACACCTGCTTCGAGCAGAAGCATATGAGTAAACCCCTTTACAAAAAGAGCGGTGACGAACAGGACAATGGTTACAATTATTGTAATCATTGTCCAGGTATCAAGGTACTTGTTCATTTTGACTTTATTATATTTTCACAAAGATTGTTAAAGTAATGAAATAATGTCTTTCAATGTTGCGAAAGATACCGAATATCAGCATGATAAAGTATTCAGGAAGTAACTTTTGATGAAAAGAGCATTCAATTCGGGGAAACATGAAAGAATTATGTCTCCAAATGTAAATTGAAACGCACAGGATGTAAAATAATAAATAGAATAGTTGAGATTAATAGTGTAAATTTAAGATTATGTTTAGATGGATCATTGAAATACCAAAAGCAGAATACGATGTCAGGAACAAGCAAGAAAAACAATGGAATAATACTGGTAATAGTTATTCTATGGACAGAATCTGTTATACTGTTTGCACAGTCCCCGCTTCCTCCACCGCCACCTCCTCCTCCACCTCCTGCAGAAGTGAATGGTAGTCAGGCAGGCAAAGCCGACAGCCTCCTCCAGGCAGGCAGAATAAGCCTTGCCCTTGAGGAGTACAGGAAAATATACAATCAATGCAAAAATGACAGGGAGTTTGTTTATAATTATGCCTGTGCTCTCTCCCGGTCGGGGCAGACAGATAGTTCGCTTTACTATTTAAATGTAGCAGTGATAAATGAACCTTCAGTTTCCGTCCTTACTGATCCTGATCTGCTTGCTTTAAGGGAATCAAAGGGCTGGGAAGAATTTGAGAATGATCTGATCTCATCTGTAAACAGGAAAACTGGCAATAGTATAAAGGATATTGCCTATGCAAAATCGCTATTGAAACTCCTGTGCCAGGAGGAGTCATTATTTTATGAAGTCGGAATTGCCGTAAGAAACCTTGGACCCGACTCTCCTGTAGTGACAGCGCTCAGAAGGCTTCAAACATGGCAGAATGAAAAAAACCTTGCAGAGTTGGAGGCGCTGATTGGTTCAAATGGATGGCCCGAGATAAGTCAGGTTGGCCGCCAGTCAGCAAGTGCTGCATTTTATGTTATTCAGCATTCTAATGCCATAACCCAGGAGAAGTATATTAATTTGTTCGGGGATGCCTGTAGAAAAGGTGAAGGGAACTGGCAGCAATATGCACTGATGTTCGACCGGATGAGGATGAACCAGAATAAGCCGCAGAGATTTGGAACACATCATTATCTGGATCCTTCTAAAGGCAATATAAATGAACTCTATCCTCTTGAGGACGAGTCAAAGGTTGATGAATGGAGAAGAGAGATAGGACTTGAACCCCTGGATGACTATTTAAAAAGATCAGGTATCAGGAAATAGTTAACAAAAAGGGATTGAACAGAAAATAATCCTCAATGATTTATTTTTCAAATTCCGAAAGACCACTTTGAGTTTATGATTAAAAATCAGAACGATAACAAAAACAATGAAAATCATTCCGGGTTGTTCCGGATCACCTTCGTTTTTGTCAATATCTTCCTTCCGGTTCCGGAATTGACAACTCTCTTCAGGAGCCTGAAATAAAGGAAAAGGTAGAGTGTCAGGGAAACAAGCCAAAGGACTGTTATGTTGAACCAGAAAGTATCTGCCTGCTTATTCCCTATTTTCTTGTAGGGCGCATAAAAATGAGCACGGCCATTAGCTGAAACTGGCTTCATATATGCCGGCTCATATTTCTGGATGATCTTTTTACCCGTCTCTATTATCTTCTGCGTGTTAAATTCATCAAGAACTATTTCCCTGAGTCTGATATTGGTATGGTTATTCTTCAGTTCTATAAGTGCGCTCTCACCGATTTTTGTCAGCAAGGCGGCTGTGATGGAGTCTTTTTTGAGAACGTTCTTTTTCCTGATCTCCTTAAACCGGTCTGAAAAGTTGTCGAGCAGACTTTCTGTCCTGATTGCTACGGAATCATCAAATCTGCCGATGTCCAACGAACTTTTAAGATTTCTTGGAGGAGGTCCTGATCCGGCTATTTCAGCCATTTTCCCGATATACACTGTCAGTTTTCCAAGGTTGTCAGCAACAAGTTCCCTGTACCGGGAAGAATCCCTGTAATTGCGGCAGATCCACAGATCCTTTCTAAGGGCCTCGATCAGGAATGATGCATACCACGTGTTCTGGCTTATCTCCATATCATAACTGAAGAAGTTCTTTTCGTACCTGTTGTTTTTGAACTGTTCAGTGGCAAGCGCTTCATAAGCCCATCTGGCAGGCATCAGATCGCCGATAATGGGGACAAACTCACCGTAGGTGTTTTCCTTCCTGTGGAGACTGTCGAACTTCACCAGCACTCCGCTGAACAACAGCTGGGGAATAATTATAAAAGGGATAAGTATATAGATCGTTGCCGCTGAATTAAAGGCGGATGAAATGTTCAGTCCTATCAGATTGGCCAGGCATGAGGTGCTGAACAGTATTATCCAGTATTCCGGTGTCATTCCCCTTATTCCAAGAATCAGGTTGCCTGCAATTACGAATAGAATTGTCTGAATTGCGGAGACCAGGAACATCATCATCACTTTTGAGTTTATATAGCTGAACCAGCTCAGGTTGAGAAAAGATTCCCTTTTGAGTATTTTGCGGTCTCTGACAATCTCTTCGGCGCTGATGATCAGTCCCATAAAAAGGGCTGTTATAACGCACATGAACATGTATGCGGGCAGGTTTTCGTTCTCGCGCAGGCTGTAGGCATTACCCGAAACATTCCTGGTGAAGAAGGCAAGCAGAACTGCCAGGAGGGGTGCTCCGAGAATACTTATAAGTACATATTGCCGGTCTGCCAGTCTGGATAATAAATTGCGCGTAAAAAAGTTAACCGACTGCCTTGCCAGTCCTGGAATAGAATATTTATTCTCGGGCAATGGTTCGCGGATTATTGATCTGTCAGGGTTTTTTTTCTCATTTTCTTCCCTGAACCTTTCAGCCCATTCAGATGGTGAGACTCTTCTCAGGCGGGTTGGCTTGCCATATTCATTAACCACCTTCGATTCTATTATCCTCAGAAGCTGGTCCGTATCAACATTACCGCAGGTGATGCATTGATCCTCGATGGCATTAGCCAGGCTGGCCCGGGTTTTGAACCAGATAACGGTCTCATTGGGATTTCCATAGAAGATCATATAACCACCGCGGTCGAGGATCATGATACGGTCTAACATCTTGTAGATATCTGATCCGGGCTGATGTATGGTGGTGATCACAAGTCTTCCTTTGTATGCCTGTTCCTTGAGCATTGTCATCACTGTCTCAGCATCAACCGAGGAAAGTCCTGAAGTAGGCTCATCGACAAAAAGTATGGTAGGCTCCCTTATTAGTTCCAGTGCAATGTTCAGTCTTTTTCGCTGGCCGCCGCTGATAATCTTGTTGACGGGGCTGCCGACCTTCAGGTCCTTTATTTCGTAAAGATCCAGATCATTAAGAATCTTATCGACCTCCATCCTGATCCCCGCTTCCCCGAGATTATGCAGACACATCCGTGCGTTGAAGAGAAGATTCTGGAAAACGGTAAGTTCTTCGTACAACAGATCGTCCTGGGGTACAAAGCCGATAACTCCCTTAAGATGTTCCCTGCCTTCTGTACTGTTTAGATCATATCCATTGATAAGTACCGTTCCGGAACCGGGTTTGTAAATGCCGCTCAGAAGGCTGAGGAGGGTAGATTTACCGACTCCGCTTCCTCCCATTATTCCGATCAGTTTTCCTGATTCCTCCCGGAAGTTGAGGTTTTGTATGCCATTTTCACTATTCCTGAACCTGAGGCTTACATCCCTCGCCTCAAGGGAGACCCGAACTTTGAAGGCAGCACCTGTAAATATCTCAGCAATATCATTGTAAAAGATTGTATTTACCGGAGCACCCCTTATTGAGGATCCATGATCAAACACGTAGGTTTGTCCGGGATAAATGTTCTGCCCGTTCAGAAAAAGATCTTCCGTGCCAACATATTTCATCAGAAGGGTGTTGGTACTGGCAACATTCAGAAAGGATAATCTGCCCCTCATGTTCTCATTGAGAATACGCTTTACCCCCTTGCGGTCCTTATCTTCCTTGTTTTCTACTATAAGCAGTCTCTCAATTCGCGCACTTACCTTTTCCGGTTCAAGTATGAATCCCAGAATATCATTATATTCAGTCTGATCTATGTTGAATGCCGAAGCGACAGTCTCTGCAAATTCCAGTTCTTTTTCGCTTGTTCCCTCGCTGAAGGCGATAAAGTCCATGAGATGGACAAGGACATATAATTTCTGTTTCTGCTGAAGCTCCTCATTAATCTGTTCACAAATTGCAAGGATTCTGATGGATGTAAGAGAGATACGTTTACGGTCCTTAATGCTGTCCTTCAGAATCCCATCGGGGTAATAAAGCCTGAGATACTCATCGAACATTGTCATGTACCTGACTATCTGTTCGTTGTTCAGATGCTTTGACAGAAAGAGCCGGACAACCTCACGTCCCCTTGATGATATCTCCCTCTGTGCATGGACATCGCTTATGAGGGCAAACAACTGAATTAGCGCTTTCAGGATAGGTTCACTCATCCTACTGAGAATTTAGTAATAATCACCAGGATATTTTCCGGGTTTTCTTCTCTTGAAATATGCAAATAATCTTATATTTGTTTAAGTATATCAAGTTACTAATTAAATTGTATCCGGAGAAATTTTTTAGATTAACCTCAAGGCATTAAGGTCTGCATATGCATCCCGCGAATTTTTTAACTGACATTTAACAGGCTCTTATGGATAAGCTGATCATAAATCCGACAGTCTTTACACCGAAGGTCATACTTGACCATGAGAAGCATCTTATGGAGATCGTTGGCGAGTCAAGACCCCAGGATGATCGCGAATTTTATCTTCCTGTCGTGGAATGGATGAATGATTACAGTCAGAGGATTCTTGATTCTGATGACATAAGGGATCCCGTTGTTATAAATTTTAATTTCAATTATTTCAATTCAGGATCCGCCAAGTGCATACTCGATATCTGCAAGATTCTTGCGAAGCTACGTTCGCGCGAGATAGATGCTTTTGCCAGATGGCATTATGAGAAGGGCGATGATGACATGCTCGAAGCCGGAAGGGAGATAGCACGTATTGTGAACCTGCCTTTCGAATTTATTGAATCAGAGATGAGATGAGATCCTTTGCAGGATTTGTAAGCCCTGATGAATTCAGAAAATCCCGGTCCGCTATAGTGGCAAAGTATCTTTATGATAATTTGAGAAGGATAAGCCGATTTTCCCCCACCGGCTTTCGTTCGGGTAAGAAGTTTGAAGATCTCGGGGAAAAGAAAAAACGGTTCTGGGTTGAGTATTCTTCAGGAATAGCTGACAAATTAATGTCTTTCGACCTTTTTTTAAGACCCTTCAGTGATTATTGCAGAACATGTATCATCACTGATGAGGAGATGGAAGCCCTTGTTTCTAACGACCTGGACAAGTTTGCACGTGATTCACCTGCCACAGACAATAACCTTTTCTTTCCTGAATTGAACCATCTGATCCCTGCAAGCCTCAGGGAAGCAGGCCTGGAGATCATCAGACAGCTGGAGCTTGATGCAGTTGAAGAATCCCTTCTTGTCAGGATTGCCAGGGTTGTTCATGCAGGTTACCTGTCTGAAACAGCAAGACAGACTCCCGTTTCCTCCTTAGTCGAGCGGTCTCTGATGAAAGGCTTTGATGATCTGTCACACGAGATTTTACAGTCGAATATTGATTTCGCTGTTCATCTGCCAACCAGACTGCTGGCCATCGGCTACAGGATACGACCTGTTAGAAAGGGATACAAATCACGGGTCCTGCATCTTGATGAATATGAGGTTGAAACTATGGCAAAAGTTGAACACCTCAGGTGGAGCTGGGAGAAAAGGATCAACGGATGGACATACGGAAAGGTAAAGGATGTCAGAAAAAAAGCGCATCCTGACCTTGTTCCCTATGGGGAACTCAGTGAAAACGAGAAAGAAAAGGATCGTGCGCTGGTAAGGCTGACACCTGCACTGCTTCGTGATATAAGATATGAAGCATATCCTGTTGCCCCCGGAAAGATAAGCAGATTATCGTATGCGGTCAAACCACGAAGCAGCATACACAAGCTTTTGGATGGCATAAACGAACTAAGTGCCGGGATCGGTCCTCTCGCAGAAAACACACCGTCGATCAGGGCTAAGCTTACTTCGATTGATGAGAAGATAAAACTCTCGATAAGCGAAGTGCAGGGCAGTTACAATTATGCAAGGCATATCCAGGAAGCGTTTCTTCCTGATGCCCTCGACATCCGCGAATGCTTCCCCGAAAGTTTTATTCTCTACGAACCGAAGGATATAATAAGCGGCGATTTTTATCTTTTCAACAGGCATAACGGGAAAGTGGTTTTCGCGCTTGCCGACTGTACAGGCCATGGCATTCCGGCCGCCCTGATTAGTACGATAGGATACGGAATACTGGATCAGACCGTAAATATTCTAAGGGTAACAGACCCGGCAGAAGCACTGAATAATCTTTTTATGGGTATCCACAGATTCCTCCGTAAGGATAAGGCTGGTTCCGGCGCTTCAGACGATATGGCGATCGTCCTGGGCAGTTTTGATCTGAATACCAATATCCTGAGCTTCACAGGGGTTTGCAACATGGTCTTTCATGTTACCGGAGGAAAAATCTCTGATAATCTTTCAGGCATCAGCCATGAAAACTATCATAATAATGACAGATATGATTTTGCGGTGAAAAGCCTCAGACTTGATCCCGGCGACAAGTTATATATCAGCTCTGACGGGTTTTCTGATCAGTTCGGTGGTGGAAATCATCAGCGCTATACCAGAAAAAGGCTCAGAGAATTCCTTCTGAAAATCAGTAACAATCCTATGCCTGAACAGGGCGATCTTCTATACGAGGAATTTGAACGCTGGCGTGATGAAAAGAACAGGGATGAAGATCAGACAGATGATATAACCATTATCGGCATTAGTATCTGACCCCGCCGTGCGTTCCCATTACGCTCATCTTTATTTGACTTGCCTGCTTTTGTTTCATAACTTTATAAAAATATAGCTTGCATGTCAGGGATTATCAGTGGATATAACTATGACATCTTTATAAGTTATCGTCAGAAAGACAATAAATATGACGGTTGGGTATCGGAGTTTGTAAATCATTTGAAGAGTGAGCTGGAAGCTACCTTCAAGGAAGAAATAAGTGTTTATTTCGATATTAATCCGCACGACGGTCTTCTTGCAAACCACGACGTCGACGCCTCCCTTAAGGAGAAGCTTAAATGCCTGATTTTTATTCCTGTCATCTCCCGAACTTATTGTGATCCGAAATCCTTCGCATGGGAACACGAATTCAGGGCGTTTGTTGAAATGGCTTCTCATGATCAGTTCGGACTAAAGGTGAAGCTTCCGAATGGCAACGTGGCACTCAGAGTATTGCCTGTTCAGATACACGAACTGAAATCCGTAGACAGATCACTTGTTGAAAGCCTCCTGGGAGGATTCCTTAGAGCCATTGAATTTGTGTACTCGGAGCCTGGAGTAAACCGTCCGCTCTTACCTGGAGATTCAGAAGAGAGAAATATTCACAAAATCAGCTATCGTAACCAGATCAACAAGGTTGCCAATGCAATTGATGAGGTTATTTCCGGTCTGATGAAGGAGGCGGAAACCGGATCAGAGTTTGCGGAAACTGAAATTGTCTCGGCCGCTCCAGCTCCTTTGGCGGATTCGGAGATAAAGGGAAAGAAATCAGGTTCAACCAAGAAAAGGATGTTATTTACATTCAGTTCTTCACTGATAATACTTATTCTGGCAGCAATATATCTCTTTCTGGGAGGCAGCTCTCTTCCTTTTTCCAGACGGGATTGGCTGCTGATAACTGATTTTGAAAATCTTACCGGGAATCCGGTGTTTGACAATTCGCTTTATACCGCATTTTCTCTTAGCACAGGTCAATCGAGATATGTAAACATTTTCTCGAGAGCAAGAATGAAGGAGACTCTGGCAAGGATGGAAATGGGAGATAAGACATTTGTTGATGAAAGAACAGGAAGGGAAATGGCTGAAAGGGAAGGGATCGGTTTATTTATAGTGCCGGGCATCAGCGAAATAGGGGATCAGTATGCAATTACGGCAAGAATCCTTGAAACAAAGTCAGGCGATGTTCTTAAGTCTGAAGTGTTTTATGCTCAGGAACAGAATGAAATCCTGCCTGTGATAGACAGATTATGCAGAAAAATCCGAAAGGACCTTGGTGAGTCAAGATATCATATTTCCTTGCAGGACAAACCACTGAACCGAGTGACTACTTCATCACTGGCCGCCCTGAAGCAGTATTCCCTTGGTATAGAAAGCCATCTGAACTCCTCTTTCAGCGATGCAAGAAGATATTACGAAAATGCCCTGAGGATCGATACTGGATTCACAGCAGCCAAAGCATCTCTGGGAAATATTCTTATTCAGAAATTTAACGATCTCCGGGGAAAGGAGCTTCTCAGAGAAGCGGTTCGCAATGCGGACAATCTTACTGACCGTGAGAAATACGGAATAATGGCCTTCTATGCCGAGCATGTGGAACATGATTATGAAAAGGCAATCGACAATATGGAGATACTGAGGAGATTATATCCCGATGAGCCGGTGATCCGCAACAACCTTGGCTGGTACCATCAGCAGTTAGGGGAGTATGACATTGCTGTGGAGGAATACAAGCAGGCGGTTAAAATTAATCCTGCCCAGGGACTGACTTATTCGGGAATCCTGTGGATCTATGGGGAATTTCTGGGGATGCCTGATTCTGTGATCGTTTGGGGTGAAAAGATGATAGCAGACAATCCTGATAATGCCTGGGGGTATTATTATCTCGCTTCTGCATGGTTTTGCCACGACAGCCTTGAAACGAGCCTGAGTCTCTTTAAAAGAGCCTCAGAACTTGATCCTGATTTCGTCAATAATCAATTCAGATTAGCTCATGTCTACAGGCATCTCGAAAAATATCCGGAGGCGATAAAGGTACTTGAACGAATACTTGCAAAAAACCCGGAAGACGCCTCTGCCGTATATGACCTGGGCATTAACTATGATGCAATGGGAAATGATCAGGAAGCAAGGAAATACTATCTTAGGTATAAAAAGAATGCAGAGGAAAACTGGCTTAATAACTTTGCGGATTATTATGGAACTTATACTTCCCTGGCTTGCGTTGCAGCCAGGCTTGACGAAATGGAACTATCGGATAGTATGCTGAAGAAGGCCATTGCCCTGGATTCCGCTAAATACCTTGAATTTGCTCAAACCTTTTGTGTGCAGGGGAATATCCAGGAGGCACTCAGGAATCTTGAGCGTGCCCTTGACATCGGTTACAGGGATCTGTACTGGTTGAAAGCCAACGCTGACCTGTCAGGATTACGCTATGATATCCGTTTCCGGAGCCTGCTAGAAAAATACTTCAGCCGCGATTGATAATCAATGCTTTTTTCCCCAACAGATACCTGATCATATAAGGATTTAAACAGGATAAATTCTTCAGTGACCGGCAAATTTACTAATTCAGGGCACCAGTGGTCACAGAAAAGGAAATCATTAACGCTATATTTTACAATCCCAGCACTTCTCTTCCCTGTTTGAACACAATATCGACAGGGATCCCGGCTGTGTTGACCTTTTCGAGGTCACGGCGCAGGCTTTCCGTCATCACGCCGTCGCCTTCAACCCAGGTTTTGGCTGCATCATAATCGCCATCACCCTGAACCTTAAGGATTTTTTCAACAAGCGATTCCACTGCTTTTTTCATTTGATCCAGGTTCACTTTATAGTAACCGTTGTCCTGGTAGATGAATGCCCCGTTGTCAGCAAAGTATTTAAGCGAGAGCATATTGGCCTTTCCATGCGCACTCGAAGCACCAAACCGGCTGGAGCGGAAGATACCTGCGAAAAAAGTAACATAGTTGTTCATCACCTCGCCGTTTGTAATTTCCCCTATTTCATAGAGTTTTGTTACCAGGTACAGGCCCATAATATCGGCCTTAGCCTCTTCGAGGGCAGAATATTGTTCCTTCAGAGCCTCCCTGACGGGTCCCTTTCCGTTTATGGTGTTCTTCACCCCCATGCCATGGGCAACTTCATGGAATGTGGTGTTTTCGAAGAAGGCATCGAAGGTTATGTGACCGCGCTGGCTCTCGTCAATCAGCATTGATGCTATGGGCATGAGAATATTGTCGAATTTGGCCTTCATGGAGTTCTTGAGCTGGAGCTTGCGGCTTCCGATCGCAAGGTGAATCTCGGGATCGTTTGGCAGGTTTATCGCAATGGTCTTGCTCCCGGCATTACAATCGCCTGCATAGTAAATAGCATCATATACATTCATATCAGCATCAATTCCTGGCTTCTCGGCTTTGTAGGCAGGATCGACAGGAAGTCCCTCCTGAAGGGCCGGGAGCATCGAGTTGAATTTCTCAAGCCTGGCGCTCCAGACCGGATCTTTCACCAGAACGAATGCCTCGTGGGCAGCTTTGTAACCAAACAGCTGATCTTCATAATTCTCAATGGGGCCAACGACGAAGTCGATATTCGATTGTTTCATTTCCATCCAGGCAAAGTCGCTCGGCTGATAGTTGTTGGTGATCAAGGCGTCAGCTCTCATGGTGAGGTACTTCTTCAGACCAGGATCCTCTGCCAGTTCTGCCGCGCTTAACATAAGCTCAGCGGCTTTCGAATGCTGTTCCTTATATGCCTCAGAGTATGGTACCGAAAGCAGTTTACCATCATTGTCGCGTCTGACAATGGTATAGAGACTGGTCTTTTCCGGATCATCCCATTCTTCAAATTCCATTACTGTCATGTCAGCAGGATAGAATTGAGCCCCGGGGAGCTTTTCCCCGAACCCTGGAATAAATGGAGCATTCCCATTTAGTCTGTCCCACGGGCCGTAATGAATCTTTATGTAATCCCTGGCGTACTCATTCTTTATTCCGGATAGAAGTTCCTCTTTGTCACCGTATGCCTGCGTCCAGTATATATCATCCATTATGGCTGCAGCATCAATAAGCAAGCCCGTAATTTCCCTTTCCTGGCTGCTGAGGAAGCTCAGGTCAGTAGTAAGCGTAACCTCTTTGAATCGTTCGAGACTGGTCTTCATCTCCTCAGTAAGTTTCTTATCCGCAGAATTGCAAGCTGTCAGGGATACTGTCAGGATTATTACAAACAATCTGAAAATCTTTGTGTTCATGTCTGCCGGGTTTTTGATGTTAGACTGGCAAGTTAGGAAAAGTTTTGATCTTCCTAGGCATCAATAATCAGGATACCGGCCATTCCTGTAATTTCTGAATCAACTTTTTCTCCTGACCCGGTTGGCAGATTCTATTATTGACTGAACAACCGGGGAAGGAAATCATAAAGTGACATTCGCCATACCTGCCATTCATGGATACCCGGAAAGGTTGTGTACTCAACATCCATCTTATTCTGCCTTAGGATATTAACAAATTTGTTTGTTGCATCGATCCTGGGATCCTGTTCACCAACGGAAATATAAAAGAGCTTGAGGCTTTTATTAAAATCAGGATTATTTGTAAGCAATCCCGGTATTGTTTTCTCAGCATCAAAGTTAGCCTCAGCAATTCCTCCGAAGAGGCCGGTACTGAATACTCCTACGTAATCGAATTTGTCAACATAACGCAGTCCGATGTAAAAAGACTGACCGCCACCCATTGAAAGTCCCGCTACTGCTCTGTTTGACTGATCGTTATAAACCCTGTAATTCTTCTCAATCACAGGTAAAACATCAGTAAATAATTCATCAGCTCCGACCTGCAGCGCTTCATTGTTGTATCCCCCGGGCACTCCAGTTTCAACATTTCCATTTGTCATCACAATGATCATAGGTCTGGCTTTTCCCTCCGCCAGAAGGTTATCCATTATAATACCGGCAGCGCCTTCGTTGTACCATGATGTCTCATTCCCCCCTCCGCCATGACGTAGGTATAAAACAGGATATTTTCGGTCATATGACAGATCATATTCCGGCGGGACATATACATATAGTTTGCGTAGTTTTTTCTGGACAGTTGAGTAATATGTTCTTATATGCACGCTCCCATGAGGTACATCCCTGATTTCATCAAACCGGGGAGGATCAGCCGGAACATTGAGAAGGTTATATCCGGGTACCGTACCTGTCTGCAATTCGGGATTCAGCGGATCAAGTATCCTCAGACCGTCAACATGCAGGGCATAGGTATAAATTCTTGGTTTCAGAGGGCCAACCGTAACTGTCCATCTTCCTTTTTCATCCTTTTTCATCGGATATTTTGCCGTATCACCCTCGAATCTTAGTAGCACTTCTGAAACAGTAGGGGCAAACAGATTAAATGTTACGGTAAGGTCAGGGTTAACAACAGGAGAGGTTCTTCCGGTCATACCCGGCATACCAGGCTGAGCGAATAAAAAGCAGCTGATTGCAAACATGGTAATAATCAGGCAGGCTCTTTTTCTTATTTGTCTTTTGATATTCATAATTAATATTTTCAGATAATAATACTGTTATTCAGATTTATGAGAAGCTTAACTGTTATGGAGCAAATATTAAATATAACTTTTCCTGTTTAATATCCCAATCACTGCTGTTTCAGTCTCCCTTACTAAGTTAAGCGGATTCCAGACATTCAATTCAGTTTGATTCAGCAAATTTTGAGTCGAAGTCATAATTAAGGCCAGTTTAATAAAACAAATGAATGGCAATTCTGACTTTTTCAGGGTGAATTTCAGGTCAGAATAGTCTCTTATTAAATCAGCCCATAAGAATTGTATTGGTATTACACTAACTTTATGTCAAACACTTAAGCCTTGAATCCACGAATCTGACCATTCGTATCCGGTACTGATTAACAATACATTATAAGAAAAAATGGATTTTAAATATCTATCCGAAAAATGCAATTATTAAAATTTTATTGACAGTGTTATGAAAAGAAAAAATGGGTTACTCGCAATGCTTTTTTTTATTGCCTCCGGAATCTGCATCGCACAGTTACCTGATCCGGTTAAAGTTGAAGGAGGTAAGATACAGGGGACTGTTGAAGATGGTTTAACGGTGTATAAAGGTATTCCTTTTGCAGCACCACCTGTTGGAGACCTGCGTTGGCGTGCTCCTGAGCCTGCTGCAAAATGGGATGGTATACTGAAAGCTGACAAGTTTGCTCCGGGACCCATTCAGGGCCAGAATTTTCCTTTCGGAAAGAGCGAAGACTGTCTATACCTCAACATCTGGACACCGGCGAAGTCAAAGAATGACCGGATACCGGTAATGGTATGGATCCATGGAGGTGGATTTGGTGCAGGATCTGCTTCCGAAGCACTTTTCTACGGGGATAAACTTGCGAAAAAGGGAGTAATCCTCGTTTGTCTTGCCTATCGCGTAGGGCAGTTAGGATTCCTGGTACACCCGGAACTGAGTAAGGAAAGTCCTGATCATGTGTCCGGAAATTACGGTCTTCTGGATATGATCGCAGGTCTGCAATGGATTAAGAAGAACATCTCTGCGTTTGGTGGAGATCCCGGCAAGGTGACTATTTTTGGTGAATCAGCCGGAGGAATAGCTGTTAGCATGTTGTGTGCTTCACCGCTGGCCAAAGGGCTGTTTCACGGTGCCATTTCTCAGAGCGGCGGTTCGTTTGGCCCTTCAAGACCAACTACTTTTCCGGGAGAGAACATGAAGAGGCTTCATGATGCTGAACTCGCCGGGATAGAATATTTAAAAAATGCAGGGGTTTCATCTGTCAGTGAGCTTCGGAAGTTACCTGCAGACAAGCTTCCCGGAGGACGTGGAATCGGGATGGCCTGGCCTGTAATAGATGGATATGTGATCCCGGACGATCAATACAGGCTCTATGCAGCAGGAAATTACAACGACACTCCGGTTCTTATCGGATATAACTCAGATGAAGGTGCGAGTTTTTCACAATTTAAAACTCCGGAGGAATATATTTCCAGTGTCAGGGCACGTTACGGCAAATTCGCTGAAGATTTGATCAAAGCCTATCCTCCGGGAGAAAACACTGTACCCAAAACTGCCTGTGATCTGGCCCGGGATGCAGCTTTCGGCTGGCACACCTGGATATGGGCACGACTGCAATCGCAAACCGGGAAATCAAAAGTATTCTACTATTATTTCGATCAGCACCCCGATTATCCTGAAGATTCACCAAGGGCAGGTTATGGTTCGCCTCACGGCATGGAGATACCGTATGTTTTCCAGCATCTGAATTCATCAGGTCCGATGATGGTAAATCGTCAGATTACGAAAGCCGATGAAGATATTTCTGAGGCTATGTCAACCTACTGGACAAACTTTGCCAGATTCGGAGATCCTAACGGGGAAGGGTTGCCTGATTGGCCTGCATTCAGCGATACCAATCCTTCTGTAATGTATTTCAATAATAATCCCTATGTCGGACCTGTACCAAGTGTGGAGTCGCTCAAAGTCCTGGATAAATATTTTGAATGGCGGCGCACTCCTGAAGGAGAAGCGTGGGCAAAATGATTATTTGTATCATTGGATAAAAAGCCCCGGCATCATTGAGCCGGGGCTTTTTATTTTTTATATCATTTGATTTCCGGGGAAATAATCATTTTACTTCTGCGATTAAATCGAGTATGCCGTCAATAATAGCTCTTTCGGCATAGCCAGGTTTGCATCTCGAGGATAGTACCTCGAAGGTCTGGTAACCAAAAGCCGCATCGTTTGGTATATATCCTGAATTTGCAGTTCCGTTGGTCAGAGAAACAGCTATTGTCCGGGCATACGGGGATTCTTTCTTGAGCTGCTGGGCGATAAGGTTAAATACCTCGGCATTAACAGTTCCAAGGACAATATCATCAATACGAAGCACGCCCAGCCTGAGGTTCACTGAATCACCGTCAACATAGGTCCCTTCATAACCTGCTCTTCCCTGGTTTGTACGCCGGCGTCCGGGGAATGACACTGTCTTTTGGGCTGCAGCGATTGTAGCAGAAGTGACGGGACGTTCAATATTTCTCATAACCCGTTTTACCTCCTCACCCAGCATTACTCCCATGGATCTTGTAATTTCCTTTTGTTCATTCATCAATCGTGCTACTTCAGGATTATTCCTGTCCATACCTGTTCCACCCGGAGGCATGGCATTGCTGATATCTTCTCCTCTGGCGGCATATTCTTTTATGCGTATGTTTCTGAGATCGAAGGTCTGCTGGAAGAAGACCGGATTCTGGTCACCCTCGAACCCCGTTGACCAGAGTGCAACTATTTTGTTATTAAAGGAACTTTCTATGTATCTTGAAGCCGCTCCCGGAGCATCACCGCTTACCAGATCGAGATTACCGGTAAGTACAGCATGCATTGCATAGTTGTAATATACTGCAATCGGGGTACCGTCAAGAGCCTCAATTGAAACAACGGCAACGGTTTTATCTGAAGGGCCTTCATAATTAGCTCCTTCCCACCATTTGCGAGTTCCAGGATCGATAATATTGCGATTGACATTTATATAGGAGACTCCTGTCCCATAACCAATCCGGGCAGGCTGAAGTTTATTCTTCGCCTGTTTTACTGATTCAAATATCTTCTGTTCAAGCTTTTCTCCTCCCATTCCGAAAGGAACGGCATGAGTATGTGTTGCAGTAATGAGGATATTCTGAACAGGTATTCCCAGTTCTTTCTCAATTCGCCGGGTAATATTCTGCCACATATTGTCCCTTATTGCTCCGATATCTACTGTTATCAGGGCTGCATTTACTGTTCCGCTGTTAACAACTATCGCCCTGCTGTAGATGCTGTCATTTACACCCAGGTAATTGGCTGGAAGTTCTGCTTTTGCAGGGGTTATGTTAACTTTTGCTGCTCCGGCTTTTAAAGGATTTGATTGCACTTTCTGTCCGAAAGACAGCGAGCAGCAAATGATAGTCCCAAAAATCAAAACGAGTGTTTTTTTCATTTTATGTTATCTGTGATTGTTGGAAAAAGTAATTTCTGATTCTTTTATATTCTTTACTTTCCGGGTCTGCATATTTAAAACCCAAATCTGATATCGCCCGGAAGTGAATAATATCTTCTGTCGGGTTAAAGTTCTCTTATCCATACGTTTCTGAAAGCCACCGGATTGCCATGCTGTTGCAGCGAAATCGGCCCTGGTCCGTGTTCAGTAATTTTATATTCTGGAATACCGGGAGATACTGTGGGCCCCTGAATACTCACGTTATTCTGTATCAGGACACCATTATGGACGACAGTAATTCTCGGGGGGGTGAAATAGGTTGAGCTGTCCTTAAAACGTGGAGCTGTATAAAAAATGTCGAATGTCTGCCATTCTCCCGGCTTTTTGCTTGCGTTTACGAGAGGTGCATGCTGCATATATACTGCTCCTGCCTGACCATTCCTGTAGGTGCGGTTATTATAGCTGTCAAGTATCTGAAGTTCATAGACTCCCTGAATGATTATTCCGCTATTCCCTCTTCCCTGGCCTTCGCCTGTTATGGTTGACGGAGTTTTCCATTCAATGTGCATCTGAAAATCATTAAATGAACGTTTTGTACGTATTGAACCGGAGCCTTTTACTGATTCCATAGCTCCGTCTTTTACGATCCAGGTAACAGCGGGTTTGATGGTGGGGGTCGTACCAGGCCGCCAGGCCGCCTCCTCCCATTCCTTGTCAATATCTTTTCCGTCAAAAAGGATTATTGCGTCAGATGGTGGATAACTGCTGGATGCACCAGGTTGTATTATGGTTACTTCAGGATCCATTATATGTTTTACCTCGGTAAAAAACATATTTTTCTGCATTGGGGTAAGTGAATCATAAATGCTTTGCATTCTCTTAAAAGCTTCCTGCTGAGCGGGTGAAGGTCTTTGAGGCATCTGGGCAAAGCTGCTGGTAAATACAAAGAGTGCGACTGTCAGAGTAATTAAGTGTTTCATGGTTTTAATGTTATTTATTTTCTGTTAATATACTGATTTAAGTATTTCAGTATTCACTATTTAAGCATTATTAACTATCATGGATCAACGGTACGTGATCATCAGTATTTATTTGCCCGGTAATTAAGGCAGAGAGGGTGCCTCTTCATGAAGTAAGACACCCTCTTGCCGGTCCATAATTCTTAAAGTATTATGATCCACTCAGAATCATCAGAAACAGTCCATTCTGTATTTGATGAGATGATAAAAGATACGCGACCAGCTTCCGGTCCAACACTCTGGTTACTTGGAGTAACAGTAAGGTACTTCTCCTGAACTCCCACTTTAGTGTGAAAATAGTCAACAGACCAATTCAGTGAATTTCCCAAAGACATGGATGGCCACGAAAATAACGCCTGTAAAACCGTCAGGAATACTAATATTGATTTAATAAAAAAAGTCATTTTTTGATCAGGACACTATTAATGTCTTGTCCGAAGTCCATCTATTTCTAATTGTCAACTCTTCATAACCAAACAGGATCCTATATTCTTATTTGTCAGTCATTAGGTTTTTAAATAAAAAGAATTCCAGATCTATACACCCATACTGAATATTGCGAATCTATTTCTGATTTGGTTCATTCATGCTGACAATCGATTCCCTTGAATAATGACTTGGGTTGATCCCAAATTCCTGTTGGAAGCATTTGCTGAAATATTTCGGATCATTGAAGCCTGACCTCCATGAAATCTCATTTACATTATACCCTGTTTCTTTCAGTAGAAGTTTTGCTGCATAATTCAGTTTGGCTTTTTTAATGAAGTCAACAGGCTTAACCATCGCAACCTCCTTTATTCTGCGATATAGTGTTGATCTTGACATATTCATTTTCTGGGATAGGGTTGTCATGGAATAGTCTTCATTCTCAAGATTTTCATAGATATTATTTATGCAATCCTTAATAAAAGTCTCATTTCCATCACTTTTTGATTCAAGGAGAGTTCTGAAAAAAGGAGAAGGGCATAAGGAGCTTTTTAGTTTTTCCCTGCTTTCAATGAGATTCCGGATATTCGACAATAACAGATTATCATTGAATGGCTTAGTTATATAAGCGTCGGCACCCAGGTCAAAACTCTTTATAATATTCTCCTGTGAATCTATCGCTGTGAGCAATATAACAGGGATATGGCATGTAATAATGTGTTTTTTGATCTCAATACATAGTTGCATGCCATCCATTACAGGCATTAAAATATCGCTTACAATAAGGTCAGGAATTTTTTTGTTAGCCAGTTCAAGGGCTTCTTTGCCATTGCTTGCTGTAATAACCTTATAGTGATTACTGATCAGATCAGCAAGAAGTATGAGAACATCAGGATTATCTTCAACTATTAATACTGTTTTTTTATAATCTGTGCCAATGTTTTTCACCGGGATATTAGAAAGCAATTCGTCGGACGGTAAAGCAGTAGACCCATTAATCTGATGAAATTGTGGTATTTTTATCTTAAATGTTGTTCCTTCATTTATTTTACTGGTAGCCGAAATAAGACCACCATGGAGTTGGATCATTTCCTTGCATAGTGCAAGTCCGATTCCGATGTTTTCAGTTCCTTGTTTCTTTTTCGGATTATTGATTTTGTGAAAACGGTTAAATATAAGAGGAAGTTCATTTTCAGGTATGCCCAATCCTGTATCGCTTACATCGATATACACATTAAAATCTTCCAATTTTAAAGTCACTGAGATAGTCCCAGGTTTATCAGTGTATTTAATCGCGTTGCTTAACAGATTATACATTACTTTCTCAATTACCCCGAGATCAAATTCCGCATATATTTCCTTAGCTATATGTGTATTAAGATTTAAACCCTTATTGGTAATATGATCCCGGAAGGCCTCCAGAATATGCTCGATGAAATCAGAAATATTGGCATTTACATAAACGAGATGAAACTTGTTTTCATCGAGATTCCGGAATTTTAAGATCCCATCTGTAAGACGGGCAAGCCGTTCGGAACTACGCTGCAGAACCCTTAATTTACTTTTGATTGTATCATCATTGACTGTGTTCAGCAGGTCCTTGATCGGACTTGTTATCAGTGTAGCTATTGTCCTGAACTCATGAGATAGATCGGTGAACAGTCTTAATTTGTTTTCCTTGGCTTCTTCTGCAACCATAAGAAGGTTCACTGACTCATCACGTTGTTTACTTATTATTTTAAATTGCTGGTTAATTGTTTTGTTTTTTTCATCCAGCAGCTTATTCATTTTATTCTTGTTCCTTAAGGTTGTAAATATTATAATAATGGTTAGTGCAAGGAGAAATATCGTCAGGCTTGTGAGTAAAAGAAGGCTGTTCCTTCTCTTCAATATTGATGACATGCTGTTTAATTGGTCACTCTGCTTGTCGATCTTGGTCTGCTGGTTTTGAAGTTGCTGACCTTGCAGCCATATAGTCCTGGCATTTGTTCCATCGATACGGAAAGTATTTAAGGTTGTGTTTTTTTCAAATGGATTCCCTGAAATAATATCTATAGCAAGCTGGATCGCTTTATCCCCTCCAGAAGGATAATATATTGTTCCGTCAATCTGGCCATTTATAACCATATCAACACCTCCATCAGGGATATTCATCCCGTCAATACCGATAATATATGGCTTGATATTATACTTCAGAGAGCTTTTTGAAGCTGCATAGGCCATAAAGTCATTGTGAGCAAAGATCAGGTCAAAATCCCTGAAAGAGCGCAATAAACTGTCAGTTATATTAAGTGTTTTGTCTTCAAGCCAGTCTCCTTCGATGATTTTTTTTATTGTAATATCAGGATAGTTTTTTACTATCTCACGAAATCCTTTTGATCTTTCAATGGCAGGGGTTGATCCTTTAAGGCCTGTTATTTCAAGAACCTTACCTTTGCCTTTTAATAATTCATATGCAAAGTATCCTGCTTCCCTCCCGATAGTCAGGTTATTAGGTCCAATGAATGCCGTGTATTTTTCAGAGTTAATTTTTCTGTCTATTACTATAACAGGGATACCTCTATTATATACTTCTTCCACAACAGGGGTTAGCTGCTCAGCTTCATTAGGTGATACTATTAAGATATCGATGCCGCTTTTCATCAATTCATTTATATCATATATCTGCTTTGCATTGTCGTCTTGGGCATCTTTAACTATAAGTTCAATATTATAGTCACGATAGAGAACAATCTCCCTTTTCATCTCTTCCACCATGGCTTTTCGCCATGCATCGACCATTGTGCATTGTGAGAAACCGATCGTCAGCTTGTTTTCATTAGAAAATATGGGATCATTATCACAACCGCTTAACAGGAACATGAAACCAATAAATAGCCCCAGTATTATTTTCATTTTAACCATCTATTGTGATTCTAATAAATACATCCTTGGAAACAAATATAGAAATATTACCAGTGCGATATTCCAAAATAATTTACTTGAAAACCTCGAGCTTTGTTAATTATCAATTATAATGGTTTAAACAATAAATAAGATTCTCGGTGTAATTAGCAGTAATCTAATTATATATCAAAACACCAATATTATAGATGTTTTATCATGAAAGAATTCCGTTACCGGTTTTTACCCCTAGATTGACCTGATTTTCCCCGTATACAAGCTTATCTGGGGTTTAATTTTATAATTGACAAAAATCAGGATAAATTATTCTTTCAATAAAGATGAAAAATAAGCAGAAAAAGATCCTTTGCGCTGGAGAAATTCTATGGGACATGCTTCCTACGGGATCCAAAGCTGGGGGAGCCCCAATGAATGTCGCCCTCCATCTCAAGAAATTCGGTTTTGATTCAAAATTTGCCGGAAGAGTTGGTAATGACAGACTTGGTCAATCATTGAAGGACTTCCTTATTAATAAAGGAATGAATACTGACCTGATACAAACTGATCCCAGTTTCCCGACTAGTACTGTCGAAGTTGTTCTTGGTCCTAATCATGAAGTTAAGTTTGATATTGTTGATAATGTTGCCTGGGACAGAATGGAATTGACTACTGCATTAAGAAAAAGCGCTGAAGAATCAGACGTACTGATTTATGGATCCCTGGCTTCAAGGCATTCTATAACCCGTGATACAATACTTACAATGCTTGACAATGAATGTCTGAAGTTAATGGATGTAAATTTTCGTCCTCCCTTTGTTGATAAAGAGGTGATTGAGCAGCTTCTCGTTAAAGCAGACATAGTGAAATTGAATGATGATGAACTTAAAGTGGTTGGCGGATGGCACGCTGTTGATGGCTCGGTTGATCGTATCACCACTTGGTTCGCTAAGAAATACGGGAACCGGATAGTATGTATCACCAGAGGAGCTAATGGAGCTTTAATCTATGATCAAAGCGAACTGATTGAACATGCTGGTTACAAGGTTAATGTTGTTGATACAGTGGGTTCAGGTGATGCTTTTCTTGCAGGATTTCTTGCAAAGTACTTGGATAATCGACCATTGAGTGAAGCCTTAGATTATGCATGTGCAACAGGTGCTCTGGTTGCTACAAAGGCCGGAGGTACTCCCCATTACGAACTATCGGAGATCTCAGATATCATAACAAATGGTTAATGATGGAGCTTATAAACGAATGATGTTCAAAGAAGTAGTTAAGATGCTATTAATCAACGTAATTACATATAACCATGAATTTTTAAAATATCTTTCTAATCACTAAACCTTAATTATTAACTTATGAGAAGAGTTTATCTACAACTGACAAATCAGAAATTCCTTAGGGCATTCCTGATTGTGTTTTTCATTTTGCTCTTTGCAGAAACAAATGCGCAGCAAATTCGTGTTACGGGAAGCGTCTCAAATGCTACCTTGAATGAGCCTCTTCCCGGTGCGACAATCCTTGAAAAAGGAACTGCAAATGGCGTAATCTCGGGACCAGATGGAAGTTTCTCTATTTCGGTAGGCCCCAATGCAACGCTGGTTTGTTCTTTCGTTGGTATGATAAGTCAGGAAATTCCTGTCGGGCAATCAACTTTCATCACTTTTAATCTAAGAGAATCTTTGAGCCAGCTTGATGAAATTATTGTCACGGGCTATATGACTCAAAAGAAAGTCGATTTAACCGGTGCTATAGCAGTTGTCGACATTGAATCTCTTTCTGACAAAGTATCAGCTAATGCAATGCAAGCACTTCAGGGTAGAGTCCCTGGTTTGTACATCGAGACGACTGGTGATCCATCAGGAAGAACCAGAAACCTGCTTATCAGGGGTGTTAACACTCTTGGGAACACAGCCCCATTGTATGTGATTGACGGAGTCCCTTCAAAGGATGCAAATATCTTTAGCTACATGGATCCGAACAGTATAGAATCAATCCAGGTATTGAAGGATGCAGCAGCTGCTTCAATCTATGGTTCAAGAGCATCCAATGGTGTCATTATTGTTACTACAAAAAAGGGGAAGGACAAGTTCAAGGTTGAAATAAATTCAAGCATTGCGCCTCAGTGGTTTACACGCAGGCTTGATGTATGTAATACGGAAGAATATGGCCGTGCGCTATGGCAGGCAGCTGTCAATGACGGAACTGATCCCGCCCAGCTATCCGCAAGGTATACATACGAATGGCGTACTGAAAATGGTGTTCCCATACTTGACAAAGTTATCCCTGTCGAATTTGTAGGAGGTAATCCATTGTTAAGGTCTACTGATACTGACTGGCAGTCAGTAGTTTTCAGACCAGGGCTCATAACCAATAATGCAATAACCATCTCTGGAGGAACTGAAAACAGCTCACTTCTTGTAAGTGTTGGGCATCATCACAACAAATCTGTTATCCAGTACAACTTTTTTGATCTAATAAATGGTCAGATAAACAGTTCGATCTCCTTCCTCAAGGGCAAGATAAAGGTTGGACAGGATTTGCATATCGCCAGATCGGAAGAAGCTCCTTTGAGTGGAGACCACAACGGACCCGGTATTGCGAATTTCAATAGCACTACAATCATCTCAAACACCTTTTTCATGCAGACCCGGTTGCCCGTATATGATGCCAATGGGGAATTTGCAGGGCCGACAGGAACAGGTTTTTCAGACAGGAATAACCCTCTGCACATTGCCTGGCTTCATCAGGATAACAGGGTTAACGATTTAATGCTATTTGGTAATGTATATCTTGAGGCTAAACCCATAAAGAACCTTCTACTTAGGTCAGTATTTGGAATTGATTACGATGATGTTACCAAGTGGGCTTTTGAAAGAACCTATCAGGAAGGATTTTTGAGCAGAAAGATCAATTTTATGGAGAGGTTGAAGGGCTCTAAATTTAACTGGACCTGGTCGAATACTGCGAACTATTCTCTTGAGATACAAAGAAATAGATTTGATTTTCTCGTCGGGATGGAAGCTATTAAAAACGACTATCAGGAGATGTTAGGTTATAAGGAAGGATTTGCAGATCAGTCAGTCGATTATTTCCAGTTCAGCGCCGGTACTGGTGTTGCTACTAATTCGGGCTATAGAACAGGCCACCAGTTATTATCCTATTTCGGCAAAGTCAATTACTCCTGGGCTGACAAGTATCTTGCTTCCGCAACCCTTCGTGTTGATGGTTCTTCGAGGTTTGGGGAAAACAACCGCTTCGGATTTTTCCCTGCCTTCACCTTAGGATGGAGGATTGACAAGGAGACTTTTATGGCAAACTTGGATTTTCTTTCCAATCTTAAATTAAGGGCTGGCTACGGTATTGTTGGTAACCAGGAGATTGGTGATGAGGCCAGGTTTGGACTTTATGCTACCAATTATGGTTCTCAGTCTGGTAACAGGATCACAGGGACAGCATATGATCTATATGGAGCAGGAACCGGTAATCTTCCATCAGGTTATGTTGCAACGCAGATTGCAAATCCAAACCTCAGGTGGGAATCCACCAGTGAGCTAAACTTTGGTCTTGATTTCGGTTTCTTTGACGAAAAGATAATCGGATCGTTTGATTATTTCTCACGTAATACTGAAGACATTCTTACAAGACCACCCTATGCAGCAGCCATGGGAGAAGGCTCATATCAGTATGTAAACGGAGCTACAATGGAAAACAGGGGATTTGAGATTGTTCTAGGAAACAGAGGGGAGATTGGTGAATTCTCATACAGCGTTATGGGAACTGTTACATCCTTCCATGACAAAATAACCTTCTTACCTGCATCAGTTGTCAAATCATATGCTGGGAATGAGGAAAAGACTATTCTGGGTCACTCAGTGACCTCCGTGTTTGGCTACCGTACTGATGGAATTTTCCAGAATCAGGAAGAGGTTACTGCTCATGCAACCCAACCTGGTAAAGGCATCGGAAGATTGCGCTATGTGGATATGAATGGCGACGGAGTAATTAATACCTATGATCAGGATTGGATAGGGACAACCCTGCCTGACTTTGAATATGGTATTAATGCAGAAGTAAGTTATAAGAATTTTACTTTTTCAGTATTTGGACAGGGTGTGTCAGGCAAAACTGTTAGTGATGGTCTGAAGGGCTCTACCGATTTTGCAAGTGGTCAGGGAATGAACTTTGGGACACGGGTTCTGCAAGCATGGACACCACAGAACACAAGTTCTGATATTCCTATGTTATCGGCGGTTAACAGGAATAATGAAACCAGGTCTTCGAACTACATGCTTGTAAACGGAGCTTACTTCAAGTTGAGGAATGCCACTTTAGCTTACACATTGCCGAGAGAGATCTCTCAGAAGATACGTGTTGGTATGTTACGTGTTTATGTGATGGGAGAAAACTTTCTTCTTGTCAAACCCACAGGTAAAGGAACCTTTACAGGACCAGATCCTGAAACTCCTGGCACTCTTTACCCGAGACCTGTCAGCCTGACAATGGGTATAAATGTAACCTTATAACAACTAAAAATAATAATTATGAAAAAATATATTAAACACATCATACTGCTTTTTAGTGTGATTTTGGCAGTGTCCTGTTCTGAAAGCTTCCTGGATTACACACCCAAAGGCAAGCTGGGAGGAGACATGCTCAATGCACCTGAGCACCTAGATAAACTAGTAACTGCAGCATACGCATCACTAGGAAATGATGACTGGGATCCGGCTATTTCACATATGTGGATATGGGGTAGCGTACGGTCAGATGATTCATTTAAAGGAGGTGGAAGCGTTGGTGACCAGGGAGAAATGGACTTTATGGAACAATTTGTGACCATTCGAACGGACCTGGGCAAGCCTAACAGATTTTGGACAAATGTATATGAAGGAATCGGACGTGCTAATGACGCACTTGGGAGGATTGACCAGGCAACAGAAGCAGACTACCCTCAGAAAATTGAAAGAGAGGCCGAGTTGCGTTTCCTAAGAGGACACTGGTATTTTCTCCTGAAGATTATGTTCAAGAATCCTGTCTGGGTTGATGAGACTGTCGCGAAAGAAGAAATTAAAAACATACCCAACCTGGTATATACAAGTGATGAGTTCTGGGATAAAATTGCGGAAGACTTTGAATTTGCTGCTAATAATCTTCCCCTGGTGCAGGACCAGATAGGAAGGGCCAGTCAGACTGCAGCCTGGGCTTACCTTGCAAAAGTAAGACTTTATCAGGCATATGAACAGAACGATAAACATGAAGTAACAAGCATCAACAGGGAACATCTGCAACAGGTTATAACATATGCGGATTATGTTATCAATTCAGGTAAGCACAATCTTTCCCCGGATTTTGCAGATAACTTTCTTGTTGAAACTAAAAATGGACCCGAATCAATCTTTGCCATTCAGTTTTCAGTTGATGATGGTACTCCCACAGGAAGAATTTTTAAGGCAGCTGGATTGAATTATAACATGGCTCCTGAGTTTGGCTGTTGCGATTTCCATAATCCAAGCCAGAATATGGTAAACGCATTTAGAACTGATGAAAACGGACTACCATTGCATGACTCCTTTGATGAGGTAGTTTTAAAAAATCCTGAAGATTTTTGGAATAACACAATTGATCCAAGGTTCGATCATACAGTTGGAGTTGCGGGGCATCCATTCAAGTATATACCCGATTGGATTTACCAGCCAAACTGGAGGAGGGCGCCACACGTTTACGGATATTATTCAACAATGAAAGAAGTTGTTGCAAAAGGTGACCCTACTTTCAGAAAGTACGGTGCATTTATTGGCACAGCTTTAAACAGCGACATTCTCAGATATGATGACCTTCTACTTTGGAAAGCAGAGGCACTTATAGAACTTGACCGTGAAGCCGAAGCACTCCCGTTAATTAATCAGATAAGGGAAAGAGCAGCAAACAGTACCGGTAAGCTGGTTTATGCCAATGGTGATCCTGTCAGTAACTATAACATTCAGCCATATATTGATGGTGTGAATTGCACCTGGACGAAGGAATATGCAAGGAAAGCTCTCCAGTTTGAAAGAAGACTCGAATTTGCCATGGAGAGTCCGAGATTTTTTGATCTTGTTCGCTGGGGAATTGCAGCTGAAACTTTGAATGCCCATTTCGCGGTTGAGAAGGAGAGATTTGTTTTCTTAAAGGATGCACATTTTACGAAAAACAGGGATGAATATCTGCCAATTCCTCAGGCGCAGATAAACCTGGTTGACGGTATTTATATACAAAATAACGGATGGTAGGTTAGTTAGTGCATAGTTGGACTGGGTTAGTTAGGTAAAGTAGTGGAAGTTGTAAAAACTTCCGCTACTTTAAATCTCATTCTAAAATGACAGATTTACAGCTACCTATCTGATATCTTTAGGTGTTGAAGTTTTCGTATAATCTGGTTGTCAGAGACCTTTTAAGTCCTAATTAAACAGAATATTTGGTAAGCCCATATTAAACCTAATAAGCATTATCATGAAAATTGCAAACAAGGAGAGACACTCTGCCTTCTTATTTATTCTTTTCTTCTTTTTCTTCTCGTTGGGTCAGGCGCAGAAACCATCATCAGACTTCGTTTCAAAAGTTCCGAAGTTTTCTTTTGGTGCCACGCTGCAGGAACAGGAAATACAGCTGAAGGACAATCCATTGATGAAAAGAATGATTGAATCGAGGAAGCGATTAAGTGCCGACAAATACAGACCTGTTTTTCATTATGTTAATCCGGAAGGAAATCTTAACGATCCAAACGGACTGTGTTATTGGAATGGTTACTGGCATTTGTTCTATCAGGCCTATCCGCCGGAAGATCCCCGGCAGCACTGGGGCCATGCAATAAGCAAAGATCTGGTCTATTGGCGAGATCTTCCATATGCAATATACCCTGATCCCGAAAGATCTGTATTCTCTGGTTCAACTCTGGTTGAGGATGACAAGGTAATTGCAATGTATCACGGCACTCTTGCCGGTAACATGGTTGCCATATCAGAAGATCCGTTTCTTTTGAACTGGGAAAAGGTAACCGGTAAGGCAGTAATCCCTCTTCTCAGTAGCTCAGGGTTTTCACTTCCATACAGTGTTTTTGATCCATGCATATGGAAAAAAGACGGAATATATTATTCACTATCAGGTGGCCGTGTATACAATGGTCCGGGAGGAAATCCTGTAAGGGCGAATTTCCTTTTTCGCTCAAAAGATCTTGCGAGATGGGAGTATCTGCATGAATTTGTGGATGATGACAGATTCACTCTTGTGGGAGATGATGGTGCCTGTCCATATTTCTGGCCAATTGGGGACCGTTATATTTTAAATTTCTTTAGTCACATGAGTGGAGGTCAATATTTGCTTGGAGATTACGACAAAGAAAACGACAAATTCATTGTTACATCAGCTGGCAAATACAATCACGGTACCGTTGGCCCTGGTGGCGTGCATGCCCCTTCTGCAACTCCGGATGGAAAAGGAAATATCATCATAATGTTTAATATGAACCCGGCGAAGCAGACAGAAGGATGGAATCAGATCATGTCCCTTCCACGCCGCTTAACGCTTATCTCTAAGGATGTTATAGGACAGGAACCGGCAGCAGATCTGTCTTCGTTGCATTTCGGAGGCAAAAAACTGGAAGGAGTTAATTTACCTGCTAATAAAGAGATTGTATTGAGGGGAATAAAAGGGAATGCAATGGAGATCAAAGCTGAAATTGACATGTTGAGCTCCCAGATCGTTGAATTAAATGTCCTGCGATCACCGGATAAGGAAGAATATACCAGGATTGTTATTTTCAAAGAAAGGGGATTTTCAAAGGGATTGGATTATAAGTCGGGAGATGGGACTGTTATGATTCCTGCTGACCTTCTGGTTGCGCTTACTGGCCAGAAATCATATGCACAGGGTTCAAGATTCCCGCAAAGCCTAATTTCAATTGAATCTGATCAATCCTCAAATCTTCCCGATGTAAGACTAAGACCACCGGAAACAGGATCGTTCCTGCTTGATCCGGGAGAAAACATAAATCTCAGGGTTTTTATTGACAAA
>MTKZ01003809.1_pt1 | contig 29385 bp, 29 predicted proteins | sample 1042781 | NCBI WGS metagenome assembly MTKZ01 (sample SAMN06212207, study PRJNA360539) | anaerobic digester metagenome | biome: Wastewater treatment plant; material: sludge; isolation source: anaerobic digester fed with sludge from wastewater treatment plant | place: Denmark: WWTP Viborg ... | reverse complement strand
CGGAACCGCACGTCCGGTGGTGTGGGAGGACGGCGGGGGTGACCCCGCCTCCTACCCGATTCGTTTGCCTTCCATCCCGGCGCCCTGCGCTTCCGCGCCGCCGGGGAGATCCCGTTGCCTCAGGCCTTCTTCAACTCGGCCGTGCAGTGGGGGCAGCGGGTCGCCTGGATGGGGATGGACGAGAAGCAATAGGGGCAATCCTTCTTGTCCGGGGCCGCCTCTTCCTTCTTCTTCATTTCATTGATCGGTTTGATGACCAGAAACACGCTGAACGCGACAATCAGGAAGCTGATGATCGTGTTGATGAACAGGCCGATGTTCATGGTCACCGCGCCGGCGGCCTTGGCCTCGGCCAGCGTCAGATAGGGGCCGGCCGTTTTTCCCGCCTTGATGACGGCGAAGAGATTGGAAAAATCGACATTGCCGAGGAGCATTCCGATGGGCGGCATGAGGACGTCGTCCACCAGGGACTTGATGATGGTCCCGAAGGCCGCGCCGATGACGATGCCGACAGCCATGTCCACCACGTTGCCGCGCATTGCAAACTCCTTGAATTCCTTGAACATACCTTTCTCCTTTCCGGGTCCGATCTCTGACTGTGGATGATGGTGAAGTATAGTCGGCGCGGTCCGGCGTGTCAATCCATTATTGGGTCGGCTAAATCAGGCCTTGAAATAAGTTTCGGCTTTGCATATCATTTCCGCGGCAAGGAGAAATATTCATTTCCAATCGGGAAATTCACCGATCCTCCGAGAATGGAGGCGGCGGATGACAGCGGGAGAAGATGATGGCGATCGGCCGGCAGAACAGCAGGAATTCGCTTGAATTCCTGAAAAAGAAATACCCCGAAAAGTTCATCCCGGAGGATGCGATCTTCAGCCATATTCACCGAGGCGGAACGATCTTCATCGGATCGGCCTGCGCGGAACCCCAGTACCTGGTGCAGGGGTTGATCCGGTACATCGAATCGAAGCCCCATGCTTTTTTCGACGCGGAGATCATCCACGTCCGGACCCTGGGTGTGGCCCCCTACACGGAAAAGAAATTCAAGCAGAACTTCCGCCACAATTCTTTCTTTATCGGCAATGCGACGCGGGATGCCGTCAATACGGGACAGGCCGATTACACGCCGGTTCTCCTGTCCAAACTGCCCTCTCTGTTTCACAAGGGTCTGGTCCGCATTGACGTGGCCCTGATTCAAACTTCGATGCCCGACCGTCTCGGCCATCTGAGCCTCGGCGTCAGCCTGGATATCGTGAAGGCCGCCGTCGAAAACGCTTCGTGCGTCGTCGCCCAAGTCAATGACCGGATGCCTCGCGTACACGGAGATTCGTTCATTCACATCGAGGATGTCGATTTCCTTCTCCATCACAACGAGGCGCTCCTGGAATACACGCCTCGGGCAAACGTCGATATCACGCGCAGGATCGGGAAAAATATCGCCCGTCTCGTCGAGGACGGCGACACCATTCAGGTCGGATACGGGGCGGTTGCCAATTCCATCCTTGAAAGTCTATCCGGCAAGAAGCATCTGGGGGTGCACACGGAGCTTTTCAGCGACGGGATTGCCGAACTGATGAAAAAAGGCGTGATCGACAACACCCGGAAAACCATCAACCGGGGAAAGTCCGTGGCATCGTTCTGCATGGGGCACCACAAGACGTATGAATTCATTCACGACAATCCGGACATCGATTTCAGGACCATCGATTATACGAACGACCCCGTCGTGATCGCGCAGCATGACAACATGGCGGCCATCAACAGCGCGCTGGAAATCGACCTGACCGGGCAGGCCACGGCCGAATCCATCGGAAAGATTTTTTACAGCGGGATCGGCGGACAGGCCGATTTCATGCGGGGGGCGATCCTCGCGCGAAACGGCAAAGCCATCCTTGCGCTGCCGTCAACGGCTGCGGGGGACACCGTCTCCAGGATTACGCCGGCGCTCAAGGAGGGCGCCGGAACGACATTGATCCGCGGTGATGTCCACTATGTGGTCACGGAATACGGCATTGCCTATATTCACGGGAAGAGCATCCGTGAACGGGCCATGGACCTGATCGCCATTTCCCATCCCAAATTCAGGCCCTGGCTCGTCGACGAAGCCAAAAAAGCAGGGCTGATCTATCCGGATCAGGCCTACATCCCGGGCGAGAAGGGAAGATATCCAGAGGAACTCGAGGTGTACCGGACGACCCGGTCCGGGTTTAAGGTATTTTTCCGTCCGATCAAAATGAATGACGAACCGCGGCTGAAGGATTTCATCTATTCTCTTTCAGACGACAGTTTGTATCGAAGGTTCATTTCGGCCCGAAAAGATGTGCCCCATGAACGCCTTCAGGAACTGGTGGTGATCGATTACACGCGGGAAATGGCGATCTTGGCCGTACTGGGCGATGAAGAGAACCCGGAAATCATCGGTGTCGGCCGATATTCCATCGACCCGGGCAGGCATTCCGCGGAAGTGGCATTTGCCATTCGGGACGCGTACCAGAACCGGGGCATCGGAAGCGAGTTGCTGGCCTACCTGACTTTCCTGGCCAAGCGGCAGGGGCTTCTGGGATTCACGGCGGAAGTCCTGGTTGAAAACAAGCCGATGTTGCGCGTGTTCGAGAAGGGCGGTTTTGACATCGCGAAGCGAAATGTTGCCGGCATCTATGAGATGACCATGGCCTTCAAGGATGGATAGAATGGTCCGTGAGAACGGCAGGGGAGTCCGATCCCTTTTTGAGCCCCGCTCGATCGCGTTGATCGGCGCCTCCGGGGACCCGGGCAAGATCGGTCATGCGGTGTTGAAGAACGTCATCACGGGGGGTTATGCGGGGAAAATCTATCCCGTCAACGGTCGAGGCGGAGAAGTGGTCGGGCTGCACGCCTTTCGCAGCATTCTCGACATCGGCGAACCGATCGACCTGGCCTGCATTACCATCCCCGCGAAAGGGGTTTATGACGCCATCGTCCAATGCGCCGAAAAGGGCGTCCGAAACGCCGTGGTCATCACTTCCGGCTTTTCCGAAATCGGAAATTTCGAGGAAGAGAAGAAAATCGTGGCGTATGCCCGCGCCAGGGAAATGCGGATTCTGGGTCCGAATGTGTTCGGCGTCTATTCCTCGCGGGTTGGCTTGAACGCCACGTTCATCGCCGGCGATATCCCATCGGGCCATCTGGCCATGATCACGCAGAGCGGTGCGCTGGGGCTGACGCTGGTCGGCCAGGCGTCTGTTCAAAACATCGGCCTGTCCGCGATCGTTTCCGTCGGAAACAAGGCGGACATCGATGAGTCCGATCTGCTCGGCTATCTCGGCGATCATGACGACACCCGCATCGTCCTCATGTATGTGGAAGGGGTCCGCGATGGCGAGAAATTCATTCGGGCCGTCGGGAAAACGACGCGGAAAAAGCCGGTGATCGTGATCAAATCGGGCCGTTCCGCGAAAGGCGCCCAGGCCGCCGCTTCGCATACCGGCTCCCTGGCGGGATCGGATGCCGTTTTCGACGATCTGATCCGCCAATGCGGCGCCCTGCGGGCGGAGAGCGCCAAAGAGGCTTTCAACTGGGCCATGATACTCGGGGCCAACCCGCTTCCGGAAGGGGGAAACACGGTCATCATCACCAACGGCGGCGGCGTCGGGGTGATGGCGGCGGATGCCTGCGAAAAGTACGGTGTCGATCTCTACGACGATTCCCGGAATCTGAAGCGCGTTTTTTCCTCCATCATCCCCGGCTTCGGATCCGCCAGAAATCCGGTTGACCTCACCGGCCAGGCGACAGCGGCGGATTACACCCGGGCATTCGACGCGGCCCTCGAAGCCCCGGACATTCACACCGTGTTCGGCATCTATTGCGAAACGGCCCTTTCCCCCTCCACCGAACTGGATGCCATCGTTGCGGAGAACTTCCGGAAATATCAATCCCGCGGAAAGCTGATCCTGTTTTCGCTGTTCGGGGGGCAGAAGGTCGACGAGTACTTGACAGCCGCAAAAAAAAGAGGGATGCCCGTCTCGGACGACGTCTATGAGACCGCTTCTTCGCTGGGTGTCATGCATCGATACAAGCGATACGTGGAAAATTGCACCGACGGGGATTCCCCGGCCGACATTACGCTGGATGCGGCGCCGATTGCCGGTATCGTTTCCGAAGCCAGGCGAAAGAACCGGTACTTCCTGCTTGCCCATGAAGCGCAGCAGATCATGCGGATGACGGGCATACCGATTCCCAAAAGCCTCCAGGCCCGGACAGTCAGGGACGCTGTGGAGGCGGCCAACGCCGTCGGTTATCCCGTCGTGATGAAAATCGTTTCCAGGGACATCATCCACAAGAGCGATGCCGGCGGAATCGCCCTGGACCTGGAAAACGAGGAGGAAGTCGCCGACGCCTACAGCACCATCGTGCAAAACTGCAAAAGGCACGTCCCCCATGCGGTGATCGAAGGGGTCGACATTTCGGAAATGGTCCGGCCTGGAACGGAACTGATCGTCGGCGCGAGAATGGATCCGACCTTCGGCCCCACGATGATGGCCGGTCTGGGAGGGATCTACGTCGAAGTCATGAAAGACGTGGCGTTTCGGTCGCTTCCCGCCGGCGCAAGGGATCTCATGGATATGATCAAGGAACTGCGTTCTTATCCCCTGCTTCTCGGCGTACGGGGAGAAAAAATGAAGGATATCCGCGCCCTCACGAATGTGATCGTGATCCTGGGCGCTATTCTTCGCCAATGCCGGGGGATTACCGACATCGAAATCAATCCCCTGGTCGTCTACGAACAGGGTGAAGGTGTTCGGGCCGTGGACGTGCGGATCATCCTTGAAAAATGAAGAGAGGTGAGAGCGATGGATAAATTCGTCGTCACGTCCGTGCGGCAGGGCGCCGGCAAAACGAGCCTGATTATCGGCTTGGCCAAGGCGCTGAACAGAAAAACGGGCTACATGAAACCGTTCGGTGCGAGGCTGCTCTACAAGAAAAAGCGGCTGTGGGACTACGATGCGGCGTTGATGGCTCATGTTTTCGATCTCGATGAGGCGCCGGAAGACATGAGCATCGGCTTTCATCATTCCCGCCTCCTCTATTCCCTGGATGAAGAAAGCACCCGGGTGAAACTTCTGGAAGCCGGGAAGAGGATCTGCGCCGACAAGGACGTGCTCTTTGTGGAAGCCGGGAAAGACATCCTTTACGGAGCGGCGATCTATCTGGACGCCATCACCATGACACGGACTCTGGAGGGGCAGCTCCTGGTCATTGTCGGCGGAGACGAGGATTCCATTATCGACGATCTGGCCTTCCTCGCAAAGCATATCCGGCTGGACGGCATTCGTTTCAAGGGCGTTGTGATCAACAAAGTCGCCGATACCGACAACTTCAATGATGTCTATCTGCCGAGAATCCGGCAGATCGACCTTCCCGTTCTGGGCGTCATTCCGGTGATTCCCGAGTTGAACTACTTTTCCGCCGGATACCTTGCCGAGCGAATGTTCGCCAAAGTGCTGGCCGGAGAATCGGGCCTGAGCCGCCAGGTCCGGAACATCGTGGTGGGTTCCATGGGCGGGGGCGAGGCGATGAAAAGCCCTCTGTTTCAGGATCATCACCAAGTCGTCGTCGCAAGCGGGGACCGCAGCGATCTGATTTTGATGTCCCTTCAGAACAATGCCGCGGCGGTGATCCTGACCAATAATATCCTGCCATCGCCGGTCATCCTGGCAAAGGCCGAAAGCTTGGGCATTCCACTCTTGCTGGTCTCCATGAATACCCACGAGACGGCGAAGCGGATCAACCAGATTGAACCGCTGCCGACCAAAGACGATGCGGAAAAAATCGATCTGATCGCAAAAATGGTCCGGGACCATGTCGATTTGAAGGCCGTTGCCCCAAAGGTTGGGGGATGAGCCCGGCATGGGCATGGCCGCAGTTTTTTCTTGAAATCGGCTCCCGTTGCCTATATAAGAAAGCCCGTCCGAAAGAGGGCCGAATCGGCAAACCCCAAAGAGGCAGCCGGGAATAGCGATCATCGACAGGGAGGCAATATGGAAACATTCCAATCGCAAGAAGCGCTGATGGAGAAAATTATCGCCGCTCAGGTGAGAAAATGGGAGTTGAACGCAAGGAAGAAATACAAAAGGCCGATCCGCCCCGTCATTACGATTTCCAGATTGCCCGGCAGCGGCGCAAATACGTTGGCCAGGCAGCTGTCGGAAGATTTGAAGATCGATCTGTTTGACAACGAAATCGCGGAAGCCGTCGCCAAAAGCGCCCGGGTCAGCGAGTCCGTGATCGCAACGCTGGACGAACAGGATCGTTCGATCCTGGATGACTGGATTGGCGCCCTGGATAGAGATCGCCACCTTTGGCCGGACGAATACATCGCGCATCTCACGAAAGTGGTCGGCGCCATCGCGGCACACGGACACGCCGTGATTGTCGGGAGGGGCGCCGGTTACATCCTGCCCCAGGAGGTCTGCCTTCGCGTGCTGCTGGTCGCGCCCATGGACGTTCGAATCAGCAACGTCGTGTATGCCTATAAGGTGACGCGCGGCGAGGCGGAGAAGCGGATTCTGAAGACGGAGAAAGAGCGCAGGGCCTTTATCAAGAAGTATTTCCGCGCCGACCTGACGGATCCGACCCATTACGATCTGACCTTGAATACGTCCCATTTCACCGCCGAGGCCGCCGCGGGAATCATCCGGGAAGCGTTCAATTCGCGGCCCTGGTACGACTATTCCATCAAGAAACCCTGAGCCGAATGGAGCGTTGATCTTCAGCGGCAGCGAGGAGATTTCGGGGGAGGCAGACCTTGAAGCGTTTGCCTCCCCCGTGCGTTTTCATCCTCGTCGCGGTGCGGTTTCGAAGCAGGCCCCCGATCGAACGGGATCCCGCGGATTCCCGATCTTCCCCTCCTCACCCGATCCCGAACATTGCGAACCGGCCGCCGGCGGGCTTCTGCCGGGCAGGCCCACGGGTTCGGCGCGGATGTCCGGGGCTCAGGGAATGAACAGGTCCTTCGTGGTGAAGTTGGGTTCGCTGGTCAGGTTGACGCCCAGGCGCCGCAGGCCCGCTTCGTCGCCGGGCGTCGGGATGTGCGTGATGTGGACTTCGCAGTTCCGCAGGTTCTTGAGCTGCTCGACGGCCAGTTGCGCAGCGGGATTGGTGGTTGCGCTGATGCTGAGCGCGATGAGGGTTTCCTCCAGGTCGAGGCTGACCGACTTCTCGTTGAGAACATCCGTCTTCATATCCCGAATGGCGTTCGTGATGTAGGGGGGCAGCAGCTTGATCTTGTCCGGAATGTCCGCCAGGTGTTTGATGGCGTGCAGGATCATGCTGGACGATGCGTGCATGAGCCGGGAGTTGTTGCCGGTGATGATGGTTCCGTTCCGCAGTTCGATGGCGGCGCCGCAGAAGATCCCCTCGTTTCCCTTTTCCTGCTCCTCGGCTTCACGCGCGGCCTGCCAGGCCGGTTCGACCACGCGCCGGTCCTCCGGCCGAATTCCGAAGTCGTGGATGAAGAGCTTCACCCGCTGGACGGTTTCCCGATCCGCAAAGCCCATCACATATTCGCAGCGGTACCGGAAAAAGCGCCGCAGGATCTCCTGCAGAGCGGCCTGGCGGGTGACGCCGTCGTCGGTGACGGCAAAGCCGGCCCGGTTGACGCCCATGTCGGTCGGCGAACGGTAGAACGAGTCGCCGCCGGTGATTTTTCCCAGGATCCGCTTCATGACGGGAAAGACCTCGACGTCGCGGTTGTAATTGACCGCCGTTCTGCCGTAAGCCTCGAGATGGAAGGGGTCGATGAGGTTGAAATCGCGGATGTCCGCCGTCGCGGCCTCATAGGCGACATTGACCGGGTGCTTGAGCGGCAGGTTCCAGATGGGGAAGGTTTCAAACTTGGCGTACCCCGCTTTGATTCCGCGCCGGTATTCATGGTAAAGCTGCGACAGGCAGGTGGCCAGTTTGCCGCTGCCGGGTCCGGGCCCCGTCACGATGACCAGCGGCTTGTCCGTTTGGATATAGGCGTTCGCGCCGTATCCCTCGTCGCTGACGATCGCTTCCACGTCCGTCGGATACCCCTTGGTGAAACGGTGCGTGACCACTCGAATGTTTCTCCGCTCCAGCTTGTTTTTGAAGAGCTTGGCCGCCGGCTGGTCGTCGTAGCGGGTGATCACCACGCCCAGTACGTCGATGTCCCAGCTGCGAAGATCGTCGATCAGCTTCAGGGCGTCGGAATCGTAGGTGATGCCGAAATCGGCCCGGATTTTCTTCCTCTCGATGTCCCCGGCGTAGATGCACAGGAGGATGTCCGCCTTTTCCTGGAGCGTGCGGATCAGCCGCATCTTCACATTGGGGTCGTATCCGGGCAGGACCCGCGCCGCATGGTAATCGTAGAGCAGTTTTCCGCCGAACTCGAGATAAAGCTTGTTGTCGAACCGTGCCACCCTTTCGAGGATCTCTCCGGTCTGCTCCCGAATGTACTTTTCGTTGTCGAAGCCGATGACCGTGTTCATGAATGATTGAATGGTCCTTCCGGAAATAGTTTCGCCGCACTGACGCGAAGGTCTTTGATGCAAAACGGGTCGGACGGGAACATAGGGAAAGCGACGGGAGTTGTCAAGGCATATTGCGGGCGCGGAGGGGTAAAATGCGATGAAGCGGAAGGCTCATGCGAACGGCGATTGGCGACGGGGACGATTTCGGCCCTCGGGTGACGGCAGAATCGGCATGAGTAGACGGACGGCCGCCTCAAGTCTCGCATTTTCCGGTTCCGGATCGAAGCTTTTTTCCATGAAGCAAAGAAAACAAGCCGGCTAATTTCCATCAATGGGCGGCGCCACCCTGCCACGGAGGGATTTTTTTTCCGACCGGATGTGCTTCTGTTCCAGGATATTCTCCCGGGCGCGTCTGGAGCGGCGTCGCTTCTGGCGCCGGATCTTTTCGATCCGCTGTTTTTCCGCGCTGAGCATGCCGGTTTGAATGCGTTCGATCCGGTCCAGCAGCAGCCGCCGGGCCAGGAAGCGGTTCAGGGCCTGGGAGCGCTCCTGCTGGCATTTGACGGAAAGCCCGGTCGGCACGTGGACCAGGCAGACGCAGGAGGAGGTCTTGTTGACTTTCTGTCCGCCGGGGCCGGAGGAGCGGACGAAGGTCTCGCGGAAATCGTTTTCCGAGACGCCGAGGCGGTCCATCCGTTCCCGAAGGGCCGCTTCCTTCTCTGAAGAAACGCTGAACTGGCTCATCTTCCTCGTCGATCATGCGGGCATGAACGCCCGTCCGGACGCGGTTCCGGGATATCGTTTCTCCGCATGGCACAGTTCCTTTTGCGGGGAGGGTAAGCCCCTTCCCGGAAGGAAGGGCCAACGGGGCATTACAGGGTGTAGATTCGGTCGCCGACGAAGTTGATCCAGTGCTGCTTCAGGATGGCGGTGGCCTCCTCGATCTTGTCGACGCCGAGGATCAGAATGGTTTCCTTTCCGATCCGCTCGATGGTCGTGTAGATATAGTGGATGTTCACGTCGCCGTCGCTCAGCGGCTTGACCACGGCGTTCATGCCGCCGGGATGGCAGGGGACCTCGACGGCGATGACCGGATCGACTTCATAGTTGAAATGGAAGCTCCGCAGGACCGTGACGGCCTTCTCCGGATCGTTGACGACCAGCCGCAGCGTGCTGACTTTTTCGGTGCTGGCCGCCGAGACGGCCTTGGTGTGAATGCCTTCCTTGTCCAGAATGTCCACCAGCTTGGTCAAAGCTCCGGGGACGTTTTCCAGTTGGATCGAGATCTGCAGGACCGCCATGATCAGCCGACGCCTCCATCCAGATCGTATCCGGCCGCGAAGGCCCTGCGGTTCAGTTCCATCAGGGATTTCTTTTTCTCGCCGATGATCGCCTTCAGGCTCTTCAGATAGGTGTCCGCCGGGACCAGCCCCGTTTTCCGAAGGTAGGCGCCCATCATGACGATATTCTGGACGCGGGGATTGCCCAGCTCGGCGGCGATGTCCCCGGCCGGGATTTCGTGAATCCGGACATCCGTTCGGCTGGGGCGCGCCTCGATGATCGATGCGTTCAGGAAAAAAGCGCCGTTCGGGGCGATCCGGTTCTGAAACGTGTACAGCGAGGGGTTGTTCATGACCACCAGGCAATCCGGCTCCGAGGCGATGGGGGAGGCGATCTCGTCGTCGGCCACGACAACCGTGCAGTTGGCGGTCCCGCCGCGGACCTCGACGCCGTAGGAGGGGAGATAGGTGACATGATACCCCTGATGCATGGCGGCATGGGCGTAGCTGTAGCCCATCATCAGCACGCCCTGTCCCCCGAAGCCCGCAAAGATGGTTTTGTTGATCATGGCTTTGGACCCTTTTCCGCGACATCCTTGATCACGCCGAGGGGAAATTCCCGGGTCATCACCTCGTCGACCCACCGGCAGGCGTCGGCAGGCGTCATTTTCCAGTTGGTGGGGCATTGCGACAGGAACTCGATCAGGGTGAAACCGATGCCTTCCATCTGGTACCGGAACGCCTTCTTGACGGCCCGGCGGGCCTTCAGGATGTTGGCCGGGGTGTTGACGGCGCACCGTTCGATGTACCTGGCTCCCTCGAGATGGGAAAGGATCTCGCTCATGCGGACCGGGTAGCCGTCCAGGCCGGCGTTTCGGCCGGGCGGGGATGTGGTGGAGGCCTGTCCCAGCAGGGTCGTGGGGGCCATCTGCCCGCCCGTCATGCCGTAGACGGCGTTGTTGATGAAGATGACCGTGATGTTTTCCCCCCGGTTGGCGGCGTGGAAGGTCTCGGCGGTTCCGATCGCCGCCAGGTCTCCGTCCCCCTGGTAGGAAAACACGATCCGGTCCGGCAGGGTCCGCTTGATGCCCGTGGCGACGGCGCAGCCGCGGCCGTGGGGGGATTCCAGCATGTCGATGTCGAAGTAGTTGTAGGCGATGACGGCGCAGCCGGCCGGGGGCACGCCGATCGTCCGGCCGCGGATGTCCAGCTCGTCGATGACCTCCGCGATCAGGCGATGGGTGATGCTGTGCCCGCACCCGGCGCAGTAGTGGAATGCGTTGTCTTTCAGCGATTTCGGCCTGCCGAAAACCTTCTTCATCCTTCGCGTTCCTGCTGGGATTCCCGGTCCCAGGCATTCCGGGTGTGGTGTTCGATGAACCGGGTCAGCTCCATCGGGGTCGGGATTACGCCCCCCGGCCTTCCGTAAAAGTGAACGGTGCCGGCGCCGTTCAGGGCGAGCCGGACATCCTCCAGCATCTGGCCGGTGTTCATTTCGAAGACGATGAAGGTGTCCACCGTTTCGGAGAATCTTCGGATCGCCTCCGCGGGGAAGGGCCAGAGCGTGACGGGACGGATCAGTCCGACCCGGATGCCCATCTCGCGGCACCGCTTGATGGCGCCCTTCGCGATCCGCGCCGCGGTCCCGTAGGCGACGATCAGCAGCTCGGCGTCATCGGTCTTGAAGGTTTCGTGGCGGATTTCCCTTTTCGCGATGACCTGGTATTTCCGGTGCAGTTTCCAGTTGTGCTCCTCCATCCGGATCGCGTCGAGAATCAGCGCCCGAATGAACTTGCTGCGGCCGCCGCCCGCGCCCCGCATCACGTAGCAGTCGGGGTACTGCCGCGGCTTCGGCTTTTTGAAGACGACCGGCTCCATCATCTGGCCCATCATGCCGTCGGCGAGGATCATGACGGGGTTCCGGTAGCGGTCGGCCAGATCGAAAGCGTCCATGGTCAGATCGGCCAGCTCCTGGACGGAGGCGGGCGCCAGGACGATCGTCCGGTAGTCTCCGTGCCCACCGCCCCGGGTGGCCTGGAAATAGTCCCCCTGGGAGGGCAGGATGTTCCCGAGGCCGGGTCCGCCCCGCATGATGTTGACCACGACCGCGGGCAGCTCGTCCGCAGCCAGCGCGGAGATGCCTTCCTGCTTCAGCGAAATGCCCGGGCTGGAAGAGGACGTCATGGCCCGGGCCCCGGCGGCGGACGCGCCCAGCACCATGTTGATGGCGGCGATTTCGCTTTCCGCCTGAATGAAGGTGCCCCCCTCCGTCTTGCGGAGATTTTCCGCCATGTACTCCGTCAGCTCGTTCTGGGGGGTGATGGGATAGCCCGCGTAAAAGCGGCACCCGGCGCGGATGGCGGCTTCCCCGATGACCCGGTTCCCCTGCATGAGGATCCTATTCACGGTACACCTCGATGGCGATTTCCGGGCAGGTGATGGCGCAGAGGGCGCAGCCGGTGCAGTCGCCCGCGTCCTTGAAAGCGACGGGCCGGTATCCCTTTGAATTGTAGCCTTTGGCGGGACCGAGGCTGCCCTTTCGGCAGGCCTGGATGCACAGATGGCACTCCTTGCAGCGTTCAAAGTCTATCGTGATCCGGCCTTTCAAGGTGCGGCGGTTCCTCCGGTCGGCAAGCGATGGCGTACGAGTTTTGGCTTCTGCCGCATATCCTGAAGAAAGTCAAGTCTATTTTAGATTCGAGTGATCTGGAAACCTTCCAGTTTGATCGCGACGGAGCGCTGCAGGAGTTCGATGGAGATCACGAAAAGCTCGTTTTCATAGTCCGTGCTGAGGACCGATCCTTCGATGCCCTTGAAGGGGCCGTCGATGATGCGGGCCGGCTCGCCCACCCTCGGGTACTGGAACTGCTGGACCTCCACACGGGAGCTGACGAGCCGCTGAATGGCGTCGATTTTCTCGTCGGGAACGGGGATGGGGTCCGAGCTCTTCGTTTTGCCGAGGATCCGGACGACGCCGAACGTCTTGAGGACGTCCAGCCGGGTCTGGTTGTCCAGGTTCTGCAGCTCGACGAACAGGTATCCCGGAAACATGGGGATCATAATTTTTTTCCGCCGGTCTTTCCGCTTGCTCCAGACCTCGATTCTCGGTAGAAAGGCGGAAATGGACTTCTGGACCAGCTGCGTATAGGCCTTGTCCTCATGGCGGCTTCTCGTGTTTACGGCATACCAGGGCATCGGTGCGCTCCGTTCCTTCCGGTTCGGGATGATGTATACCATGGGTGATTTTTTTTCAAGGGATTAGGCGATGCGGCTGGAGATATCGGGCATAGCGGCCCCGCCGGAGGAAGGGGAGGGAGGGCTGCGGGACCGGATCGCGATGGTCCTCGGCGTCGCCTGACGGATTTTTTGATGCCGCCTTCCTTTTTGTGGTATGAAATCCGGGAATTTTGAACCGGACCGGCCTTGCCGGCGAGGAGCGCCCGATGAAGAGAACCGTTCCGCTGATCCTGGTCATCCCCATTCTGCTGTCTCTGCTTCCCGGCCCGCTGCCTGTCGCGGCGGCCCGTCCCGGTGAAGCATCCCTGGAAACGGCCGCGGATTCAAAGGGCTGCGCCGTGACACTGCTGAAAAACCGGGATTACTTCAGCGCCCTCTGCGAAAAGATCCGGGACGCCCGCCGGCAGATTGTCCTGGCCTTTTTCCTGTTCCGGACCAACGGGCGCCCGAACAGCTATCCGGAGATCCTTCTGGCGGAGCTGGGCCGGGCCGCGCGGCGCGGTGTCCCGGTCACGGTCGTTCTGGAGCAGGATGACCGATCCGGGTCAACGGTCAACCGGGACAACCGGGACGTGGCGGAGCGGCTGAAACAGGCCGGCGTGGAAATCCACTTCGACGCCCCGAAAAGGACGACGCACGCGAAAATCGCCGTCATCGACCGGCGCTACTGCTTCATCGGCAGCCATAACCTGACGGCATCGGCGCTCAGATACAACAACGAACTGTCCGTCCTGATCGATTCGCCGGCCCTGGCCGATAGTGTGCTGGATTACATTCGGGGACTTTACTGAGGGAAAAATGAGATATCTTCTGACCAATGACGACGGGATTTACGCCAAGGGGCTGCTCGCCCTTCAACAGGAGTTATCCCGCGACGCGGACTGTCTGATTGTGGCGCCGGAAATCGAGCAGAGCGCCGTGGGCCACGCCATTACCGTTTTCCGGCCCCTGATGGTCCGACCGGCCAGAAAGGACGGCCATTTCCTCGGCTATGCCGTGGCCGGGACACCCGCGGACTGCGTGAAGATCGGCATTCGGGAACTGTCGGACCGTCCGGTGGACCTTGTGGTGTCCGGCATCAACCGGGGAGCGAATGTCGGGATCAACGTGATCTACTCCGGAACCGTCTCGGCCGCCACGGAGGGCGCCATCATGGGCGTGCCCGCCATGGCGGTTTCACTGGATTCCTACGACGGCAACGCCGATTTCACGGTTGCGGCAAAATATGCCCGGAAGATTGCCGCCTTTCTGCTGAGGGATCCGCGGCTCAGGCATGTTCCGCTGAACGTCAATGTCCCGGCGATCGGCGAGGACCGGATTCAGGGGGTGGTCGTCGCGAGGCAGGGGCGGGCGCGACTGATCGAAAATTATGAAAGACGGGTGGACCCGCGGGAGAACATCTACTACTGGCTGACCGGCGAGACGCAGCTTCCGGAGCAGGAGGATCTCCATGCCGACGCCTGCGCGCTTCGCAGGGGGATGGTGGCCGTGACGCCGCTGGACTTCGATCTCACGCGTCACGATGTTCTGGAAGAACTCGGCGCCCGCATTCGGGACGCCGGAATTTAGCGGGTGAGCAGCACGGGAATCGGGCTTTTCCGGATGACGAAGGATGTCGTGCTTCCCAGGATCAGTTCCCGCAGCCGGTTGTGGCCGTACGCGCCCATGATCATCATCTCCACGGACCCCTCCTGAATGAATTTCAGGATCTCCCGGTCCTCCTTCCCCTGAATCGTCAGGGTTTCGCAATCGATCGGAACGTCCTCGAGAAAGGCCTCGATTTTTTGATGCAGCCGGTCGGCGGCGGCCGTGTCGTTTGTGACGCAGAGGATCGTCAGCGGCCAGGCCGCTTTCTCGGATAGATTTGCCGCCAGCGCCAGCGCGTTGTGCGCCGGCGGCGATCCGTCGTAGGCCAGTGCGATGCTTTCGATTTCCTGATAGCGTGCGGGCGTCACCAGGACCGGTTTTCCGGATTTCCGGACGACCAGTTCGGCCGTGGAACCCAGGATGCTGCCCCTGGCCAGGTGAAAGTGCTCGCCCCGCTGGGCCAGGAGAATCCAGTCGGTCTTCTTTCCCTCTTCGATGATCGTTTCGTCGATGATCCCCAGGGATTTTCTCGTCTCCGGATGCAGGCCGGCGGCCTCGCAGCGCTCCCGAAAGGCCTTCAGGACGGCGTTTGCCCGCTCGTCGAGGCCCGCCTCGATCACCGGCAGGAATTCCTGGAAAGGCGGCAGGCCGATGGAGCCGGAAATATCTCCGCAGACCGGTCCCTGCATCAGCCCCACGTCGATGACGTGCAGCCCGACAAGCTGCGCCGCCAGCTTTTTCGCGATGTAGATTCCGTAATCGATGGCCGTCCGGCCGTACTCCGAGCCGTCGGTGGGGATGAGGATGGTCCTGACCATGGGCATCTCCCGTCAGTCCTTCTCCCGCTCGAAATTGCCGAGGCTGGAGAGCAGATCGTCCACCATTTTTTCCCGGTCCTCGGCATTGTCGTCCTCTTCACAGGACGACGCGACACTGTCCTGATCCTTGACGCGAATGGGCTGACCGCTTTCGTCGTAGCAGAGAAACCGGCCCTTGAGCCGGCCGTTTTCATAGAAGGCCTTTTCCCTGATCTGGCCGTTCCGGTACCAGGCGGTGTATTCCCCTTCGCGCCGGTCGTCACTGAAAAACCCTTTTTCCCGAAGCTGCCCGTTCTTGAAGTAGGAGGCGTATTCGCCCTCCAGCTTTCCGCCCCGGTAATTTTCCTCGTCCTTGACCTGGCCGCTGCGGTAATAGAGCCGATACGGGCCCTCCAGCTTTCCGCCCCGGTAATGCTCCTGCTCCCGCTCCTGGCCGTTGTCATAGAAACTCGTGTACGGGCCGTCGAATTTATCGTTTTGGAATGTCGCTTTTTCCCGAAGCTGCCCGTGCTTGTAGTAGGTGACCGCCTCGCCGTTGCGGATGCCCGCTTCAAAATGGAGCCGGGCCATGACCTGGCCGTTGCCGAAGTAGGACGTATATTCGCCGTGGATCTTCCCGTCGCGCAGGAACTTCTTTTCCCTGATCTGGCCCTTTTCGTAATAAGAGACGACTTCCTTCATGATGATTCCCTCGACTGCCGCCGGGCTTGATTTTTTCCGCGAACCTGTCGTAGCTTATGCGGGAAAATCCATCCTTTGTCAAGGGGACTCGCGGCGCATGGGACAGAATCGGGCATCGTCCGGCATACCGGAAAACCTGAAGTGCATTCGGCTGGAGATCCGCGACGGCCGCCACCGCCTTCCCGTCGAAATCATCGATCCTTCACCGGGTGCGGTGCGGAGGCCCGGGGAGATCCTGCTCTTTCTGCATGAGGGCCTGGGAAGCATTGCCCAGTGGCGCGACTTTCCTCAGGCGCTCTGCCGGGCGACGGGCCTTCCGGCCGTGGTCTATGAGCGCTGGGGCTACGGAGGCGCCGATCCCCTGGACGCCCCCCGCACCGTCCGGTATCTCCACGAGGAGGCCCTGCGGAGCCTGCCGGAGGTGCTGCGGCAGTTGCGGATCGAGCGAAGCATCCTGATCGGCCACAGCGACGGCGGATCGATCGCGCTGATCTTCTCGTCGGCCTGGCCGGAAAAGGTCCGCGGGATCATCACGGAAGCGGCGCACGTCTTCGTGGAGGAAGTCACGCTGGCCGGAATCCGCGAGGCGGTCAGAGCCTATGCCGCGTCGGATCTTCCGGAGCGCCTGTCTCGATATCACGGCGGCAATACGGACGGGGCCTTTCGGGGGTGGTCCGACATCTGGCTCTCCCCGGCCTTCCGGGAATGGAACATCGAGGACTGCCTGGCCGGCGTCCGCTGCCCGGTCCTGGCGATCCAGGGGCAGGATGACGAATACGGAACGCCTGCCCAGGTGGCGGCCATTGTGCGCGGCGTTTCCGGGCCCGCCGAGCCGCTGCTCGTCGCCGGCTGCGGGCACATCCCCCATCACCAGGCGCGCGGGCGGGTCCTCGACGCCATGGCGCGGTTTGTCGGCACCCTGCCCCCGTGAAGGCAAAAAGGGCGGTGTGAAGCCCCCATTTGAATGAATTCTTTGATATTTCCGCCTTTCTTCTTGACAGCCCGGTTCGCCTTTTCTATACTCACGTAAGAATTTGTCCGTGTATGAAGTCCCGCCTGCGCGGGATTCACATTTTAGAGCGACTTTCATTCACGCATGATATCCGAACTGGACACCAGCCGCATCGCCATCATCGGCCCCGGCCGCCTGGGGACATCTTTCGCCTACAAGTTCGGGCGGGACCACAAGCGGGTAACCCTTTATTATCACGATGCGGACCTCTGCCGGACGATCAATCGGGAGCGCCTGAACCCGCGCCACCTGACACAGGACCTGGCGCGGAAACTCGGGGGGATGGACCATGTGCCCCGACTGGAAAGCACCGTCACGGCCACCAACAACCTGGAGCGGATCGTCGAGGACAACGACCTGATCCTGCTGTGCATCACCATGAACCGGCTCCCGGAGTTCCTGAACTACCTGAAGCCGCTGATCGAAAAGAAAGCGGGCAAGGTCTGCATCATTTCGCCGATCAAGGGTTTGACGGCCGATGAACTGACCAAGGAACTGATCACCCCGTCCCAACTCATCCACAACAGCCTCTTCGACCTGAGGCACAAGTACAGCATGGTCTGCGTCGGCGGCCCTTTCTTCGACGTCGATATCGCGCTGGGGAACCCGATCTGCGTCACCGTCGCGGGGCAAAAGCGGATCTCCGCCCTCATTCGGGAAGAGCTGATCCGGTTCAACCGCAGGGAGCTGAGCGTCTATTACAATTTCGACATCGTCGGCGTGGAGGCCTGCGGTTCGCTGAAGAACATCGTCGCCAACATCAAGGGGTTGACGGACTCCCTGGCTCTCGGTGATTCCATCCCCGGAACCATCTTTGCCCGGTCCGGCGTCGAGGTGCGCTCCCTTTCCCGGCTTCTGGGGGGAAGCTTTCAGGCGTTCCACAGCCAGGCCGGCGTGGGGGACATGTACGTGACGGTCTCCTCCGAGGCCAGCAAGAACTACCGGTACGGCAAGTTCTACTACGAAATGCTGACGGACAATCCCATTGAAACCAATCTCCGGGTTCTGGCACGGATCGACGGAACCCCGGAGGGGCCGAACACCATCCGCAATGTCCACAAGTACCTTGAGAAGAAAAACATGTACAGCCCGCTGTTTCACGCCGCCTACCGGATTTTCAACGAAAGCAACACCCGGGAGGACATTCGCGAAATGATTATTCAGGCCTGTCAGTTCGACCGGAGAACCCGCGAGTTCATCGGACCCTTTTCCCGGGCCCTGTATTATCTTTTCCCCAATCTGTGGTACCGGCGGCACAAGGGGCTGATGTCCAATATGGAAATCTGACGCCTTGAAGATTTGCCGGTCTGATTCCTGTTTTTTCGCTTGACACCGTTTTTCAGTATGTTAAGAAGCGAAAAAAGGGAGTGAACGGTGAATATCCTGGCGGGGCACGACAACGGTTCAAGGTATGGCTGGTGGTGGCAGGCTGAAAATGTCTGCCCGCAGGCGCTCTTTTTGTAGAATTCGCGAGCCGTGGGCAGGGGGAACCCTCCCATGACCCGGAACGGAAATCAGAAAGCCATGGGAAAGGTCCCATGGCTTTTTCATTTTGGCGGTGTGTCGAGTCCGGCATGAATGGACATTGGATATCGAAGTAAAAAATTGAACCAAGGAGGAAAGGCTATGGAACAGATCAAGGTGATGCTCAACGACGAGGAGATTCCCCGGCAATGGTACAACATTCAGGCGGACCTGCCGACGCCGATGCGGCCCCCGCTGCACCCGGGAACGGGGAAGCCGGTGGCGGCGGAGGACCTGGCGCCGATTTTCCCGATGAACCTCATCGAGCAGGAGGTGAGCACGCAGCGCTGGATCGACATTCCCGACGAGGTCCTGCAGAAATTGACGATCTGGCGGCCCACGCCGCTTTGCCGCGCCCGGAACTTCGAGAAGCTTCTGGACGCCCCGGTCAAGATCTATTACAAGCTGGAAGGGAACAGCCCGGCCGGCTCCCACAAGCCCAACACGGCCATCCCGCAGGCCTATTACAACAAGGTTTTCGGGATTCGGCGGCTGGCCACGGAGACGGGCGCCGGTCAATGGGGAAGCGCGCTGGCCATGGCCTGCCGGATGTTCGATCTCGAGTGCCGCGTCTTCATGGTCCGGGTGAGCTACGAGCAGAAACCCTACCGCCGCATGATGATGAACGCCTGGGGCGCCGAGTGCATTCCCAGCCCCAGCAACATCACCGAAGCGGGCCGGCAGGTCCTGGCGGAGCACCCCGATTCCCCGGGAAGCCTCGGCATTGCCATCAGCGAGGCCGTCGAGGATGCGGTCACCCACGAGGGCTCGCGCTACTCCCTGGGAAGCGTCCTGAACCATGTCCTGCTTCACCAGACCATCGTCGGCCTGGAGGCGGAAAAGCAGCTTCAGAAGATCGGCGTCTATCCCGACGTGGTCATGGGCTGCGCCGGCGGCGGGAGCAATTTCGGGGGCATTTGCCTGCCCTTCGTCCGGGACAAGATTCACGGCAAAAACGTGCGGATCGTGGGCGCCGAGCCGACCTCCTGCCCGACCATGACCCGGGGGCCCTTCGCCTACGACTTCGGCGATCTGGCCAAGAAGACCCCGCTGCTGCCGATGTACACGCTGGGGCACGATTACGTCCCGGCGCCCATTCACGCGGGCGGGCTCCGCTATCACGGCATGGCGCCCATCATCAGCCACCTGGTCCATGAAAACCTCATCGAGCCCCGGGCCTATCACCAGCTCGAGACCTTCGAGGCCGGCGTCCAGTGGGCCCGGACGGAGGGCTTCATCCCGGCGCCGGAGACGAACCACGTCATCGCGGCCGTTGTCGATGAGGCCCGGCGGGCCAGGGAGGAGGGGAAGGAAAAGGTCATCCTGTTCAACTGGACCGGCCACGGTCTGGTCGACCTGGCCTCCTATGAGGCTTATCTGACGGGGAAGCTCGAACCGTATACCCTGCCGGACGAGGAAATCCAGCGGGCCCTGCGGGCGATCCAGGGTTTCCCGAAACCCTGAGGCCGGCCGGGGAACCGTCAGGAAGAATGTTCATTTTTCTTGACGGTTCCCCTGTTTTTGGCCATGCTTCAACATCTTTCGAAAGGTTTTCGACATGGGCGGCGAATCCGTGGACCGATTCGACAAATTGGAGATCCGATGTCCCCGGCTGGGCCATGAGCTGACTTTCGCCTATTGCCGTCGCGAAGGCGGCGATCTCCCCTGCCCGCGGGTGATTCAATGCTGGGAGGCGTTTTTCCCCGTGGAAAAACATCTGCGGGAAAGCCTGCGGCCCGGCGATTGGGAGCGCTTTGCCGCACAGGCCCCGCAGGACAAGCGGGTGAGCCTGTTCGACCTGATCGAGCAGGCCCGGGCGCGGGTGCGAAACGGGGAGGGAACATCGCGGGGATAGGCGGGCCGCAGGTATGGATCTTTTCAACCAGGATGACAGGATAGCCGGCCGGGATCCCCGCCCCCTCGCGGACCGGATGCGGCCCCGGACGATCGGCGAGTACGTGGGACAGAGCCACCTGATGGCGGAAGGGTCGCTGCTGCGCCGCGCCATCGAGTCGGACCGGCTTTTCTCCATGATTTTCTGGGGGCCGCCGGGGTCCGGAAAAACGACCCTGGCCCGCCTGGTCGCCGGGGCGGTCCACTCCCATTTTGCCGGTTTTTCAGCTGTGCTTTCCGGCGTCCGGGAAATCCGGTCCGTCGTCGACGAGGCCAAAGCGCAGTGGCGGGACCATCAGACAAAGACCATTCTGTTTGTCGACGAGATCCACCGCTTCAACAAGGCCCAGCAGGATGCCTTCCTGCCCCATGTGGAAAGCGGCCTGATCACCCTCATCGGCGCCACGACGGAGAACCCTTCCTTCGAGGTGATCGCGCCCCTGCTTTCCCGGTCGCGCGTGCTGCTTCTCAAGCCTTTTTCCGATGAGGAGCTGACCGTCATCCTGGAAAATGCCCTGAAGGATTCGGAGCGGGGCCTGGGCGCCCTGGCGCTGGAGATCGAACCCGAAGCCCTGGCGGCCATCGTCTGGTCCGCCGACGGAGACGCCCGCACGGCGCTGAATACGCTGGAGGCATCGGCCGGCCTGGNNTTCACAAGAGCCTGCGGGGATCCGATCCCGACGCGGCCCTCTACTGGCTGGGTCGAATGCTGGCCGCCGGCGAGGATCCCCTATACATCGCCAGGCGCATGGTCCGGTTTGCCTCGGAGGATATCGGAAATGCCGACCCGAGGGCGCTCACGGTGGCAATCTCCGCGATGCAGGCCTTTCAGTTTATCGGGCTTCCCGAGGGCGAACTGGCCCTGGCCCAGGCCGCCGTTTATCTGGCGACCGCTTCCAAAAGCAACGCCCTTTACGTGGGCTACGGCAGGGTGAAGGGAGCCATCAGCCGGACCGGCGCGCTCCCCGTGCCGCTCCACATTCGCAATGCGCCGACGCGCCTGATGAAGGAGCTGGGCTACGGAAAGGGCTATCTGTACGCCCACGATTTTGCGGATGCCTATGTCCCGCAGGATTTTCTGCCCCCGGAACTGCGGGAGGAGGCCTTTTATCTTCCCACGGACCGGGGCTACGAGAAAATCCTTCGGGAAAGAATGGAGCAATGGCGAAAATGGAAAGGGAAAAGGGAAAAAAACTGACACGATTCTTGCATGAATAGAAAGGATGTCCGGTTCACGGCAATAAAAAACGGGGAGGTCAATGACCCCCCCGCGTCCAGGAGGAATGAAGGTTTTGAGCCTTCCGTTGTTTTGGATCACGCTGCCGGTTGAACATGCCCGTGTTCAAGCGGCAGAACTTTTTTCACCATTTTGCGTTGCATAAGCCGTGCCATAATCGAGATTATTTTATAACACATCAATATCGTTGGATTATATTATTTCATCGGTCTGTCCGGCGGTTCCGGCTGCCCCGAACAAAGAGGCAATAAATGTCGCCCCCCGGCGCTTATATTCATAAAAGTCATATCAAAACAATAGGTTAGGTGATTGACGGGCGATCCGCAACAAATCGACAAAATTGTCGGTTTAAAGAATACAAAGAAATCATTGACTTTCAGGCGGCATTCCCTATCATAGGCCGCACAGGGTGAAAGGCGTTTCCCCGCCGCCGGAGCGGCCGGCGGGTGGGGGCGCCCGTCGACGGGGAGGGTTATGAGTCCGGATCGAAAAATGGTGTGGCGGTCCCGTCCCGGCCGGCAGGATCGATTCTTTCTGCAGCCGGTCGCCGTCGCGATCGTTTGCGCTGTTTTCATCGTCCTGATTCTCATCATGGGAATCATGGACCTGCAGAGAAGCAACCGCATCCTGATCGGCTTCATGCAGAACCAGGCCCTGAACGTCATCGGGGTGGTCCAGCAGCTCGCCCAGGAGAACCTGAACAATCTCGTCCAGGCCTTTCAGCGGGATCGCGAGCGCTCCTTTGTCCCCCTGAAGGACACGACCTTTTCGCCCCAGAAGATGCTGACGATCGCCCTTGCCGACCTGGGGCGGCAGATCGATGAAGACTGGCAGGCGGGACGGATCAGCGACGGCTCCCTGCGGATGTTTGCCGCCGATCAGGGGCTCTGGATGATTGCCGTACTCGACAAGCGGGGCGAGATCGTCTACACGAGCCGGCCGTTGGCCGGAGAGCCGAAGACGCCGAGAACGGCCGCCCGAATCCCGGAGACGCCCCAGGAAACCGCCATCGGCGTCTTCACCCGGCTCATGACGCAGCTCGACTTTTACCGCGTACCCGTCCTGCCGGGGGCGACGGGGCGGGATGCCGAACATTTCTACCACCGGGACATCCCCGCCGAGCTGATTCAAATGTTCAACCGGCTGAACATCGGTTTTGTCGCCCTCAAGCGCAAAGACGGCAGCGGCACGATCGTCATCGCGCTCGACCCCGACGGCCTTCGTTACTGGGGGACGAAGGTCTCCATCGAAAAGGCGCTGGAAAAGCTGGGAGAGCTGCAGAGCCAGACCCTGGGGTACGTCGTGATCATGGACCGGCAGGGGATCATCCTCGATTCCACGGGCAGCGTTCCGGAAAAGTGGCGGGAAGGCGAAATGCATCTGTCCGAAATCCTGTCCGGCGCCCGGACGATCGAAAGCCGCAAGGTCGTCTATCAGGGGAAAAACCTTCTCGACATGGCGGTGCCCTTTGTCCTCAACGACAAAATTGCGGGCGTTGTGCGGATCGGCCTGGAGCGGGAAAGCATGGAGCGAATCCTTGCGGAAAACACCCGGAACATGCTCATCTTCTCGGTCCTGGTCATGCTGATCGCCCTGCTGGCCATGTGGCTGCTGTTCCACAACCAGAACCGGCACCTGGCGGGCATCGTGGAAATGGAGCGGAAGCTGGACAAAGCGGAAAGGCTGTCCGCGCTGGGCCTGCTTGCGGCGGGTGTCGCGCACGAAATCCGCAACCCGCTCAATGCCGTGAGCATGGCCAGCCAGCGCCTCAAACGGGAGTTTGTCCCGGAAGATCCGGGCAAGTCCCGTGAATTCGAATCGCTGGCCGGCGTCATTCGCGATGAGATCCGGCGTCTGAACGGCATCATCGAAGAGTTCCTCACCTTCTCCAAGAGCCGGCGCCTGGAGTTCCGCGACTATCCGGTGACCGACGTGCTGCAGAAGATCGTCAGCCTGCTCCGGGAAGAGGCGGCCGCAAAGCACATCGACATCCGCACGCACTGGAGCGCCGACGGCGTCGTCATTCCCATGGACATGGACAAGCTTCAGCAGGCGCTGCTCAACATCATCAAGAACGCGATGGAATCCATCGACGGGACCGGTGCGATCGACATCGGCGTGGCCGGGAATGCAAAAGGCAGGGTCCGCGTCCGAATATCCGATACGGGCTGCGGCATGACTGCGGATGAGGTGGAGCGCATCTTCAGTCCCGAATACACGACCAAGGAAAAGGGCCTGGGCCTGGGGCTTCCCCTCGCCCATGAAATCGTCCGCGGTCACAGCGGGGAAATCAATGTCTTCAGCGAGCTGGGCAAGGGGACGACCTTCGAGATCGTTCTCCCGGCAGAAAGGCCCGGGGAAAGACCGCCCCGGGGCGACGGGTCGAAAGGGTAGCGCACCGCCATGAAGAAACTGCACATCCTGGTCGTTGAGGACGGGCGGTCCCAGCGGGAGATGCTCCGGGATTTCCTGGTCAAGGAGGGCCACGCCGTGGCGGAAGCGGAGAACGGCGAGCAGGCCCTGCAGGCCGTCCGCCGGGGCCACTTTGACCTGGTCCTGCTGGATTACCGCATGCCGGGCATGGACGGCATGCAGGTCCTGCTGGAGGTCAAGCGGATCAACCCCGAAATCGATGTCGTCATCATCACGGCCTTCGGGACGATCGACACGGCGGTCGATGCCATGAAGGCCGGCGCCCTGGACTACATCACCAAACCCCTCGAATTCGAGGAACTCCTGATCCTGGTGGACCGCGTGGCGGAGCGGCGGACGCTGATCCGGGAGAATGAGATCCTTCGGCAGGAACTGGGCGCCCGCGGCGTCACGACGGACCGGATCATCTGCCGCAGCCCCGGAATGACCGCTCTCATCAACATGGCGGGGCGGGTGGCGGCGAGCCGGGCAACGGTTCTGCTGCAGGGGGAGAGCGGCACCGGCAAGGAGCTGTTCGCCCGGCTGATCCACAACCTCAGCCCCCGCGCGGCCAAGCCGGTCATTGCCGTCAACTGCAGCGCCCTGCATGAAAACCTTCTCGAAAGCGAGCTGTTCGGCCACGAAAAGGGCGCCTTCACAGGGGCTTCAACCCGGAGGATCGGCCGGTTCGAGGAGGCGGACGGCGGGACGCTGTTCCTCGACGAGATCGGCGAACTGTCGCCTTCCGTCCAGGTCAAGCTCCTGCGCTTTCTCCAGGAGCGGGAGTTTCAGCGCGTGGGCGGCAATCAGACGATCCGCTCGGATGTCCGGATCATCAGCGCCACCAACCGCAACCTGGAGGCCCGGGTGAAGGAGGGCCTCTTCCGTGAGGACCTGTTCTACCGCCTGAACGTGGTGACGATGGCGATCCCCCCGCTGCGGGAGCGGAAGGAGGACATTCCTCTCCTGATCGATCATTTCCTGAAGCGGTATGCCGAGGAAAACGGCAAGACCGTCTCCGGGGTCACCAGCGAGGCGAAGGACCTGCTGCTGAAGTACGATTATCCGGGCAATGTCCGGGAGCTGGAAAACATCATCGAGCGCGCCGTCGTCATCTGCCGGGACGCGGTGATCTCCGTCGAGGACCTGCCCTTTCCCGACCAGCGGGAGGCCGCGTACGGCCAGGGGGAGGGGGAAGGGATGCTTCGGGGGTCCGTCGAGGAGCTGGAGCGGAAACTCATCCTCGAGGCCATGGAAAAGACGGGTGATCACCAGACCCGGGCAGCGGAGCTCCTGGGCCTCAGCGAGCGGATGCTCCGCTACAAGCTGAAGAAGTACGGGCTCAAGGGAACGGTCTGACAGTGCGGGACCGCATGGGCTCCCGTCGCGCTGCCGGGGAACCGCCGTGCCGGCGGCCGGCTGAAGGCAAGTCCGCAAAAAAGGCTTGACAGCTTTCCCAAAATCGCTTATTCCCCATCTAAACTGGAATGTATCCGAATTAACATGAGGCTCACCAAAGAGCGTTTCGTCAAGGCCATCAGGGAAAAGGGGCTGAAAGTCACCCCGCAGCGGCTCGCCGTCATCGATGTGCTGGTCGAGAAGGGTCATCTGCACCCGGGCGCGAATCTCGTTTACGAGGAGGCCGGAAAAAAGGCGCGGGGGCTCAGCCTTTCCACCGTCTACGCGACACTCAGTGAATTTTCGCGTCTCGGTCTGATCCGGACGATGGAATATGACCGGATGGAAAACCGCTATGAGGGAAATCTGGAGGATCACGTCAACCTGGTCTGCGAAAAATGCGGAAGCATCGCCGATTACGCCATGCCCGCTTCCCTGGATCCATCCGAGGTGACGCAACGGACGGGTTTTCTGGTGACGGAGACGCGGATGGAGTGTTACGGCTACTGCCCGGACTGCCTCAAGGACCGAAGGGGACGCGGGGCGCGCGGAAATGGGCGCCTTCAGACGGCCTGACCTGCCGGCCCGATTTTTTTTGGCAACTTATCCGGAACGATTCCGGGTTGGAAGACGGAAAGTCCGGACGCGGGCGAACCGGCCGGCCTGAAATTTCCCCGCGGGGCTTCAGCTTCCGCGGGTTTCGAAACTGTCGCCCGGCGGGTGGGCTTTGTAATGATTCCTGCAACCCGCCGGGTCGGGTGTCGAGGCGGAAAGGATAACGGGAGTTTGCGATATAAACCCAAATCATCGAGGAAAGGAGAGAAGACATGAGTGAAGACAGCAAGTGCCCGGTCACGGGCGGGAGGAGCAGACCCATCTCCGGCGGCGGCAGGTCGAACCGGGAATGGTGGCCGGACCAGTTGAACCTGAAAATTCTCCATCAGCAAGACCGGAAGAGCAACCCGATGGGCAAGGCGTTCAACTACGCCGAGGAATTCAAGAAGCTCGACCTGGCATCCGTGAAGAAGGACCTCTATGCACTGATGACCGATTCGCAGGATTGGTGGCCTGCCGACTACGGTCACTACGGGGGGCTCATGATCCGGATGGCGTGGCACAGCGCGGGCACCTACCGCATGGGAGACGGCCGAGGGGGAGCGGGGACCGGCAATCAGCGCCTGGCGCCGCTGAACAGTTGGCCGGACAACGTGAACCTCGACAAGGCGCGCCGCCTGCTCTGGCCCATCAAGCGAAAATACGGCCGGAAAATCTCCTGGGCCGACCTGATGATCCTCGCCGGCAACTGCGCCCTCGAATCGATGGGATTCAAGACCTTCGGGTTTGCCGGCGGGCGCGTGGATGTCTGGGAGCCGGAAGAGGACATCTACTGGGGCTCCGAAGAGGAATGGCTGGCGACGAGCGACAAGCCCAAGAGCCGCTACTCCGGCGACCGGGACCTGGAAAACCCGCTGGCGGCGGTTCAGATGGGCCTGATCTACGTCAACCCGGAAGGCCCGGACGGCAACCCGGATCCGGTCGCCTCCGGCCGTGACGTTCGGGAGACCTTCGCGCGCATGGCCATGAACGATGAAGAGACCGTCGCCCTGGTTGCCGGGGGGCACACATTCGGAAAATGCCACGGCGCCGGTCCGGCCGCCCATGTGGGCCCCGAGCCCGAAGCCGCCCCCATCGAAGCGCAGGGCCTCGGCTGGAAGAGCAGCTTCGGCAGCGGCAAGGGCGGCGATACGATCTCCAGCGGTATCGAAGGCGCCTGGAAGCCGAATCCGACCCAATGGGACATGGGCTATCTGAAAGTTCTGTTTAAATACGAATGGGAGCTGGTCAAAAGCCCGGCCGGCGCCAATCAGTGGCTCGCCAAGGACGTGGAAGCGGAAGACATGGTCGTGGACGCGCACGATCCCTCGAAAAAGCGGCGCCCGATGATGACCACGGCGGACCTTTCGCTGCGCTTCGACCCGATCTATGAACCGATCTCGCGGCGCTACCTGGCCAATCCGAGGGAATTTGCAGATGCCTTTGCCCGGGCCTGGTTCAAGCTGACGCACCGCGACATGGGCCCGCGCTCGCGCTATCTCGGGCCGGAGGTCCCGAAGGAGGAGCTGATCTGGCAGGATCCGATCCCGGCCGTCAATCACAAGCTGATCAACAAACAGGACGCTGCCTCGCTAAAGAAGAGAATCCTGGCCTCGGGGCTGTCCGTCTCGGATCTGGTCTCGACCGCCTGGGCATCGGCGTCCACGTTCCGCGGCTCCGACATGCGCGGCGGGGCCAACGGGGCCCGCATCCGTCTCGCCCCGCAGAAGGATTGGAAGGTCAACGAGCCCGACCGGCTGGCGAAGGTGATCAGGACCCTGGAGGGGATCCAGAAGGCTTTCAACGGCGCGGCCTCCGGCGGCAAGAAGGTCTCCCTTGCCGATCTGATCGTTCTGGCCGGCTGCGCCGGCGTCGAGCAGGCGGCGAAAAACGGCGGCCGCAGAATTACCGTGCCCTTCGCGCCGGGTCGCATGGACGCCTCGCAGAAGCAGACCGACGCGGCTTCTTTCGCGGTGCTCGAACCGAAAGCGGACGGCTTCCGCAACTACCGGAAGGCCAAGTACGCCGTATCGGCCGAGGAGATGCTGGTGGACAAGGCGCAGCTCCTGACGCTGACGGCGCCGGAGATGACCGTGCTCATCGGCGGCCTGCGCGTCCTGGGCGCAAACTTCGAGGGCTCCCCGCACGGTGTCTTCACCAAGCGGCCGGAGACGCTCACCAACGACTTCTTCGTGAACCTGCTCGACATGGGCACGGAGTGGAAGGCTGCTTCAAAGGACGGGGACGTCTTTGAAGGGCGCGATCGCAAGACAGGCGAGCTCAAGTGGACCGGCACCCGCGTCGACCTCGTCTTCGGCTCGAACTCGCAGCTCCGGGCGATCGCGGAGGTGTACGCCTGCGATGACGCTCGGGATCCGTTCGTGCAGGACTTCATCGCGGCGTGGAACAAGGTCATGAACCTGGACCGCTTCGACAAAATTCTTCCCTCGCGATTGCATCGCGTGTTATAAGCGTAGCGGTTCCGGACGCATCGCCGGGCTGGAAGAAAGCCGGTGTGGTGCCGGTGCGGCGGGGCCGGACAAAAAGAGGGAAAGGAGTCGGCTCATGGTGAAGGATTCGAGAGATCAGCGGAAGAAGAAGGTCGTCGAAGTTCTCAACAAGGCCCGTTCCATGGAACTTCACGCGATCCACCAGTACATGAACCAGCACTACAATCTGGACGACATGGACTATGGCGATCTGGCCGCGAAGATCAAGCTGATCGCGATCGACGAGATGCGCCACGCGGAGATGTTCGCGGAACGGATCAAGGAACTCGGCGGGGAGCCGACGACGGATCTCGCCGCCAAAGTGGAGAAGGCGCAGAAACTCGAGAAGGTTTTTCCCTTCGACGCGGGCCTGGAGGACGAGACGATGGATGTGTACAACCGCTTCATCCTGGTGTGCCGGGAAAACGGCGACAGCACGAGCATGAAGCTCTTCGAGACCATCGTCGACGAGGAGCAGGCCCACTACAACTATTTCGACAACGTGAACGAGCACATTCAAAAGCTCGGCCCGGCCTATCTGGCCCAGATCGCCGGGACGCCCGCGGACACGGGACCGCCTTCCAAGGGGTTCGTTTCGGGCCAGACGGCCTGATCTCCGCCATCCGCCGGTTTCGAGATGAAGGCTCCGTGAGAGCGGGTTTGGAAACAGGGCCCGAACCTGACAATGTCGGGAGTCTCCGTCAGAAGGTGTAAAGGCGCGACTGCCCGGCCGCAACGGCCGGGACCGC
>MTKZ01080113.1_pt2 | contig 29411 bp, 23 predicted proteins | sample 1042781 | NCBI WGS metagenome assembly MTKZ01 (sample SAMN06212207, study PRJNA360539) | anaerobic digester metagenome | biome: Wastewater treatment plant; material: sludge; isolation source: anaerobic digester fed with sludge from wastewater treatment plant | place: Denmark: WWTP Viborg ... | reverse complement strand
GAGATCGGACCCGGCGTAGAGACGGTATTCGCCCGCGTAGACCTCCTCGAAAGAAAACGCATAGTCCTCTGAGGCGTCGGTCTCGTCCTGAGCGTAGGCCTCGAGCGTTTGGGGATCCACCAGAAGCACGTACACGGTGCCCACGTTGCCGCCCGTTGCCGTGACCGACCCGACGGTCATCCGGACCGTGACGGTCGCATTGCCGTCGTTGGACACAAACGTGACCGAGCCGGAGTAGACGCCGTTCGCCAGGCCGGAGCGGTCGACGGTGATTTCATAGGAGCCCTCCCCGCCGGAGGACGGGCTCACGGAAATCCAGCTCTTGGACGAGACCACATCGCTCACGATCAGCGTTCCGCCGCCGACGTTGCTCACCGTCACATCCGCCGATGTCAGCACCGAGCCCAGAGAGATGTCCTGTGGCACAACCCGCAGCAGCGGCGCATCGGACGCCGCCGATCCGGCAATCTGCAAGGCTGCCCGAACCGCATTCGGCGCGTTGATCAGGCCATAGCCGAAAGAGGTGTCACGTCCGGGAACGCCCAGGTCGTCCACGATGTCGATCGACGTTCGCGCGTGCGTGCCGGCCAGTAGTTGATCGAAGTCCGCGGGCGTCAGGTCCGGATTCACCGCTTTCATCAGAGCCACGACGCCGGCCACGTGCGGGCAGGCCATCGAGGTGCCGTCATAGAAGGCATAGGTGTACCGTCCGTCGTCTTTCCGGATGGTGCTCAGCACGCCATCGCTCACGCCGTCGCCGTCGCGGTCCGCGTTCAAATCACCCCCCGGCGCGCAAACCGCCACCGTGGAGCCGAAGTTCGAGTACGACGCGCGATTGCGAAGCTGGTCCACCGCCCCGACGTTGACCACGCCGTTGATGGCCCCGGGGAACGAATTGTCGGCACTGGTGGCCTCGTTGCCCGCAGCGGTGACGATGATCGCACCGGCCTGCCGGGCCGCGACAATGGCGTTGGTCAACACGCTTGACGAACCCGGCCCGCCGAGACTCATGTTGATGATGTCCGCTCGCCTGGCCGGCAAAGTCCCTGAATCGTTGCTCAGACGAGCGGCATAGCGCACCGCCTGGGCGATGTCGTAGTCCGTGCCCTCGCCGGCCCGGCCCAGCACGCGCAGAGGCATGATGCGCGCGTTCCAGGCGACTCCGGCCACCCCCGTGGTGTTGTTGGTGCGGGCGGCGACGGTGCCGGCCACGTGCGTTCCGTGAAAACTGCTGGAAATCCCATAGCCCGCCGAGTCACCCGGATCATCCGGGTCCGGATCGATGCCGTTGCCGTCCATGGCCGTGGTCGCGCTGCTGATGAAGTCGTAGCCCGTAACGAACTGCCCCNNTCCGAGCGCGACCCCCGTGTCGATCACCGCCACAATCACGCCGGAGGTGCCGGTGGTGACGTTCCAGGCCTCCGGCAGACCGATCAGGCGATAGTGCCACTGGTAACCGTAAAACTCGTCGTCCGGCACCGCGAAAGCGCGCCGGATGTAGTTGGGTTCAGCGCACTCGACGTCGGCCTGGCGGCGCATGGCCTTGATCGCGGCAATCGTTGGCGAGATGTCCGCTCCCGCCGTGCGAGCCCGTGCTACGGCCTTGTGCGCGCTGCCCGCTTCGAGACTCAGCCGTAGCCGGTGAAAGCCGCCGGAGTTGCTGCTGTCATTGATCTCCTCGACACCGATGCTTTTCTGCATGGCTGCCCGGGAGGACTTGGTCGTTTCAGAGTACTTGACGAGTATTTCGCCGTCCACGTGCGGATACAGACTCGACAGCCGATCCTGCTGCGCCTGGGAGCTCAGCGACGTGGTCACGGTCTCGCCGACCAGCAGCGAGTAGAGCCCACCCTGGTCATTGTCATGGATGACGCTGTAGCCGCGAACCTCAATCAGATAGGTGGCATTGGCGGAGGCAGTCACCTGCTCGGCCTTGCCGACGCCTTCCGAACTGTCAAGCAACTGGTTGCCGGTATCGTCGTAGAGGTACAGATCGAAATCGTTGTCGTCGGGATCGGCAAGCAACAATGTTGCCGACTGCCCGGTTGCCATCTGCACCAAGTACACGTCTCGCACATCATCGCCGCCGGAAAGGCTCCCGAGGAACCCTCCGACCGTGCAAGGGTTGGGCACGGCCTGAGCCCCGCCAGGGCTGACCACGTCGTTATACGCAGTCGGATTGCTCGCGTCGGCTGTATCACCGTCGACAACAAGCGTATTGCCGACATTGACAGAACCACCAACAGAGACCCGTGCAACAGGCGTGGACGGGTCGCCGTCGCAATGGTCGAACTTGATTTCTCCATAGTCCGAGCACCCGTCCCCGTCGCTGTCAACGACATGGAAGGGGGTATCCAACGAATCGTAGGGATCCGTTGGTGGATTGTTGTCAATCTCTTCCTGGTCCGTGAAGCCATCGCGGTCGGAGTCCACGTCGACCGTAATGCATCCCTGGCCCATGGTCAGCCCGATCGCCGGCAACAAGCCGGCAACTGCCAAGACAGACATGAGCTGGTGACTTCGCATCGGACCGTCCTCTCATGGCCCATCCAAGACACGCTGTGTCAAGGATTTATCCGGACCAAGTGACTGGCAAGGGGCCGTTCCTGCCCTGTAAGACAAGCGCCTTTCAACGTTGTTTGCAGCAACGCAAGCATCCCCGGCCCAGCGGGTTGTGGCGCTGCTCGCGTTCACTGGTGATCGGCTGTCCGGTCGCGCCAGGTTGGATCTTTTTGTGGACACCGGCTTTACGGAAAAAACTCGCATGGAAGCCTGAAACGGTCAGCCTGAAAACCGCAGCGTGTCAAGGAGAGGCTCCTCCGGAACGCACATGCAGTCAGCGGGCCACCCCACCAGGGCGGACAAACGGTCGCGGTGCTACCCCAGGGCAACGTCGAGGCTCATCATGGTGGCAAACCCGATCATGGTCCCGACCGTGGCGAAGTCCGTGTACTTGTCACGCTGGGACTCGGGAATCAGTTCCTCGACCACCACGAAGATCATGGCCCCGGCGGCAAAAGCCATGCCGTAGGGCAACAGCATCTTCATGGTGAAAACCAGCCATGCCCCAAGGACACCGGCCAGGGGCTCGACCATCCCGGATGCCTGGCCCATCATGAAGGCCTTGAACCGGCCAACCCCCTCGCGGCGCAGCGGCATCGAGACAGCCATGCCCTCCGGAAAGTTCTGCAAGCCGATCCCAAGCGCCAACGCGATGCCGCCCAGGGTCATCTGGCGAGCCATCTCGGGATCAATCCCACTGCCGATCGCGCCGAAGGCAACGCCAACCGCCAGGCCTTCGGGAAAATTGTGCAGGGTGATCGCCAGCACCAGCAGGACGCTGCGCTGCCAGGAAGTTTTAATGCCTTCCGCCTCGGACGTATCCAGTCCCAGGTGCAGGTGGGGCAGGATCTTGTCAATGATGTACAGGAAGAAGCCGCCCGCCAGGAAACCCACGACGGCCGGCTTCCAGTCGCCATCGGCCATGTCGATGGCCGGTGCCAGAAGCGACCAGTAGCTGGCCGCGATCATGACGCCCGCGGCCATGCCCAGCAGCCCATCCATGATTTTCTGGTTGACGTTCTTGAAGAAGAGAACCGGCGCCGCCCCCGCCGCGGTCACGAACCATGTGAACAACGTGGCGATCAGGGCCTGCGTGATCGGGTGGTACTGGTTGAGGAAACTCAGCAAGAAGTCATTCATGGGACATGCTCAACCCGCACATCGCGAGAAGCTACCTATCGTCCAATCTCCCAACCGCATCACGAGCACGGAATCGGTATGTTGACCGACACACATCCGCACCCGAACCGCCGCCCGAGCCTCGTGACCAGTCTATGAGACACACCGTCGTCTCTGCCGGATGCCCGTGCCTTACATTTCAGAGAACTGGTCCTTACCCACGCCGCACTCGGGGCAAACGAAATCATCGGGGAGATCTTCGAACGGGGTCCCGGCCGCGATGCCCTGGTCGGGAACGCCGATAGCAGGGTCATAGACCCAACCGCACACATCGCAGACGTACTTCTTCATCAATGATTCCTCCCGAAACAAAGGCGCCGGAATAGCGGCGGTTTCGCACAAAACGATCTCACGGGTCAACGCAGAGATTCTCACCGGCCTTGCGCCCGGCCGCAACCCGCAGCGCGTGGTCCGCCAGTCGAGCTCCGGCTTCGCGGCACTCGGCCAGTGTTGAGGCGTCCGGAGAATACGGAACGGCGATCATTTCGCGCAGCAACTCCCATTTCATCGCCTTGATGGCCGCCTCGACCGTCTCCGGCCCGCCCTTCGACCAACCATAGGCCCCGAACGCCAGACCGGCCTTGTTGGCCGGACGCAGACCTTTCAGATAGGTCAAGACCGCACCCATCATCGGCATCATTCCCTGGTTCAGCGTGGATGACCCGACGGCGACGGCCGCGGCATCGAGCACTTCCGCGGCAATCCGGGTCAGATTGGAGCGGCGGATGTGGATGAGATGGGCCGCGACGCCCGGCTTGGACGCGCCTTCGTGAATGGCGGGCGCCATTCGACCGGTATTCTCCCACATCGAATCGTAGAGCACGAGAACCTTGGGCTTGGGCCGGCACTGCACCCAGTTCTGATAACAGCCAATGATCTCTCGAACGAAGCGCCGCCAGACCACGCCGTGACTGGGGGCGATCATGTTGATCCGCAGCCCGGCCACCGTCGCCAGGGTCGCCGCCACCTGCCTGGCGTACGGCATGATGATGTTGGCGTAGTAGGTTTTGGCCTCGTCCATCAGGATGCAGAGAGGCGCCTGGTCGTCGAATCGCTGCGACGAGGCATAGTGCTGACCGAAGGCGTCCATCGAGAAGAGCAACTCGTCTTCGGGAACATAGGTGAACATCGACTCGGGCCAGTGTACCATCGGAGTCTCGATGAACCGCAGCGTTCGCCGGCCGAGACGGATCTCGTCGCCGGTCGAGACGGCTCGCGTCTTCCACCGCGACGTGTCGTGATAGCGGGCCAAGGTGGGCATTGCCTTCGCGGCACCGACGAGCGTGGCTTTCGGCAGCGCCTTGAGCACTGTGCTCAAACCGCCGGCATGGTCGGGCTCGGCGTGGTTGCAGATCACGTAGTCCACTCTCTCCAGCGGCGTGAGAGCCGCGACCCGGGTCAACAGATCGTCCGCGAAAGGGGCTTTGACTGTGTCAATCAGGGCCGTCTTCTCGTCTCGAATCAGATAGGCGTTGTAGGTGACGCCTCGATCCGTCTGATAGCTGTGGAAGTCCCGCAAGGTCCAATCCACATGCCCCACCCAGTCGATGTTGTCTCTCAGTACAGTCTCCATCAGTCCAACTCCGGGCGACCGTTCGTGTCGTTCCCTGTTGCCAATACGAGCACTTGCTTCGGTGCCCCCTGCCTGAGACACCTCGGCGCCGCCGGCAGATCCGCGGACGGCTTGCCCGAGGCTGCCCCGGCCGACGGCTGAGCGAATCCGGGATCATCCTCGGCAGCACCCGCCGTGCACGACCGGCAACGCACGTCCCGTGGCCCGCCGGCGGTCACCCGGGCCATGGTACGAAAAGCCGGCCACGCATTCCAGACGCGCGAAAGGCGCCTGACCTCAGCTATGGGGTGTTTGCCACGCGCGCGGGATATCCCAGCGAGGAGATCATCTCAGCGAGAGACTCAGCGTTCAACGGTCGGCCGGTCACAACGACCCGGCCGTTCGGCACATCCACCTCGGCCGAAGAGACTCCCGGTCGGTCGGCCAGCACGCTACGGACGGCCGTTGCACAGTGATCGCAAGTCATTCCGGTGACAACCAGCTCCACGCGCTGATCGCCCGATGCACCCGTCGCGGTCTTCTTCGACACCGCGGCCCCCCGGTCCCGTCGCGACACCGCATATGAACCGGCCAGTACGCCCAGCAGCACAATCGCCCAGACGTGCGACCGGATCGCGGCTGTCTCGCCGCCATGCACGTGTCCGCCCAGATGGGGCACCCTGGCACCCGTGACCGCCACGATGGCGTTCAGCAGCAGGCCGAACCCGACCGCGCTGATCGCGACGGTGGCCATGTACAACACCGCGGGTCGCCGACCGAGAACCTTCCACAAAGTGGTGAACGTAGCCGCGTTGGTCGCCGGGCCGGAAATCAGGAAAGCCAGCGCCGCCCCGGGCGACGCACCCATGTGAATCAGCCCGGCGGCAATCGGAATGGAGGCGGTGGCGCACACGTAAACCGGTATGCCCGCCGCCATCAGCAACAGAATGGAGAGTATGCCCCCTCCAATGTATGGTTCCAGCGAACCCTGCGGGATGAAAGCGGCCATCGCCCCGGCGATCACCACGCCCACCATCAGAGCCGCGCCAATGTCTTTGGGCAGGACGGTAAAGCCGTATCGCAATCCGGACCCCAGCGTCCTCCCTGTGGGTTGCGGTCCGGGTCCACAGGCCAAACCGTCTTTCTCAGCGCGGGGCGTCGTCGAGTCGGCATCGGGCGCCCCCCCATCGCGTTCGCCGAAAAACCGGACCAGCGTTCCGCCGAGAAGACCGGTCAGAAAGGCCATGATCGGGCTGAAGATCGCGAACACCGGCCCGAGCATGGCGTACATGGCCGCGATACAATCCGCCCCGGTCTGCGGCGTGGCCAGCAGGAACGCGGTCGTCGCCGCGCGGCTGGCACCCTGTCGGCGCATGGAGGCCGACACCGGTATCACGCTGCACGAGCACAGGGGCAGTGGCACACCCAACAGCGCCGCTTTGAGCACCGGACCCGGGCCGTGCCCACCGAGGTGACGCTCGACCCATTTCGGCGATATCCAGACCGAGAGCAGGCCGGCCATCAGAAAGCCGAAGAGCAGATAGGGAGCCATCTGCCCCAGCACCTGCCAACTCTCGACCACAAGCATCCGGACCCCATCAAGCATCATCTCCAATCATAGTCCCTCAACGCCGGCCGGGCCAAGCACATACAGCGCGCGGCCGGCTCGCCGGTGGGCCACCGCCGCCGGCTCCTGCGATTGTTTCCATGGCCTTCGACGGTTCCTAGAATACCGGTCATGAGCGAGCGGGAGCACGACACCGTCTGGGATCGCACCCGGCTGGAGGCTCCGCACACCCAGCCGGACAAGGCACAGCGCGTGCGGCGCATGTTCGATGCCATTGCCCCAACCTATGAGCTGGTCAACACGCTGGCCAGCGCCGGGCGCGATCGGTACTGGCGCCGGGAGATGGTTCGGGTAACCGCCGTTCGTCCCGAGGATGTGCTGCTCGATTTGGCCTGTGGAACGGGCGACGTGGCTCGCGCATTCGCCTCGGGCGACCCGCGGCCGACCACGATCATCGCCGCCGACTTCTCACGCGCGATGCTGCAACTGGCCGCCAAGCGTCCTGCCGCCGGTACGCTCTTCACCCAGGCCGACGCTTTGCACCTGCCTCTGGCCAACGGTTGTGTCACCATCGTCAGTTGTGCCTTCGGCATCCGCAACTTTCAGAACCTCGGCGCCGGCCTGAGTGAGATCCACCGAGTCCTGGCTCCCGGCGGACGGGCGGTGATTCTCGAATTCACCATTCCCTCAATGGCGATCTTCCGTCATCTGTACCGCTTTTATGTTGGTCGAGTGCTTCCGGCCTTGGCGTGGCTCGTCAGCCGCGACCGCACCGGGGCATATCGCTATTTGCATAAGTCGGTGTTAAGCTTTCCAAGCCGCGTGGAAATTGTATCCAGCCTCAAGACTGCGGGTTTCTCGGATATCGTCGTCCGCCCGCTCTCCTGGGGCATTGTGACCATCTACCTGGCAGGCAAAGCAGGCATCTGAGCGCCGTCACCCACATTGCGGGCCGACGTGCAAGGCTGTCGAATAACAAAGGTTCAAGTTGCAGGGCTGGCGAGAATTGCCGGAATCAACCCGTGAAAACTCAGATTGGCCGCGGATGGGCCTGGGCCGGGCCTGGCGCGTGATCCAGCGGGCCAGCGGTCGCGCCGAGGAGCCGCCGGCCAGTACGGACGTCTGGCGATGGACCGGCCGGAAATACCGCGTCCGGGCCGTGCTGTTTCTCCTCACGGATGCCCTGTTGTTTGCCGGGCTGGGCTGTTTTACCTTCTGGCTGCGAACCGGTCACGGTCTGCCGTTCCTCTTCCGTCAGTACTGGGACTACCTGTGGCAGTCGTTCGACCCGACCCTCGACCGCCAGATCACCTTGCTCGAGTTCCTGCTGCAGCCGATCCCGGCTCAACAGGTGCCGTGGATGCTCGTGATTCACGGGCTGGTGCTGGCAAGCCTGACCGCCATCCCCATTCTGGTCTCGATGCTCTACCGTTTCCCGTTCGCTCTGATCTTCACCGCGATCATCGGCTTCTTCGCCATGCTCCCGTGGCTGGCCATCACGGTGACCTTCTGCTGCTACCTGGCCCGTTGGAGATACCTTCAGTTCTCCTTCCGGTATGCGACGGCGCTGATTTCTCTGCTGCCTGTCGTCGTCTACTACCTGATGGCAACGCGGAATACTCCCGGCATCGAGCATCTGACGCCACTCGAGCTGTTCAAGCTGTATCTGCCGGTCGTGATCGCCTTGATTGCCGCGTGCGTCGTCATGGCGATCGTCCTGATCATTGCCCGCGTGGTGAATCACCGGCCGGGCGCGATCGCGCCGCTGATGGCCATCCTGTTTGCCACGCCCGTCATCCTGTTTGAGACCAAAGTCGGGCGCGACGAGTTGAGCTACCGGCTGCTGGAAAGAGGGTTCGGACCCAGTTCTCGCGAGCACTTTCTGGGCCATGCGGATGCCGAGGAGACGATCGCGCGGACCGCCGAGGCCATCAGGGGTGCTTCCCCTGCTCCTGCCCCGCCGATCGAATCGCTCGTTCAAATCGTTCGCGACGATCTGAAACTGCGAGCGGCATTGGGCCAGACGGGCCGGAGCCGCGTGGCCAAAACGCTGGCGACCGACTGGTACGCCCAGAGGGACCTGGCGCTCAGCGAGTGCCAACGGTTTCTCCTCCATTTCCCTTATAGCGAGTACGTCCCCAGTGTGTTGTATCTGCAGGGCCGGGCCACCGATCTGCGTCTCAACCCGGATTTCACCTATCTGCAGGATTCGCTCATTCTCACCTACCATGAAGACTTCCCGAACGCGGCCTCGGCCGACGTGTGGCGAAAGCTCGTGGAAAGGGCCGCCGACTCGGAACCGGGCTGCGTGGCCATGTATCGACTGGCCGTTCTCGAGACCCGCCGAGGGCACGTGCAAGATGCCCTGGACCTGCTCGGCAAGCTGGTCGCCGTTTTCGGCAAGCGAAAGACCACCGACACGGCACCGACGGAGACATCGGGCTGGCGAAATTTCCTGGCCAAGAGGCCACCGGCCAACACGCTGGGTATTGACGTAACCGCAACCGTCCAGGACGCCCGCAAGCTCGAAGATCTGCTGAACCGAAACCGGGCCAAAGAGCTCGAACCCACCTACGATTACCCGATTCTCCGCCGCTTGTTCAGCATCGACCCCCATCACCCTGAATACGCCCGGAATCTTCGCGATCTGCTGGCCGCCACGTCAACCGATCCTCAGGACCCGACCGGCCTTCTGCGCGACAACATCGAGTTGCTGCTCGCGCTGACGAACCGCTCTCGCAGCCGGCGCATTGAAGAACTCAGGGACCTGGTCGATCGCTTCGCGAAGGACAAGCGATGTGATGCGCTGCCCCGTGCCCGTTTTGAACTGGCCGCCGCGTACCAGTCCGACAACCTGCTCGATGAGGCCCGCTCCATGTATCAGACCATTCAGACGGAGCACCCGGACTCGCCCTGGGCGACGGAGGCCAACTGGCGGATGGCGGTCATGGGCCAGCGGACGGAGTGAGCCGGGAGAGAGAACCATGGACGGACGGGAAATCATTCTGGCCATCACGGGTGCGAGCGGCGGTCCCTATGCATTGCGTCTGCTGGATTGCCTCGACAAGGCGGGGGCGCACATCCATCTGATCGTGTCGCCGAACGGCCGGCGGCTGTTGGCGGATGAGTGCGACGTCCGCACGATCGAAGATGTCTGTCTGCTGGGACGGGCCTGCGAACGAATCCGCATCCATGATTACGAGGACATCGGCGGCCTGCTGGCCAGCGGCTCCCATCGCACCGACGGGATGGTCATCTGTCCGTGCAGCAGCAACACGCTGGGGACGATCGCGTCAGGCCGGGCGGATAATCTCATCGGCCGGGCGGCCTGCGTCACCCTCAAAGAGGGCCGGCGCCTGGTGATCGTGCACCGCGAGATGCCCGTCAACGGCATCGACCTCGAGAACATGCTCCGGATGCAGCGTGCCGGCGCCATCATCTGTCCGGCCTCGCCCGGGTTCTACCTGCGCCCCGCCTCCATCGACGACCTGATCGATTTCGTCGTCGGGCGGGTGCTCGATCTCCTGCAAGTCCCGCACACGTTGAACGTCGGTCGGCAGAGTGGACAGGAGACCGCCTCGCCGTGATTCGCGATACGTTCCAGACCGTCCGACGCTGGGGCGAGATGGTCAAGTTCTCGCACTCGGTTTTCGCCTTGCCGTTTGCCCTGCTGGCAACGTTTCTGGCCTCACGAGCGGCGTTCCGAGCGGGTGATTCGCCGCACCTTTACCCGAGCCTCCGGCAGCTCCTGCTCATCCTGGGATGCATGGTCTCGGCCCGATCGACGGCCATGACTTTCAACCGGATCGCGGACGCGGCGATCGATGCCCGCAACCCTCGCACGGCCGCGAGAGCGATTCCCGCGGGCGTCATCTCCCGCGCACAGGCGCTGGCATTCCTCGGCATCGCAGCGGCCACCTTCGTTCTGTGCTGCGCGGGCTTCTGGTGGATCGAGGGGAATCCGTATCCGCTCATGCTGTCCCTGCCGGTGCTGGCGTACCTGTGCTTGTACTCCTACACCAAACGCTTCACCCGCTGGTCGCACTTTGTCCTCGGCAGTGCGATCGCCCTGTCGCCCCCGGCCGCCTGGCTGGCCATCCACCCCGCCTCCCTCGGTTGGCCGGCGCTCATGCTGCTCGGCTGCGTCACGCTTTGGATCGGCGGATTCGACATCATCTACGCCTGCCAGGACATCGCCCACGACCAGGCGGAGGGGCTTTTCAGTCTGCCCGCGCGGATTGGCGTCGGACCGGCCCTGTGGATCGCGCGGCTCGCCCACACCGCGACCGTGGCGCTGCTGGTCGGCCTCGTGCCGGCCGCGGGATTGAGCTGGCTGTACGGAATCGGCGTGGCGGCGGTTGCCCTGCTCCTGCTGATTGAGAACGCCATGGTGCATCCCGGCGACCTGTCGCGGGTCAGCACGGCCTTCTTCACCGTCAATGGCATCGTGAGCCTCCTGCTGGGGGCGCTCGGCATCGCGGACAGCCTCCTCTTATGAAACCGCCGGGCAATCGTGTACACTTGAAACATGAACCGGCAACGGCAGGAAATCGTTGCTCTGACAATCCTCGTGGTCGGAGGAGCGGTTGTCTCCTGCCTGGGCATTAACTGGGGCCTGCCCACGCGGGCCATCGATCCCTATCTGTTCGGCCGCCACCCGATCTGGTCGGGCGCCGAGATCCAGGCGCTGGCAGGTGATCGGTCGAAGGATTCATCCCGGGCTGCGGACATGGACGCCGATCCCATCGGCGGCGCCGATCACGTTGTGCCTGTCAACCAGACCGACGCCCAGAGAGCCGAGATCATCCGTCGATACCGCCTCTTCACGCACCATCCCGATGAGATGGTCACGTTGATGGCTCTGGCGTCGATGCGCCCAGGGCAGCGTGACTTCGACCCGAAGATGTATCAATACGGCGGCTTGTGGGTGTATCCGGTCGGTGCCCTGCTGCGCCTGGCCGGAGCGTGCCGCGTCATCACGTTGACCTCTGATCTTACCTACTACCTGGATCATCCGGAGGCGTTCGGCCGGTTCTACATCGTCACCCGGGCCTATGTCGTTGCGTGGGGGCTGGTCGGCATCTGGGCCGTGTTCCGGATCACCCATCGGCTGACCCGCGGTTCGCTCGGCGCGTCCGTTACCGCGGCCGCGTGCTTTGCGGTCATGCCCGCCGTCGTCAACGCGGCTCATGAAGCCAAGCCGCATCTGCCCGGCACCGTGCTGATGCTGCTGTCCGTCCTGGCGGGGATGCGTTGCCTCGACAACGACAGACGCAACTGGTGGATCGTCAGTTGTTTGCTCGGCGGCGCGGCCGTGGGAATGGTGTTGTCGGCATGGCCGGTCTTTGCGGCACTGGTCGTGATGGCTTTGCTCGCGCCCCAGCCCAAGGCGACGAGACTCGTGAAAGCCGGGATCAGTCTGATCATCGCCCTGCTGGTCTACTTCGCTACGAACCCGTATGTGCTCGTCAACCTTTTCAGGAACCGCGAACTCATCTCGAGCAACCTGGCCAATACGCGTGCGATGTTTCACTTCGGGCCGCCGGTCGAGTCAGTGCTCAACGCACTGTATCTGATCGGCGAGGGAACATCCGCCATCCTGGCCCTAGCGGGACTGGCGGGGCTGATCGCCTTGGCGGTCCGCGACTGGCGAGTGGTCAAGAAGAGCCCGCCGGTCGGGCCGCGGTTCGTCGCCCACTGGCTGCTGGCAGCACCGGCTTTCTTCACGCTCGTGCAGTTTGTCATCTTCGCCCACGGCCAAGGCGGCGAATATGCGCGCTTCGCTCTCTTCGTCGACGTGACGCTCTGTCTGGCCGCCGTCGTGGCCCTGGATGCCTTCACCCGCTATTGGAAACTCCGGACGGTCTGCCAGATGGTCTTGTTGCTGGTAACCGCCGTGCCGGGCGCCGCATACGTGGAGTCTTTCTTGCGGGACACCACGTCTCACCACACGCGGCTGCGCCAGGCCGAACAGCTTGCCGAGCTGCAGCGCAGCGGCGCCCGCACGCTGGTTGTTGACCGCGAGCCCGCCCCTTATTGCCTGCCGCCGGTCAATCTGTTCGAGTGGACGGTGATCCGCGGGCCGCGCGGACGGTACGATGGGCCTGGGCAGGACGCCGATGTGAGAATAAGCGTGCTCGATGCGCCGCCGTCATCAGGCGCCCCACCCCCCGATCACACGTTGTTCTCGACTGACGGCCGCCCGTGGCTCGGTCTCGCCAGAATGAGCTGGGCCAACAAGCCGTTCGCCGGGCAGGCACGCAAAGTCTTCTCCACCGATAACAGGGAGCCACCGGCCAATGCGCCTTAGTTGTCACGCTCATTGCTTGCGCGATCGTCCGCTGCGAGAGACCCTGCCGGCCATCCGCGAAATCGGCTATGAGGCCGTGGAGGTTGAGTGGCCGCGCGTGCAACGCGAGTTTGCCGCGACGGCCGGATGCGTGGAAACGCTGCTCGCCGTGCTCGATGAAAACAACTTGCGTCTCTCGTCGATGTCCATCGCGGCCGTCGACGCGATCGACGAGATCGAGATCGAGCCCCTGCTGGCGGCCCTGAGGCCTCAGATCGCCGCGGCGTCGGCACTGCATCTGCCGGCCGTGACCATGCGCGCAGGCGACCGCCGCCAGCAGCCGTTCGAAATGCTCACCACCTGCTTGCGCCCGCTATTGGACAACGCCGGCCACGGGGGGATGGTCCTGCAAGTCGGCAACGCCCTGGGCAGCGTCCTCGAGCAGACCGAGGACTTCCGCCAGCTCTTCATGGAAATCGATCACCCCGGGCTGCGATTGGCCCTCGACGCGGGGCAGTTTCACTGTGCGGCCGTTAACCCATGCAACGTCATTGGCGAGTTCGCCGACCGGCTGAGCCTCATCAGGCTGAATGATCGTATCGGCCGGAGAATCGTGCCTCTGGGCCAGGGCGAGATGAACGTGCAGGCCATCATCGAAACGGCCCGCCGCCGGGGTTACGATGGCTGGCTGGTAATCGACGCGGCTTTGCCGAACCCGAAGGAGGCGCTGCCGTACCTGGCAGACGCCCGCGCGTACGTGCAAGCGGTGCTGTCGGACACCCCGTGAGAATCGACGATGAGCCGCTGCCTGCCGACCGAATTAAAGACCATCGCCGACAAGATCCGTGCCGGCCGACGGCTTGAGCCGCAAGAGGGCCTGCGGCTGTACGAATCCGCCGACCTGCACACCCTCGGCGAGCTGGCCAACCTGGTTCGCGAGCGGCTTTGCGGGCGGCTCACCTGGTACAACATCAACCGGCACATCAACTACACAAATTACTGCGTGCTGCGCTGTCGTTTCTGCTCGTTTTGCCGCCCCTGGCCCTCAAAAAAGTCTCAGGATGATTTTTCCCCTGCACACGGCTCGCCGGAACGAAGGAGTCAACCCCCCGTTGATGACTCGGGCTACGAGCTATCCACGGAGCAGATCGTGGACATGGCCCGCGAGGCGGCGGATCGCGGGGCCACGGAAGTCCACATCGTCGGCGGATTGCACCCCCGCTGGCCTCTCGACCACTATGTCGACATGTGCCGACGGATTCGCGAAGCCTGCCCGCGATTGCACATCAAGGCGTTCACGGCGGTGGAGATCGTTCACTTCTCACGGATCAGCCGGCCGCGACGGTCGATCCGCGAAGTGCTGCAGGCTTTGCGCGAGGCCGGGCTGGGCAGCCTGCCGGGCGGCGGGGCCGAGATCTTCGACCAGCGCGTGCACGACGAGGCGTTCAAGAGCAAGATCGGCGAGCAGGACTGGTTCGACGTTCACCGCACGGCCCACGAGATGGGCATTTTCAGCAACGCCACCATGCTCTATGGCCATGTGGAGACACCCGCGGAGCGGATCGCCCACCTGGTCAAGCTTCGCGAGCACCAGGATGCCTCACTGGCCGGACGGCCGGCGCATTTCAACTGCATCGTGCCGCTTTCATTCATCCCCGCGGGCAGTCCGCTCGCCCACCTGCCCGAGCCCACCGGTCTGACCGACCTGCGAACACTGGCAATCACGCGGTTGTTGCTCGACAACTTCCCGCACGTCAAGGCCTTCTGGGTGATGACCTCGCCGAAACTTGCCCAGGTCAGCCTCAATTGGGGCGTGGACGACATCGACGGCACGGTGGTTCACTACGAAATCACCCGCCGCAACGGCAACGCCGGCCGGCACCAGGAAATGACCGTGGACGACCTCAGACGACTGATCATCGAGGCCGGCCGCATCCCCGTCGAACGCGACACGCTGTATCGCAGGGTTATTCGCAGCAAGGATGACTGGACTGCGGAGGGTTCCGCCTGATCCAGGAACGCTTCATCGTTGCAGGCAAGACGTCCAACAGCCCAACGGGCGGCGATTCCTCCGGCGTCCCGTGTTTCGCCCGCCGGCGTTTCCCGGAGTGCTGTGCTCGGCCGGTTGCGCCCATCGCACGCCAAAAACAACCGAGGGCCACTCCCCCCTTGAGGTGGCCCTCGGCAAGACTTCGGCAGCCGACTGCGCAAATCTCGACTGTATTAATCAAACAGGGGCTGTCCGGATCTTCCTCCGCATCAAGGCCCGGCAGCCCCATATCCCCCCTCCGCCATTCCCTCACCCTCCACTGACGCAACCGCCAGTCAACGCCCGCCCGGGATGGTCAACATCCGCCCGCCATCCCTGCCCCGGGTTCTTTCCCCACACGGAAAGCGTGACGACCTTTTCACCTGGCCCTGTGATCCGCCTCCGCGAGGTTCACCTCAGGCTGTTCGACGCTTGTCCGACGACGGGCCTTTTCCTTCTCCGCCCTGATCATCACCGCCAATCGCCGCAAACAGGCATCGATCTGGGCCACAGGCCCCCCGTTGCACCGGGCAATTTCAAGGGCCTCTTGCGCCTCGGTCAGCCTGCCGAGGTTATAGTAACAGAGCCCGAGCGCGAACCAGGCCTTCCCTGCCTCCGGATCGCATTGAATTGCGACATACAGCAATTCAACGGCTTCCTGATATTTCTCGCTTCTCATCAGGGCCGTTGCCAACTGCGTCCATTCTGCCACATCCTGGGCGGTAAGGTCGCCCACGATCTCACGGACGGTCAGACGCTCGCCGGCTTTCATCTGATCTTTCAACCAACACCCCCCTCAGTTCACCAAGGAAGCGTCGTGCCTTGGCACCTTCACGAGGGTGTCGTGATCCGTCACGTTGTCAGGCGATTCGATCCTTCGCGCCGGCACTTCCCGGCCATTCCCCCGCGGTCAGCCCGGGCCGTGCAGGCGGGACGGCGACGCCCATCACAAACGAACCAGGATTCCGGGCCCATCGGCCTTAGAACCGGGGGTGACGTCTGCCTTGATGAATCGCACTGTCCAAAACCCTGTCTGACTCGCTCTCTGCACAGTTCGTGACATTCTGATATGCGTGCCACGAATATGTATCCTCATAAGATTATCCCGACCTGACATGAGAAGGCAAGCCCCCAAAGAAAAAAATTGATCAAATTAATCTTCTATTCACATCTCTTTGGGGGTCATTCTCCCGATATTAACGACATTTCTGGCCTTCTCACCGCTGAATGAGCCTGATCCCCCGACAACCTGAGGGGTTTTGTGCATGACCGCAGGACCGGAGAGATCGCGGGGCCAGGCCCCAGACAGATGGTCAAGGGCGGCCCGATAACAGCCGGGCGATCAGGCCCCGTCCCGATTGCGCAACACATGACGCTCGGTCAGCACACGGAAAGACCGAGAGCAGCGGCCGACGTCACGGCTTCGCCGGCCCCGATACCGACAGATACCGGCACTCAAAGAGGCGTGTTTCNNGTGTTTCGCCTCGGACAGGCATCTTGGCGAAACTTGCGGCGGCAGCCCACCCGACTCACCTGCCGGTCGAGATGAGCTGCGGATCACGGACCTTGATCACGCCCGTGCGCTGATCCCATTGAAACTGCTCGACCTGAGAGAAGATCGGCCGTCCCGTCCGCTCGTCGAGGTAACGCATGCGGGCCGGAAACTCGGGCGAGCCAATCACGCGGCCGACCTGGGAGGCACTGTCGAAGCTCACCTCGACACCCTCGACGAAGCGGCCGCTTTCCTCCAGGCGAACCTGCCGGCCCAGCGCCCAGAAGCCCTTCAGACGCGTCGCCCGAGAAAGGGGCGCGGGCTCTCCGGCGCCGGTCTTTGCATCCCGCTCAAACTCGACCGTGAAACGATCGCAGTTCAGGCTGGCCTCGCGTCCCGGATACGCTTTCAGCCGCGCCGGCTCGACCAGGATCGCCGAAGCCACTCTATCCAGCTCGATGAGTTTCGATCCCGAAAGGTGCCGCATCTCGACGCCGCTGTCAAAGATCGCCGTGTTACGATTGTTCAGGAAGGACATCGAGTTCACCCAGGTGAACAACGTCTGGCTCGGTCCCAGACTCTCGACGGAGACCATGGAGGCGCNNAGACCATGGAGGCGCTGTCGAGCAGCGAACCGCCGGTCGCGGAACCGCGGCCGCCTCGCGGAGCCTTACGCAGCCGGTAATCTTCGACCAACAGATGGCCGCCGCCCTCGACCATCATCTGTCGCTCATCGAGACGGATGACAACGCGAGGCCCTTTGACCAGAACCCGGCTGGCAAGCCGCGTGGGTTGGTCGGCGGGTCGGGTCGGGAGTTGAAAGATGTCGGCCGGCAGCATCCGTTCCAGTGACTCATTCCACACGTTGAGCCACTGCTCGATGGCGGTCTCGCGGCCGGTCCATTCCTGGCGGACCTTGCCTTCAATAACGGCGTTGCCGACGGCATCGAGCAGCTTTAACCGCTTGCGGAGCTGGCGACCGGCCCGGGCATCGGACGTCTGCCCGGCGGACGGAGTGACGACGTTGGCGAGCATGCCGAAGATCCAGCGATGCTGTTGTCGAGCCGGCCGACTGGCCGCCGCAGGACGCGCCACGTCTTCGAACTCAAGCTGCATCTCGTCGTCGCAGTCGAGGGTGACGGTTTCCGAGACAGCGCGGACCTTGCCGACAATCCGACCGCTGTTGCGGTCCCCGGCGAGGGACATGTGTTTGTCCCACGACACCACCACGGGAATCGGCTTGTCCACCGCCCGGCCATCGAGATCCTGGCGGGTCATGAAGCGCAGCGTGCCGGCGCCAGGCACTTCGGCCGACTGGCTTTCCACGTCCACGTCGATCCGCGGGCCGCGAATAAAGAAATCACCGAGCACCACCCGCGCCGGGCGGTTCACGCTGCCCATGATCAGCGCCGTTCGGATTTCCTCGCGACCCCGCCCGAGCTCGCAGTCGATCGAATCCGCCGCCAGATCGAGTTCCTGCTTGAGGTCAAGAACCGCGACTTTCCCGCTGGCTCGCAACCGGTGTGCGATCGTCCTGCTGCGTACGGGCGGGCTGCTGCGGAGCCGCTCTTCATGCTTCTTCCACTGCTCCGACCCTTCCACGATGCCCTGCTGCCTGGCCCGCGCCCTGGCCTCGGCCTCCTTGCGGGCAATGTCCTCCGGTGAGAGCGAGACCGCGACGGACATCATGTCCAGCACCAGACCGTCCTGGGCGGTGATTTCCCGGAGCACCACATCGCGCACGGACCTCGGTCCCCACTTGGCCGCCCGGCCGGTTCGACGGGCGACGACGAAGCCGACGGCCCGCGCCTCCCTCGGAAAAGACCTGCCCGTCTCCGTCAGGCCGAAGTCGACCTCGAGATGCTGGCATTCCACCGTATCCACCGTCTNNCATCATGACGTGACCGACGGCGGTCATCCGCTCGACGACCATGCTGCTCGTCGGGTCGCTCGACGGCCCAGCCTTGCGCGGTTCGCCACAGACGACATCGATCTTGTCGGCCCGAATCGAGCCGCGATCGTCGGCAAAAACCGCCTGGCCGAGCAGGACGGCGCGCTTGATGTAGGCCCCTTGCGGGATCGGCGACACGTTCACCGTCGGGGGCGCGCTGGCCGCGGCAGCGTGTTCGTCCCTCGCGAATTCGAGGTCGACGGAACCTTCCCAGGCGATCTCCACGTTCCGGAAATCGCTCGTTTCCGCCCTTCCCGGATCGACCGGCGCCGGCCCGACCTGGCCGCGATCGGTGAATCGGCCGGGGCCGTCGACACGAGCGGTGCGCTTCGTCAGGTCGGCCGACACGATGCCTCGGGCGACCAGTTGCCGCCCTTCACTCGGTTCGAGGGCGACCGGCTTGTCCTTCGATCCACGAAGCCAGATTCTCTGCGCTTCGTCATGGTATTCCAGTTCGGGGAACTCGCCCGATCCGCCATCCCGGCTGTGGAACTGCACCGCCGGGCCGCGGATCACCAACTGCATTCGGTTGACGGCGGGAGACGCGCCCGCCTCATCCGTCAGCGGAATCACCTCGAGCGGCCCGGTCCAGGTGAGCTCGATCACCCCCCCTGCCGGCGCCGAGGCCGGTGCGGTCGCGGGCGTCTGACCNNACGGCCCATGCCGCGGCGCTGCGACTGATTGAAGTCGACCAGAAGCTGCAGCGTATCCGCATTCGTCAGGTCGCCGACGCGCCGACCATTTTCCTTTTGTGCCGCCGCCACCTGGTCGCGAAAGACGAGTCGATACGTCTCGATTCGCGGTGGGGCGGCCCGTTCGCGCCCATCACCCAGCTCGATATACGGCAGCCCGCCGGGCTTGTCCGGCGGCATGATGCGGGCGACCGCCGGCGCTGACGCGGCGGCCGGAGTCACCGGTTCGGTCGGTTTCTTCAAGGAAGCGTCGTCGGCCGCGGAAGCCGTTGCCGCCTTGGACTCCTTTGATCGCAAGGATGACATCCCGGGGCCCTCAGAACCCCGCAGCACCGCCCGCCTTCCCTCGGCAATCGTCAACTGCTGGATCCGCCGGTCGCGCTCGTTCCAGTTGATCTTCAGGCCTTTGCCCTCGATATCGCCGAGCGCGCTCTGGAGCAGAATCGGCCCGTCGCTCTCCAGCAAGCTCAGATCAAGATCGAATCGCACATGGTCGAGCCACAGCTTGACCACCGATTCGGGATGTTGATCCAGGTCGGCCTGAGCGGGGTGATCCTCGCGCCACGACTCATCAGTCAGATCGATGAACAGGCGGACATTGCCCTGCAACCGCCCGCGTTTGGCCACCGGATTATTGTCCTTGCCCTGCAGCACGGTGATGCGCCCCTCGTCAGCCCAGATGTAGGCCAACTGGCCGCCCGGCAGGGTCAGGCGCACGGTCGCCTCAAGCAGGTCAAATTCGCTGTCGCTGATCGGGTTCCAGTGCGTCGCCCGGAAGACGATCCTCGCGTTGCCCTGCTTGTCATAAATGCGGAGGAGCGGAGCGTCGCCGGCGGTGATCCAGTTCGGGCCGATGGGAATGGCCGGCGGCCGAGCACCATCGGCCTGCATCGTGGTCGGCAAGGCGGGCCGAGGCAATGGGGCCAGTTCGGGAGGTGCAACGACCGGCACGGCCTCACCCTGCCACTGATAAATGACATAGGCGACGGCGATGACCGCCATGCTGGCCACCACGAGCATGAATTTCTTGAACACTGCGGGTTCTCCGGGCCGACACGTCGGCCTCGTCAGCGGTCGGCCCCAATGGCCTTGAGCGCCGCCCACCACTGCCCGTCACGCTTGAGCAGGTGCTCGATCGCCTCCCGCACCGCCCCTTCGCCGCCGTTCGGGGAGGTCACGTAGGCGGCGATCTCTTTCACTTCCTCAACGGCGTTGGCCACGGCGATCGGGTATCCGACGCGCCGCATGACCGCCACATCAAGCAGATCATCGCCGGTGTACGCCGTTTCATCCAGTGACACACCCGCCCTGGACACCAGCCTGTCGAGCCCGGGCAGCTTGTCCTCCGCGCCCTGCTCGATGAAGTCGATGCCCAGCATCCGGGCCCGGGCCTCCACCGCCCCTGAGCGCTTGGAGGTCAGAATCGCCACCTGTCGCCCGACCGACCGCCACAGAGTCACGCCCAATCCGTCCTGGATGTGAAAACAACGACTCTGGCGGCCGTCATCGTCGATCAGTATCGTTCCGTTCGTCAGAACACCATCCACATCCAGCACCAGAAGACGGATCTCGTTGCTCGCCACAACTGAATACTCACAGGCCCTTGACCGAACCCCCAAAGCTGGCCAAGGGCAGTCACACAGACAAGTGCGCGCTGCCAGGCTCGCCGCCGCTGCGCGATCGAATAGTATCCCCCCCGGCCACCGGAAGTTCAAGCCGGGGACGGCTGTCCGTCAAGGGGATGAATGAGGGAGCGGCGAAGGCCCGGGATCAGGCGCGGGGCAACGCTGACCGTGCGGATGCCGATTTCCCGCAGCCTCGGCAGGTAGCGCGAATCGCCGGCAAGTTCACCGCAGACCGACAACGGCCTGCCGGTCTGTTCCGCCGCCTCGACAATCCGGCGGATCAGCGACCAGAACACCGGGCGGTNNGGTCCCGATGCTTCCGAAATCCGCCACTTCAAGCATTTCGCGGGCCTGAAGGCAGGCCGCAGGCACCTCGAACATCACACCGTGAAAGATCGGGCCGGCGGGAATATCGGCGATCGCCTCCGTGAACAGGCGACGCAGCCTGACAAACTGCTCGACCTCGACAATCATCGGGTAAATCACGTGCACGGGCCCGTGAACCGACGCCCGGGCAAGGGCCCGAGCCTGCGGCCCCAGCAGATCGGGCCTGCTGAGCAACAGACGACTGCCGCGGAAACCCAGGTACGGATTGTCCTCCTTCGGGAGGTCGAAAAACGGGGCCTCCTTATCACCTCCGATATCCAGCAATCGAAAGTGCACGGGCCGGCCGTCCATGGCCCGGACAACCGAGGCATAGTGGGCTACCTGCTCTTCTTCGTCGAGCAGGCGCTCGGCCGCGAGAAACTCGAACTCCGTGCGGTACAGACCGATGCCCTCGGCCTGCATGCTGAGAGCATCGACCACCTCGGCGGCCNNCGACTGATGTTGGCCATGACCGTCACGCCTGCAACGGGGGCGACGGCCTGGGGCGGAACCGGCCGTCTGTTCTGCACACAGTGGCGCCGGGACAGCGTCTGATCGTCCGGCCAGATGATCACTTCGCCGGTGTCTCCATCGAGCAACAGCTCCGTACCGCAAGCAAGCAGTTCGCGAATGCCTTTCACTCCGCTGACCGCCGGGATACCCAGCGCCCGAGCTAGAATCGCCGCATGAGAAGTCGGACCACCCCGCTCGCTCACGAAGCCCATGATGTGCTCGGTGTCCAATTCGACCGTCAGGCTGGGCGTCAGTTCCTCAGCCACGATGATCCGGTTGGTGCCTCGCAGGCAGCGTATCTGCGTCCAGCAGTGCAGCGACGAACCCATGTTGCCCAGGGTGTCGAGCAGTCGGCGACGAATCTCGCCGATGTCGGTGGCCCGCTCCCTGAGGTGGGTATCGTCCAACTCGCGCAAGCGGGTCTCATAGGAGTCGAGCGTGCGCGCGACTGCCGCCTGGGCATTCAGTCGATGGTTCGCGATCATCGCGTCGATTTCGCGCGACAGACCCTCATCGGACAGAATCGTCCGCTGGGCATCGAAGATGGCTGCTTCGGGGGCACCGATCCGCTCGGCCACCCGGGCGGATAGATCACGCAAGCGCTGGCCTGCGAGTTCGATCGCCCTGCGCAAGCGGGCTTGCTCGTACCGAACGCTTTCGGCGGCAATTCGGTAGACCCTCAGGCCTTCACGCCGGTGGTCGTTGAACAGACATACCTGTGAAAGCGCCAGCCCCGGACTGATCGGAAGACCGACAAAACGAGTCTCTGAATTGACCTTCACCTGCTCCATCCGACGCCACCGTCCCACCGCAACGCCTTGCGAAGGCGGCGGTGTCGCGGGGATCCGATCACCGCTACAAATGACCCGCCGGCGAGCGCAAGGATTCGTGCGCAGGGTTAGCTGGACAGCCCATACCTTTGGTATAGGCCCGGCTATCGCGCAAATCCAGAAACCGCGGTGGAAAGTCCTGCTGCTTGTTCGTGGGCGGCGTTCTTCCGAAGCGCATTGCCAAATTCAGCCGCGATTGTCGGCGCGCGCCAATAAACTGAGCGCTCGGAAAAGCGATTTCTCCTGCGCTTCCATCTTGACCGCGCCGTTGAGAAGCAAAGCGGTGCCAACGGCCGCTCCGCAGAGGATCCTCGTTCACCAGTTCTCGGCCAGGACCTCGAAGTGGGCCTGGGGGTGCGCACACGCCGGGCAGGCCGCAGGGGCCTCCTCGCCCTCATGAATGTACCCGCAGTTCCGGCACCGCCAGACGACCTTCTTGCTCTTCTTGAAAACCGTGCCGGCCTCGACGTTGGCCAGCAGGCCGCGGTAGCGTTTTTCGTGCTGTTTCTCGGCAACCGCGATGGCTTCGAACACCTTGGCGACGGCCTCAAAGCCCTCCTCGCGGGCGGTCTTCGCGAAACCGGGGTACATGCTGCCCCATTCACAGAGTTCGCCGTCGGCGGCGTGCTTGAGGTTCTCGGCCGTGGTGCCGATCACCCCGGCCGGAAAAGACGCCTTGATTTCCGCCTCTCCGCCTTCAAGCAGCTTGAAGAAACGCTTGGCGTGCTCGCGTTCCTGGTCAGCCGTCTCGGCGAAAGCGTCCGCGATCTGCACGTAACCTTCCTTGCGGGCCTGAGACGCCGCGTAGGTGTAGCGATTGCGAGCCTGAGACTCGCCGGCGAATGCTGTCAAGATGTTCTTTTCGGTCTGGGTGCCTTTCAAACTGGCCATTGCACAACTCCTTCCGTCTGCATCTTCTTGCGAATCATGTCGGCCGCCGATGACTCCGGGCGACGCGGCGGGATTGTAACGCAAAGCAAACCCAGGAAGGAAGGGTCGCGGCTGGGACCCTGAAGACCGGGGGCATGGCGGAATCGGTTCCTGGCGGCAATGAGGACCGGCTTACCCCGCTTCGATAGCACGGAGACCGTTCCACATCTGGGACACCTGGAGGAGGCGGATCGCTGGATGCCTCCGTCCTCGCACGAACTTCAGGATGAAGGGCGCGTGCCGGGGACCTCCTTGGGGTTCACGTTTAGCACCCACTTGTCCTTGGCCGTCACCGTGACTTCGTCAGTGATGGTGCACAGACGCTTGTTGTTGCGCAATCGGGGCAACACCGCCTTCAACTGCTCCTCCGGGGACAAGCCCTGGACCTTCACGGTGGCCTGCAGGTCGAGAGGACCATACCAGTCAATCTCCAGTCGCGCGTGAATGGACTCCCTGGGGGTCAACGGAAACGGCAGCCGGTGATAACAGGCGCTCGAGGCCGTGGTAAGCTTCTCGACGCCAAGTCCCTGCACCGGCTGCCCGTCGACGGACAGAACCTTGAGCTTATAGTGCCCGACAAAGTCATCGAACGGCATCCGAGTAGGCAGCGGCCTGCGTCGGAAAAACGCGAGTTGTCCTTCGGCGTACACCACCTGCGGGATACAAGTGCAGCGGAAGAACATGAACGTCTGCTCGTGCGTCAAATGATCGCCCAGCAGGAAGTGGGCGAGGCCGTCGACAATTTCCGACGGAGGCTGGCTGGTGACCGGGAGCTGAACCAGTTGTGCCGTCAGGTACTCCACGACGGACCTGGCTTGCTCGTCGGAGAGCGTGCCGGCCCGGCAACGACGCACGAGTTCGTCGACCGCCTGCGGCCGGAACGGCCCTCGCATGTCTCGAATCACCAGAGCCGTCGGCCACCGCGAGTAATACTTGTAGCGCAGATCGTGACGAGTCTCGACCCAGGCTCCGTAGACGAACACGGTCGCGAGCACCAGCCCGATGAGCCCCACGGCAAGAAACACCGGACGCCGCTTGAACCGCCCGATGACCGGGCCGCTCTTGGAGAAATCGAACCCGCACTCCGCACATCGCGGCAGGGGGGCACCGGTGAGGTTGTAGTCACACTTCGGACAATGCGGGTCGGTGCCCACACGCTTGCCTCGCCGGCCGATCCAGACACACACCCAGCCGACGATTGCCGAGCATAGGACGAAGAGAAGAACCTTCACGCGAACCCTCCTACTCCGCGCGCACCAACGCGCAATCGTCGTAGGTCACGTGACCCTGGTCGTAGGGGCAGGCGATCACTGTGTCGAGGATGAACCGGACGGTCCTGGTTCTCTTGTCGGTGGTGAAGGTGAACGACACCTTCTGAAAATCACCCGGCTTGGTGATTACCTGTTTGGGGTGGCTGGTCACCTTGCCCTTCGTGTCGATCTCCTGAATGATCAGTCCAGCCGAATCGCTTGGGTCTTTACCGAACCCCGCGCCGTGCAGGTCGTCGGTGCGAACCCACACCGAGGCCGTGTACTTGCGCTGCGCGACAACGCTGACGTCCTGATAGACCACCGTGTGGCCGTGGCCTTCGGTATGTGTCCGCAGGGCCTCCTTGCCGGAGTGGAACTTCGGCAGTCCCCACCCCGGATGGATGCTGTATGCCGACTCGGGGTAGATGTAGGAAACCGTCGGCCCGGCAAAAACGTACTTCCATCCGTGGCCGCCGCCGCTTTTGCCCATGCTGCCGAGATCCCCTACGGCCCCTTCCTCGAAGCCGCCGTTGAGCAGAAGACCGCCGGTCCGATCGGCTGGTGCCGGCTGTGACTCCGGCGGCAACGACACCGGTTCAGCCCCCCTGTCGCCGTCGCCCGGACCGACTTCGATTGCCTGCACGATGGCTTCGCCACCGTGATCGTTGCGAAGACGAATTGAGATGACGCCGTTCTTCGGCTCGATGTCATTGAAAACCAAGTCCACGGCTTGATTGATGCCCGCAGGCTGGACCAACGGCTGGCTGCTGGGATAGGCGAGTGTTCTTGCTGCGGCGTCTCGGCCGGCCGTCGCGGCGATGTCCAGACTCGCCACCTTCTGCTCGCCGTTGATCAGAATGGTGACCGCCCGAAGCTTCGGGTCAATCCGCCGCGTTTCGCAGAACTTGAGGCGGGCGTGGTACGTGCCCGGTCCGACGGTGAAGTCCGCCCAGAAATCCTTGCCGTGCGCGCCGTAGCGGTACAGTTCCGGGTCGTTTGTGCCGTCGATCTGGATCTGCCTGCGATCCGTCCACCATGCGGCCTTGACCGAATCGACGCCGTCTCCGGACCGAATGACGAACTCCGTCGCCGGCCGCCATGCGTTGCCGGCCGAATCGATGTAATCCTCACGACCGGTGTAGCCAAAGATCCATCGCTGGGCGTCCTTGGGGCCGCCGCCTTCGCCGAAGAAGCCGTGGGCGTCGGCTGCGGAGTACTGGAGTTCGAACGGCACCACCATGCTCCCAATGGAGCGCGGGTTACCTTTTCCCCGAACGGCGATCTTGAGCGTATGGCTGCCGTTCGACAAACCGGAACGATGATAGAGAACGCCCCATGTGGACTGGGGGCACCAGCAGTCCAGATCGAGGAGTTGCCGTTCGTTGTCCAGGTAGACATCCGCGAGCCCGCCATCAGGACCTGCCGCTCCAATGAGTCGAAATTGGCTGCCCTTGAAACTGCAGGTGGCGGTGGCTCCTGCCGCGGATGAATAACGGTCGACCCGGAAGGTGCGCCCCGTCCGGTCTATGCCTTCCACTCTGGTCCAGTCGCCTGTAAACGAGAACGCCTCTTTGCCAATGGTTTCCTGCGGATCATCGCCATCGATGACGACTCGCTTTGCGCCGTCGTGGCGAACGTGCACGAGCCACTCGCCTTCGGGTAGTTCCTTCAGTTCGACGGCATTGCCGCGAGATGGGTCGCCCTCCTTCACTGGTTCATCATCGGCTTCGATACGTGTGGGGCGAAACGCCAGGCGGAGCACCTCGACTGTATTGGCCGGCGCATCATGAGTTGTGTAGGAGACCCGGCCATCAGAGTAGGCCACGGATGCAATCACCGAGGTGCTCCTCACAATATGGTTCTCCCGCGGCGGGGCGAAGATCTCGGGCATCCAGGCGATGACCGCGAGGCAGTGCTTGAGAGCCATCGGGTGGGCGATCTTGAACCAGTCACCGGCGACGATCTGCCCGCCGTCGATGTTGTCCTCGACCACACCAGTCTCGTGGACGTCGTACGTCGAGAGGATGATCTTTCGCCGGGCGATCTCGCGGGCCCATTCGCTGTCGGCCAGCACGCCATACTGGGCCCAGACGTTGGCCAGTTCCATCGGGCCGTACCACAGCGACCGCCCACAACAGCCCGACGACTCAGGATACGCCCACGCTCCGCTGAACACGTCGCCGCTGGAGCCTGGTGCCACGGACGTGCGGTTGAGGAACAGCGACATGATGTTGCGAACGTCGTTGCGCCAGTTGGGAAACTCGTCGGGATGGTTCATCAGATAGCGAACGGCGAACTCGGTGACGTTCTCCACCTGCACGTTGCAGCGCCAGTCCCAGTAGTTGCGTCCCCAGACGTCGCCGCCGGTCCAGTCGGGCAGCAGCACGTCGCGCAGGTAAGCCACACCGCCGTTGCGTGCCTCCACGATGGCGTTGTCCTTGCCGCTGTAACCCGCGCGGATCAGTTCATCGAAGAAATCGAGAATGAATACGATGCCGCCGGTGGCGATGTCTTCCCAGGGCGCATCTTCGGCGTTGGCGTAACGACCCCACGGCGGCACACCCGGGCGACGGTCGCGTTTCTCGGCCAGCAGATCACCCCAATGCTTGGCCGCATCGAACCATCGCTGGTTGCCGGTCATCTGCGCCGCGCGGATCAGCGGGGCTCCTACCTCCGCCACGATATCCAGTTGAATGAAGCCGTGCGGATCGGTTCGGCCATAAGGCTTGCCCTTGGTCGGCACGCTCACCAAGAAGCGAGGCCACGGATGGTCATCCGGCGTCAGGCAGTAATCGAGCAAGTAGTCGGCCTGCAGCGCGATGTGGGCGATGGCCGCCGGGTCGCCGCTGTAACGGTAGTAATCGATCAGCCCGCTGAGAACATACGCCGCCCGTTGACCCAGGTCGCCGTTGGCCCAGTCGCTGATCGGCGGAATCGTGATCGTTCCGTCGGGTGCGATCTTCCACGCTCCGCTGCAGATGTACTCGGGTACCTGTACGGGCGCCTTGCCGGGCTCCGTCCATGGATACCGCTTGAGCGTCTCGGCCGCGATGCGAACACGCAAATCCAACTGGCCGTTCTGCCCCCGGTACCACGGCGCGATCACACCGTGACGGTCTTCAACCGCGTCGCGAGCGTAATAATGCTTCTGACTGGTGGCGGCCGCGGAAACCCCGGCCGCGACCCCCATTGCCATCACGCAGAGAATCATCGCCGAACGTCGCATGTTGGTCTCCTCATTTCGAGCGCCCCGATGAGCGTGCCGACACGCGCATATAACGCATACTGCTTCTCTCGTGAAGGACCGCCCCGCCGTGTCCCCGAGAATGGTTGACAGTCTCGTTTATTACGGATAGTCTTATCGTAATATCCGCCAGGCAGCGGTCATGGCTTGCAGAAGACGCAGGGCCGGTTCCGTCTTGTGCAGGAGAATCCTGTTCCCGATCAATGGGCGGGGGGCCGTTGCTCAGCCACACGGGCGAACCTGCAAGCAGTGGGCGTCGCCGGTGTGCTTCGCGAGGAGATTGCGGCCAAGGCCTTCTCGCAGTGATTGCGGGAGACGCCCAGCCGTCGCATCGCACCGATGTTGCTGTGGTGTCGATCCTGGACCGGGGACCCCTGCTGAATGGGAGACCTTCAATGAGAATGCAAATCGCCGGTGGGACCGTCTTGGCATGGCTGCTCATGGCCTGCTCACTACCCGCCCAAACCCCGGCCTCACAACCCGCTCAACAGGCTGTCGGCGAGAGGGCACGTACCGAAAGGCTCTTTGATGCCCTGAACAACACACGGCTGACCGGCGACTGGGGAGGCGCCCGTAACTGGCTTGCAGACAAAGGGATAGAGTTTGGCTTGTCGATGACGGCGACCTATCAGCACAACACTTACGGCGGTTTGGATACCCACAAGGGGCACGACATCATCGGGAGTGTGGATACCCAACTGACGTTGGACTTCGAGAAGATGGGCCTCTGGAAAGGCGGAATCCTCTATCTCTTGGCCGAGAGCAGTTGGAACACCGACATCGGCCTCGACAAGGTCGGTACTCTCCATGCGGTGAACGGCGACGCCTACGGGGGAGATGAGCCCATCCAGGTCAGCGAGCTATGGTATCAGCAGACCTCTCTGGACGAGAAGATCCGGGTGAAGGTCGGCAAGATGGATCTGATGATCGATTTCGACCTCAACGCCTACGCCAACGATGAGACGTCTCAGTTCCTCAACACCGCACTGGTGAACATCCAAAACATCCCCTGGCCCGACTACTGCCAAGGAGTCGTGGTCGCGGTGCAACCCGTGGACTGGATGTACTTTCAGGGCGCGGTCGCCGATGCCCAGGCCAGCGGACGCGAAACGGGATTCAACACCTTCTACCACGACGAGAGCTACACGTTCTCGATCTTTGAAACCGGTTTCACGCCGGTTTGGAGCACCGCATGGGGCAAGCTCCCCGGTGGCTATCGCTTCATGCTCTGGTACGACCCGAGACCCAAACCCGTATTCCTGACCACCGAGAATGTCTTTCGCAACAGAACCGGCGATATCGGTTTCGCCTTCAACATGGATCAGATGCTCTTCAGAGAG
>MTKZ01007226.1_pt1 | contig 29419 bp, 28 predicted proteins | sample 1042781 | NCBI WGS metagenome assembly MTKZ01 (sample SAMN06212207, study PRJNA360539) | anaerobic digester metagenome | biome: Wastewater treatment plant; material: sludge; isolation source: anaerobic digester fed with sludge from wastewater treatment plant | place: Denmark: WWTP Viborg ... | reverse complement strand
TGATTTTATTTCACAGGAAGGCAAAATTGGGGATAAGCTTTGGCATTATGCCGGGAGTATCTCATGAAGGAGAAAAATTTAATACGAAATCCTTGTAATCGACTTTAAAAACCATGAAAATGAGAACTATCGTAAAATTATTGTTCATTTTACTTTTGTCATTAAATCTTTCTAATGCAAACGCACAAACTAAAGAGGCAATATTAGATTCTCTTATAGGGGCTTACTATAAGGCTGACTGTTTCAATGGAGTAGTTAGGGTTTCAGAAAAAGGGAAAACAATCTATAACAAAGCCTTTGGAATTGCCGATCGTGAACTTGATGTTTCAATGACTACTGAAACCCGATTCAGAATTGCTTCCATATCAAAATCCTTTACAGCATTGGTTATTTTGCAGCTGGTCGATGAAGGATTAGTTAGGCTGGAAGGGAAAATCACAGATTATATACCTGATTACAATGGCCCCAAAGGAAATATCATTACTATTGAACAGTTACTCAATCATACATCCGGGATTTTACAAAACCTGAATCCGGAAGAAGAAGCAGTTCAGGAAAGACTATATCATAGTCTCAGAGAACTGGTCAGATATGCCGAGGAATCCGATTTGTATTTTGAGCCCGGAATGGGTTTTCATTATAGCAACCTGGCCTATAATATATTGGCCTATATAGCTGAAGTAGTTACGAAAACGCCCTTTGACAGGTTGCTTGCCGAACGCATTTTTGAACCATTGAACATGAAACATACAAACCAGTGTGTTTCCAATAAAATTGAACTTAATCTTTCAAAAGGGTATGAGTACAAATTACTAAGGGGATACGAGAATACTTCCTATTTCGATCCATCATATACTGTCGGATGCGGAGGTCTTATTTCCAATGTTGAAGACTTATGCAAGTATGATAAAGCGTTGTATGAGAGACAACTAATATCAGAAGAGCTCTTCAAAAGGATGTTTACCCCTTCGAAATATGCTGCATACGGCTATGGCTGGGAGTTGGGGCAAAAAGTTATTGCAAGCTCCCGGGATACGATCAATATCCTTTCCCATGCCGGGGATATTAACGGATTTGGTTCTTATATCGGACGAATCGAAAGTGACAGCATTCTGGTTATTGTATTAAAAAACAACAGATCCGACACATATATCAGCCCCTCTTTTGCCCCGGTTATTGGTCAGCAGATAATCTCAGTTTTGTATAATGAAGAGATACTGATTCCTAAAAAATCCATTGCCCGGCAAATTGGGTTCGTTATCGGTAAAAAAGGAATAGATAAGGCTGTTGAGGAATACTACAGGATTAAGGCTGAGGAATCTAAGAACTATAATTTAGAAGAGAAAGAATTGAATATGCTTGGGATTGAGTTGCTTTTCAAATTTAGAATGCCTGAGGAGGCCTTGAGGATTTTTGAGGTAAATATGATCGAATTCCCTTATTCATATAATACTTACGATAGTTATGCTTACGCTTTGATGCAGAAAGGGGATTACAGGAAATCGATCAGTTACTACAAAATGGGCCTGGAAATTATAAAAAAATACCCGCTGGAAAATAATAGTGAATCTGTACTGAAAGATGCAGAAAATGCGTTGAAATCAATCGAAGAAATGGAATTAAAGATCAAAAATCAGGTGATGAATCCCCCGGATCATAATCAGCAATGACAAAGAATGTGTACGGGCAGGATACTGAAAAGAGACTTATTAAAGATTCAGCAATAGCAACACATTTTGAAAGAATGCGCTATTACTATTAAGACTTTTCTGTTAAAATTAAGGATTTTTACATTGAACTTCATTCATAATTAAAAAACTTCATAAGCATTATGACCACCAGAAAAAGTGGACTGACCCGTCAGGAAATGAAATCGCTGATTTCAAAAATTGTAAAGAGGTTTTCATTGTTGCCAGTAGTTTTGGGACTTCTTACCCTTGTTCCGGCAGGTACTTTCAATTTTTGGCAGGTATATGTCTACATCGGGATTCTGGTCATTCCAATGACTTTCGTGTTATGCTATTTTTTGAAGAATGATCCATTGTTTCTGGAGCGCCGTACAAGGTCAAAAGAGAAGGAAAAGGAACAAAAGGTCATTCTGATTTTTTTCTCTTTTATTTTCTTTGCCGGATTCATTATTTCAGGGCTCGACAAGCGCTTTAGCTGGTCTGACATTCCGGCTGATATTGTTTTGGCAGCTGATTTGATAATATTATCGGGTTATCTACTGATCTTCTTTGTTTTCAGGCAAAACAGCTATGCCTCAAGAGTTGTTGAAGTAGATAAGGGTCAGAAAGTAATAACAACGGGCCTTTATAATTTTGTACGGCACCCCATGTACCTCGGAGTTCTGGCAATGTACATGCCTTCGCCGGTTGCCCTTGGGTCATACTGGGGACTCATTCCGATGGCTGGAATTCCACTGGGGATAGTACTAAGAATATTGAACGAAGAAAAAGTATTGAGAAGAGACCTGCCGGGCTATGCAGAGTATTGTAAAAAGACAAAATACAGGCTTATCCCTTTAATCTGGTAGTCCATAAAAACATATCCCGGAGGAACCAGCCGCAGGTCCAACATGAAATAATATACCCGGATAAATCACTGTCCATGCCATATTTTATGCGACTATACATGTTTTCTCATGGAAATTTTTATTGATACAACCTTCTTTTGCTCATCAAAACCTGATAATTTTACTTTCGGATTTTCGTCGTCTCATTGCGGGGAGGATCCTCATCCGGGCAATTATTATAACTGCAGGCAATTCAGCAAGGATCAAAACAGAGGGAAAGAAAACATTTTTAATTGTGCTTCAGTAATAAGCAATATCATTTTCACAGACAATACGGGAAATACATCAGGATAAGGAATAAACCAAAGGGTATATGCCAATCCTGGTGATGGCAGATGGATGCAAAAGGGAAACGACAAGTTAGAGAAGAGTATTATCAGGAGGCAATGGTAGGAAGAAGATTGAAAAGTACAGATCTTGATCTGGCATAATTCACCCAATATTGATCAAAAATGAAAACACAGAATGAAGAATGTTGTCCTCCTTTCGATACGGAAAAATGGGACAAAAAAACATTTGTCTGGGAAAACAAGCGTTTTATTAAGGAAAGCCTTCCTACCTTCTTTCATATCCCTTTCCCTCCCACGATTGGGAAAAAGGTAATGAAGTTGCATGCTTTGGCTGAAAAGTCCGGTTCCACAATTCCTGACAAAACTGATGCATTGATTTTATTCCACGATCCTTCAGCATTTAAATCAGAGATTTTTTATGCAGTTACAAAGGAAGTTGACGGGGCAGATAATGCTGTGATCTCCGGGTCATTTGTGGCTGGCGTATTTGACGGTCCATATAACAATATCCCCAAATACGTGATGGAGATGGAAAAATACCTCAGACAAAGCGACCAGACAGCAAAAGACTATTATGTGCATTATGCTTATTGCCCCAAATGTGCAAAGGAGAGCGGCCATAATTACATGATTCTTTTTGCATTGGTTTAATATCACTATGGATTCCTTCTCCGTCGGAACGTTATCTGAATCCGGCGGATCCGAACACAGGCGCTGTAGGGAAAAGTCCGCAATAACTCCGGAAAAATCCGGGGAATTGAATAAGATTATTACCGGGTGCTATTTTATAAGTGAACGAAATGAGATACTGGGTAACACCAAGCGGACATAAAGTGACACAGGTTCTTTCAGGCCGGAGTAATGTCTTCCTTCTTAGTGCCGGGGATAAAAACATCCTGATTGATACCAGCCCGGGATTTCTATGGAAAACGCTGCAAAAGCGGCTGGAGAAGCTTAGAATTGAAAGTATAGATCTTCTAATTCTCACCCATTCGCATTTCGATCATGCAGCCAATGCAGCCAGGGTAAGGGAAAAATACAAGGCTAAGGTGGTAATTCACCGAAGTGAGGCTCAGTATCTGGCATCGGGAAACAACATCTTTCCTGTTGGTACAAATCCGTTTGCTGAATTAATTACCAGTCTTTTCGCCGGAAAGATAAATTCATTTGCCAGTTATCAACCCTGCAACCATGATATTGCAGTTGATGAGATTCTTGATCTTTCGGATTTCGGATTCAATGCTTATCTGATTCACACTCCAGGCCATACGCAGGGATCAATTAGTATTATAGTGGATAATGATGTGGCTCTTGTCGGCGATACCATGTTCGGGATTTTCCCCTGGACGGTAATGCCTCCCTTTGCAAATGACAAACAGCAATTGCTGAAAAGCTGGGAAAAACTGCTTGAAACCTTATGCAAATTATTTGTTCCTTCTCATGGAACAGCGAATAAAAGGGATCTTGTAGAGAAAGATCTGGTAAAAAAATTGATCTGTCAGACCGTTCGGGGGATTAATAGTTTTTGGTAAACTTGTATTTCCGGACCGGGAGATTGTTTCTCCCGCGGAAAAACATGAAAGTCAAGTTTATTCTTAATTTTAAATCCTTTAAAATGATCGACAAATCAAAGGAACTGACAGCATCGGTTCAGCTAATCAATGACAGGCTGCACTTTTTGGGAAAAGCAGACGGTAATGAAACTGTTTCAATTGACTATATCCCGCCTTTTGGAGACAATCTCGGATATACCTCGCTTGAACTGCTTCTACTGAGCCTGACATCCTGCATTGGCAGTGCTGTTTTGTTATTCCTGCGCAGAATGAATAAAACCATAAGTGGTTGTGAAATAAAGGCTGTTGGTCAGCGCAGGGAAGAACATCCTACAGGATTCAGGAACATAGATGTGACCATCCTGATTGAATCGTCTGATATCTCTGATGATGACATGATTAAGGTGATAAAGCTTGCTGAGGACAAGTATTGTCCCGTTTATGCGATGATCAGGGGGAACACAGATGTTCAGATCAGCTGCATTGTAAACAGATAATTCATGGGGATCTTCCGGATATTGTAAATGTGAATCTGGATAATCATGAAGGTGGATTAAAAGTATATACCGGGTAACCTACTTATACCGTCAGATCCCTTCAGGCAGATTGGTCCGGACGAAAATGGGAATACCAAAGAATTTCATTATTAATTTCAGGCAATGAAAAGGCTGATAAAACTTAACCTCATAACTTATCTTGCTTTTCTGCTCCTTACTATTGCAGGTATTGTCTATGGTAATATTCTGCTCAGCAAATATTCCGGACTGAGGGTCTGGACAGGCTTTAATATTTTAATGATGCTGGCAGGCATACCCTTCCTATTTATGTTCGGGAAGGCAGGTATCCCGGAATTCTGGCAGTCCGGCATCACAAACAGGAAGCGCATAGGGTTCCCTTATTTGCTGGGACTTTTGTTTGGCCTGCTTGATATTATCGTTTTCAGGATCATATTACATCCGGAACCATATAAAGAGCTTCCGCCATTCACCCAACCTTTCCCTTACTCTGTTTTCCTTTATTTTTCAGGAGCATTTGAGATTGAATTGTTCTACCGTTTGATACCACTTACAATCATTTGTCTTTTAGGTAAATGGTATAAAAACGGACGATATTTTATTCATTTCTTTTTTACGGGAGCGGTCATTACATCTTTGAGAGAGCCCCTTGAACAGTTACCGGTGGGAGCTTTCTGGCTTGTTGCGTACTCATTTGCTTCCGGATTTCTGATGAATTTAATTCAGGCCCTGCAGTTCAGAAAGAATGGATTCATTGGCTCACTATCTTTACGACTGGGGCATTATTCCTTATGGCATATTATGCTTGGCTTATACATTCAGTATTTTGAACTTTAATCCCATTATGAAAGAAAATCTACTAAGAAAATGTGAAGACTATCTTAAAACACTTTGCGTCGATATCATTGAAAGATGTGTGGGAAGTGAAGGGAACAGACAGGCGACTTACTTCCTTGAAAAAGTCTTTTCACAGAATGACTGGGAAACGGAAATGGTTGAATTCGATGCTATCGACTGGGAGCAGGATGGAGCAACACTGAGATCAGTCAGCGATTCGTTTGATGTCCTTGTCAGTCCATATTCAACTGGTTTCAGGGGAGAGGGAGTCCTGGTCCCTGCATCAACCATTGAAGAATTGTCGAGCATTGATGCAGAAGACAAGATTATCCTTCTGCATGGAGAAATAGCCAGGGAACAGCTTATGCCCAAGAACTTTGTCTTTTATAATCCCGATGAACACAGAAGGATCATTTCAATTCTTGAGAACAGCGGTGCCAGGGCCATTATTTGTTCCACAGGAAGGAATTCAGCACTGGCAGGAGGTGTGTATCCCTTCCCGCTTATTGAAGACGGGGACTTCGACATCCCGTCTGTCTATATGACTGAGGAGGAGGGGTTAAAACTATTACCACTGGCAGGGAAGGTGCTCAGCCTAAAGTCGGAGTCACGGAGAATACCCGGGAAGGGTTACAATGTGATTGGCAGGAGAGGCAGCAACAGCTCTCCAAAGATCGTGGTAACAGCCCATATTGATGCTAAGAAGGGGACTCCCGGAGCGATTGATAATGCAACAGGGGTTATTGTTCTGATGATTCTTGCAGAGCTTCTCAGGGACTACAATGGTGAACATCTCCTCGAATTTGTAGCTTTTAACGGAGAAGACTATTATGCAGTTCCGGGACAGATGATTTATGTTTCTGCAAACGAAAACAATTTCAGCAGGATACAGCTTAACATAAATATTGACGGAGCAGGATTCAGAGAAGGGCAATCTGCTTTTTCCCTGTTTGATCTGCCTGAAGGTATGCTTCAGCATGCCAGAGATGTTATAAGCCGGTACAGCGGAATTGAAGAGGGTGTACTGTGGCCTCAGGGTGATCACAGTATTTTTCTTCAATACGACGTTCCGGCAATTGCGGTATCCTCCAAATGGTTTATCGATAATATGGACAGTCAGGATATTACGCATACGCCAAAAGACAATCCTGAAATCGTAGACTGCCGGAAAATCGTTGAAGTTTCGATGGCTCTCAATGATCTTATAAGATCGCTTTAGCTGAGCTCCGATCGATTTATATGTTTTTACTGGATCAGTTATAATGGGCATAATTATAGAGAAATCATGATTTCAGGGAATATTCTGATATTGATGCCGCTCTTTTCTTAGGAACCGATGGATTAACAATCTGATCAAATAAAAAAACCATGAAAAAACTCTATTTTCTGTTCATTGCGTTGCAAATACTCTCCTGCAGGCATGCTGTTGATCCGGCTGTCGTCAGGAATGAAGTCCGCGAAGCTGAGAAGGCATTTGAAAAGATGGTATCAGAGAAAGGGATGGCAGAGGCGTTTTCCCATTTTGCCGGCGACAGTGCGGTTATCCTCAGAGGTAACGATTCACTGATCTTTGGCAAGGAAGGCATAAAGCATTATTACCAGATGAATTCAAATCCGGCTGCCATGCTAAACTGGACCCCTGATTACATTCATGTTTCAAAATGCGGCACTCTGGCCTATACCTATGGAAAATACATTTATTCCGTCAGGGATTCTGCAGGCAGGATACAAGAACGCAGCGGGTTTTTTCATACTGTATGGCGGAAGCAGAACAACGAATGGAAATATGTCTGGGATTAGCTTATGGTTTATTTATGGTTAAAGACATTACCGTAGTTCGGAATGAAAAGATTATTTTTAATTCTTTACCAAATACAAGAAACAATGATCACAATTAAATCTTTGCTCCGGTCCTTTCTGATCCTCCTGCTGTTTTGTTCCTGTACAGGGGGAGAGAATCACGAGTATGCTGCAGCCATGGAGATGGCTGTTCCGGATATGGCAGTGTCTGAAGCGGGAAGAGTCTCAAAGCAGGAAGAAATGGCAGTAAGAAAAGTTATTACAAGGGGCGAAATAAGGTTTCAGACAAGGGACGTGAATGAAACATCAGCATTTATATCGGGCAGGGTAAAAGAATCCGGCGGTTATATTTCATCGGATAATATTTTCAATTCAGACGACAGGGTGACACAGAGGATAGAGATCAGGGTCCCCTCGGAGAAATTTGACCTTCTGTTGTCGGAGATCTCGGAGAAGGCTAGAAATGTTGACTATAAGAATGTCGGCATTCAGGATGTAACTGAAGAGTATATCGATGTAGAAGCAAGGATTAGGACAAAGAAGGAACTTGAGAACCGTTACCGCGAATTGCTTTTAAAAGCAAGGACTGTGGAAGAAATATTGTCGATAGAAAAGGAACTCGGGACTCTTCGTTCTGATATCGAATCGATAGAAGGGAGGCTTAGGTACCTTTCCGACCAGGTAAGCTATAGTACCCTGTCGGTTGAGTTTTATCAGCTGACCGCTACGGCAATCAGTTTCTCCTCAAAGACCGGCCAGGCCCTGTTGATGGGATGGCGGTGGTTTCTGGCCTTTATTATCGGACTTTTACGCCTCTGGCCTTTTATCGTGATAATCGGGCTATCCATATTTGCTGTAATCCGTTACAGACAAAGTAAACTGACAAATGATAAGAAATCAAAGCATATTCAAAAAGTCTGATAAGATAATCCAGAGGTCAGACCTTTAATGTAAAAGCACTTATTTTGGCAAGATAGTTTTTATGATGTATTTGTTTACAGAAACCCTTTAGTGATGTCCTCCTTAACTATAAAGATGTAATTTTGAAGGCTCAAAAAGGGATAGTTGGGAAAAAATGAAGTTTTGGCATCGGGAGATTTTTCAAAGCAGATGAATACATGATGAAAAAATAAATTCTACCATGGGAAATGAAAATGTACTATTCGCTCTCGGTTTGACTTTTCTGGCAGGATTGTCGACTGGCATAGGAAGCATCATGTCGCTGTTCTCGAAGAAATTCAATCCCAAGGTTCTTGCTCTGACACTTGGCTTTTCTGCCGGGGTAATGATCTATGTTTCCCTTGTTGAGATTTTCGCCAAAGCAAAAGAGTCACTGGTTGCAGCACATGGTTTAAAAGCCGGGAATGTTTATACTGTCATTGCTTTTTTCTCTGGTATTGCACTTATCGCCTTAATTGATAAGCTGATCCCTTCTTTTGAGAACCCTCATGAGATAAAGAATATTGACGAAAAGAACCTGAATCCCTCTGATAAGAGGAAACTTCTTCGCATGGGTATGTTTTCAGCGCTTGCGATTGCAATCCACAACTTTCCCGAAGGGCTTGCAACTTTTATGGGAGCCATGACCAATCCAGCCCTTGGAATAAGCATTGCGGTGGCCATTGCCATTCACAACATACCTGAAGGTATTGCTGTATCGGTACCGATTTACTATGCCACCGGGAGCCGCAGGAAATCTTTCTGGCTTTCACTTCTTTCGGGATTGGCCGAACCGGTGGGTGCCATAGTCGGGTACTTTATTCTGAGGAGTATTTTCAATGAATCGACTTTTGGAGTCATCTTTGCCGGGGTCGCCGGTATTATGATATATATTTCACTTGATGAACTGCTGCCTACTGCCGAGGAATACGGTGAGCACCATATTGCTATCGGGGGCATGATCGGAGGAATGGCAATAATGGCTACAAGCCTTTTGTTGTTCATATAGCATGCTTTAATCCTCGCAGAATCATTCCTCTTTTTGTAAGGGGGAATATCATCCGGTAATTATCAGGTTACTTCAATGCCCTGGCAGGCAGTCAGCATCGGTGAAAATTACTGTATTAAAGCCCTGCAGACGGGTTCTGCAGGGCATTTTATTTTTATCAGCCTGAGAGCATGCCAGATGTAATGATTACAGTTGTTAAAAAAAATAATGCCGGAAATTCAAAACATTCATAATAAATCTCATTTAGCTTTGATATATAAAGATAATGTCTATATTTGCTTCAATTAATTAATGAAGCTTTACTGAGGGGAGAAGAAATTTCAAGGTTATGGTTAAAATTCCTCAGGCTTCGGAAAACATAGATTTAATGGACAGAGCAGCCACACAGGCAGATGTAATAACGACATCAGAGGTTCTCCTGACGGAAGAAAAGATATTTTTCATTAAGGACCGGTTCAGGCGCAGATTGTGTCATAATCTTAATCTGGTAAATGTTTCGGCTCCGATAGCCGTACCTGACGGGACAGGAATAAATGATGATCTTAACGGGGTGGAGAAGCCGGTAAGCTTTGAAATAAGAAGTGCAGGTAATGTGAAGGTATCGGTTGTTCAATCGCTTGCAAAATGGAAGAGGGTGAGACTGAAGGATTTCAATATCGGACCAGGGAAAGGGATCCTTACTGACATGAGAGCCATAAGGCCGGATGAAACCTTAAGTCCGATTCATTCTGTTTATGTTGACCAGTGGGACTGGGAGAAGCATATCCTTCCTGAACAAAGAACGCTTTCTTACCTGAAGGCTCTTGTAGAGTCTATTTACGATGCAATTAAGTCGACCGAACATGATCTTTGTATTTTTTCACAGGATCTTTCAGTGAAGCTTCCTGATAAGATACATTTCATCCATGCGGAAGAGCTCCTGATGCTTTATCCCGACCTTACCCCAAAGCAGAGGGAAACTTTGATAGCAAGGGAATATGGTGCAGTATTCATCATTGGTATAGGAGCGAAGCTGAGCAACGGTGAACCACATGACGGAAGGGCTCCCGACTATGATGACTGGAGCTCGCTTAACGAGGAAGGCTACATCGGTCTGAACGGCGACATAATATTATGGCATCCCGTTATGAAGATTGCTCTTGAGATTTCCTCGATGGGGATCAGGGTTGACAGGGAAGCTCTTGAACGGCAGCTTAGATTAAAAAACTGTGAATCGAGGAAAAGCCTTTTGTTCCACAGTATGCTTCTGAATGGCAGTCTTCCTTTGTCGGCTGGCGGAGGCATAGGACAGTCGAGGTTATGCATGTATCTCCTGGGTAAGACTCACATTGGTGAGGTGCAGTCGGGAATATGGTCTGAAAGTATTCAACAGCAGGCAGAATCATCAGGGATCAGGCTTCTCTGATTTCCCACGGCTATATCAGATATTTCAAAAGCGGATAATTTTTAGTTTGGCTGTTGCCTGTCGGTGCTAAACGACGGTAACAAGATCTCAATTTCTTTTGTATTTAGTATTGGTATATTTTTTGGAAAGATATTTTTTTACGATATTTGAGAATACCGTAATAATTTAGATTGACGCATATTAAATATTATTTTTTCATCTAAACTTTTGCTCACATGAAAAAGCTTAACATTCCGGTAATACTGGTTCTTTTCACAGCAACTCTGTTGCTTGTCATTTCATGTGCTGTTAATCCTGTAACAGGAAAGAAACAGGTAATGCTGATGTCTGAAGCACAGGAAGTTCAGCTGGGGATCTCATATGATCCGCAGGTTGTTGCGACTTTCGGACTTTATAACGATCCGGATCTTCAGAATTTTGTACAGGCAAAAGGTGCAGAAATGGGAAAGATATCCCATCGCCCGAATCTTGAGTACCATATTAAAGTAGTTGATTCACCTGTGGTTAACGCGTTTGCCGTTCCGGGTGGTTTTATATATTTCACACGGGGCATTCTGGCTCAGTTGAACAACGAAGCTGAGTTTATGGGTGTTCTTGCGCATGAAATGGGTCACATTACTGCAAGGCATACCGTTAGCCAGCAGTCGAAGCAGCAGCTGGCCCAGCTTCTTCTGATAGGAGGGATGATAGCATCGGAGAAATTCGCTCAATATGCCCAGTATGCTCTTCAGGGCATGCAGCTGCTGTTTCTTAGTTTCAGTCGTGAAAATGAACGGGAAGCTGACAAACTTGGTGTGGAATACTCATCAAAAATGGGATATGATGCACATAAGATGGCTGACTTTTTCAAGGTTCTGCAGAAAATGAGCCTTTCGGAAAGTGAAGGCGGAGTCCCGACCTTTCTGTCAACACATCCCGATCCGGGCGACCGTTATAATGATGTGAACAGACAGGCATCAGAGATTCAGAAAACCCTTGGACTTTCAGAATATAAAGTGAATGAGGACAACTACCTTCGTCTTATCGACGGGATTATTTATGGTGAGGATCCCAAGCAGGGGTATGTGGAAGGCAATACATTCTATCATCCTGACCTGAGGTTCCTTTTCTCGTTCCCTGTCGGCTGGACTCTTGAGAATTCACCTTTGCAGGTAACAATAACACCTCAGGATCAGAGAGCGCTGATGCTTTTCACCCTTGCATCACAGAAAACCCTCGAGTCGGCCGCTGACAGCACACTGGCCCAGTATGGTCTTGAACTTCTGGGGAGTAAACGGGCCACTGTTAACGGATTACCTGCAATACTGACTCAGGCCCGGCAGGTGGTTCAGGATCAGTCGACCGGTGCAAAACAGTCGAATATGGTGCTGACCTACTTCATAAGCTACAACAATCTTATATATGTCTTCCACGGGGTAACCACAGAGGCCGATTTCAATTCATATGCAAATACCTTTAATTCCACGATGAACACTTTTGCAAGGCTTACCGATGCTTCGAAGATCAACGTGAAGCCGAAGCGGGTTCATGTTGTGAAGGTACAGCGCAACAGTACTCTCGCTGATGCTTTTGCTTATTACAGGGTGCCGCAGGGACAGTATCAGGAGCTTGCCCTCCTTAACGATCTGGAGCTTACCGACCGGTTAAATGCCGGTAAGCTGATAAAGATAGTCGCAGAATAGAAAACACTACATAAAAAAGAGGGTGTCCTGTGTTTTACAATATTAAGGACACCCTCTTTTTTTATCAGTTATCCTGGTCAGTATTTTGGCAGCTTATATCCATTGTTATATACCGGAGTTATAAGTTTGTTGGCGGTCTGGGTTTTAAAGAGCTGTTTTGAATCATCCCAGACCACTTTTTCGCCTGTCCGGTAGGCAATATTACCCATTTGTGCAACAAGGGCCACTCCGCGACCGATCTCGATGCCTGCATTCAGTTTTTCCGGGGTATTGTTCTTTATACATTCAAGCATGTTTTTGGTATGGAGGTCAAGTCCGTTTCCAACATTTTTCTGAAGGGGAACGGCTTCGGTTCTTTCTTTTTCGGAGAAGACTTCCCATCCGCTCCTGTCGAGAACAAGGGTCCCGTTCTCACCAATGTACGACATGCCATGAGGTCTTTTCCAGTTACCCAGACCGATACCTATGGTGTGCTCCCATATCATTGTGAAATCGTTGAAATCATAAACTGCTGTCATGGTATCAGGTGTTACCATATCATCTTCGGGGAAAGCGTACTTGCCACCGATTGCCATAACTGATGCAGGAATGCTTTTACCCATTCCGTAAAGGATATAGTCAATAAGGTGTACCCCCCAGTCGGTCATAAGTCCGTTTCCGTATTCCCAGTACCATCTCCATGTGAAATGAAAGCGGTTCATGTTGAACGGCCTTCTCGGAGCAGGGCCGAGCCACATGTCATAATTGACTCCCGCAGGTACTGCTGAATCCGGTATTTTGGGAACAGCGCCCTTCCAGTCGACGTACGACCATGCCTTGCATGTTCTTATACGGCCCAGCTTTCCTGTTTTTAAATAGTTTATCGCATCCACAAAATGGGGCTGGCTTCTCTGCCACTGTCCAACCTGTACCATTTTGCCATACCTTTTTGCGGCATTCGACATGATATTTATCTCAGCAATGGAGTTCCCCAGCGGTTTCTCAACATAAATATGCTTGCCTGCCTCTGCAGCATGAACGAACTGGAGGCAATGCCAGTGATCCGGAGTACCGATTATAACTATATCAATATCCTTGTCTTCGAGCATATTGCGATAATCGCTGTAAAGTTTTGGTTTTTCAAAACCAAGTTTTACAATATCCCCTGTACGGCTTTCGAGGAGGTTGGCATCGACATCTGCCAGCCCTGCGCACTCAACACCGGGATTCTTCAGAAAGGATGCCAGATTGCTGTATCCCTGGCTTCTCACTCCTATAAGACCCACTCTGATCTTGTCGCTCGGAGCAATTTTCGTCTTTGCAGCCGGGAGAGCATCAACCGGAAGTAATGTCCCTGCTGCCAGTAAGGAAGCTGTTTTAATAAAAGTTCTGCGATTCGGGTTCATTTTTATATGAATTTTAATATGCGTGTGCCAAGGTAATATTTTATTGGAAGCTGGTCAATTTTTGAAGCCTTAAAAATCATTAATACCTTCTGCTCCTGAATTATTTAGTATGCAATCCCGCAATTGTATTCCTAAATTGGCTAATTTGCTTTCTTAACACTGTGGAAAAATATACGCAATTATGAAGCTTAGGTTTATGTTCCTTATTATAATACTGGAGTTCAGTATTATAAGCCTCAGGGCCCAGTCCTTCAGGCCTGATGATCCTATACCACCTGATCCTCAGATCAGAACAGGGAAGCTTGACAACGGCCTTACTTACTATATCAAGAAGAACAGTAAACCGGAACAGCGGGTTGAATTCAGGCTTGCCATAAATGCCGGATCGGTTTGCGAGAACGACGGGCAGCAGGGCCTGGCTCATTTTATGGAGCATATGTGTTTTAACGGCACAAAGAACTTTCCCAGCAACAGGATCATTGACATGCTTGAGGAGATGGGGGTCAGGTTTGGTGAAGAGCTTAATGCCTACACCAGCTTTGATGAGACTGTTTACATGCTTAAGGTTCCGGCTGATAAGATGGAATGGGTTGACAGGGGTTTTCAGGTTCTTGAAGACTGGGCTCATCAGGTCACGCTTGAGGAAGCAGAAATAGACAAGGAAAGAGGAGTAATAATAGAGGAGTGGAGGCTTGGTCTGGGGGCCGAGGACAGAATGCAGGCGAAATATATACCTGTCCTGCTTAAGGGTTCACGGTATGCTGAAAGGCTTCCGATAGGGAATATTGACATAATCAAGAGTTTCCATTATGACACTCTGCGCAGTTTCTACGACACTTGGTACAGGCCTGACCTCATGGCTGTTGCAGTTGTTGGAGACATTGATCCTGATGTTGCCGAGGCAAAGGTAAAGGAATATTTCGGAAGGGTTCCCCGGGCAGAAAAGCAGGAACCAAGGGATGAATTTCCCATTCCGGATAATGACGAGCCTCTGATCAGCGTGGTTACCGACAGGGAAGCAACCGGTTATTCGGCAATTGTATTCATCAAACACCCCAGGCTGGAAGAGGGCACATACAACGCATACCGTTTACAGCTGATGCAATTGCTTTATACGGGAATGCTTAACAAGAGGCTTGGTGAGATCGCGCAGAAGCCGGGATCACCCTTTCTGTATGCTGGCAGCGGATACGGGGCATTTATCGGAAGAAGTTCCGACAGCTATCAGCTTATGGTTAGTGCAAAGGAAAATCAGATTGAGGAGAGCATGAAGGTTCTTCTTCAGGAAAATGAGCGTGTAAGAAGATATGGATTTCTGGCTTCCGAACTTGAAAGGGAGAAGAAGGAGATACTTACTGCTTATGAAAAGCTGGCCATGGAAGCTGACAAGACAGAGTCGGCTTCTTTTGCTGACGAATATGTTAGAAATTACCTCGAAAAGGAGCCCATACCCGGTATTAGAAAAGAGTTTGAAATGGTAAGTGAGTTCCTGCCGGAGATAAAGCTTGAAGAGATAAATGATCTGGGAAAGGAATGGATAAAGGATGAGAACATAGTTGTCCTGGTCACTGCCCGTGAGAAGGAAGGAGTTAAGGTTCCCACTGAAGGAGATGTTCTTGATATTATTAAGTCGGCAGCAGGCCTAGAACTTGAACCTTATGCCGAGGAGCTTTCAGAAGAGCCTTTGCTTAAGGAGGAACCCATTCCGGGTAAAGTAACAGGAATCACAGGGAATACTATTTTTGGTTATACCGAGGTCAGCTTCAGCAACGGAGTGAGGATGATCCTCAAGCCGACCGATTTTAAGAATGATGAGATAGTCATTTCGGCATTCAGCCCCGGGGGCCTCTCCCTGTACCCCGACGAGGACATCATGTCGGCAATGCTGGCTTCATCGGTAGTTGTTCAGAGCGGTCTGGGTGAATACGATTATACCGGGCTTCAGAAGAAGCTCTCAGGTAACACGGCCAGGCTTACTCCCTTTATCAACAATCTTCACGAAGGGGTGAGCGGCAACTGCTCCCCCAGGGATCTGGAAACACTGCTGCAGCTGAATTATCTGTATTTCACAGCAACACGGTCGGATGAAGACGCTTTCAATGCCTTTATTTCGAGACTCCGTAACACTATAAAGCCGATGAGGACAAATCCCCTGGTTATGTTCCAGGATACCCTTACCAAAATTGTGTCATCGAATTCCAGGAGGGTTATTGCGGTTCCGACTGATAAACAGATTGATATGGCCGATCACAAAAGGATACTGGAGATATTCAGGGACAGGTATGCAGATGCTGGTGATTTCACTTATTTTCTTGTTGGCAATTTCAGCATTGAGGAAGTTATTCCGCTTCTTGAGAAATATATCGGTGGACTCCCTTCCTCTTTCAGGAAGGAAAACTGGAGGGATGTTGAACCGGATTTCCCGGCTGGAAGGGTTGAGGTTGAACTGCCGGCAAATTCTGAACCCCAAAGCCGGGTAGCAATGATCTGGAACGGTGATTTCAAATGGAAGGAAAAGTACAGGTACGGATTTCCGATGTTAATGGATATCCTTTCAATAAGACTTAGGGAGACGATGCGCGAGGATCAGGGCGGTGTTTACGGGGTAAGCTTCAGTGGCAGCCCAACCAGGTTCCCGACGCCGGAATTCTCAATAACCTCGATGTGGGGTTGCAATCCTGACAATATCGACACTCTTTCCAGGAGCGTCATTGATGAGATGGAAAAGATCAGGAGGGACGGTCCTTCCATTACAGATCTTAACAAGGTTAAGGAGACACTTGCAAGAGAGAGGGAGACAAGGGTCAGGGAGAACAGTTTCTGGATCTCTGCGCTGCAGAACCATTATCTCTACGGCAACAGACTTTTGACTCTGGAGGAGTACAAGGATTACATCAATTCTTTCACGGGCAAGGATATCAGGATGATAGCCAGAAAATATCTCGATACCTCAAATTATGTGAAGGTAGCGCTTACTCCTGCCCCTTCATCAGTTGAAAAACAACCTTAAAAGCAGTGCCGGATAAGGGAATTTATATGATAAAGAAATGGTTTTAATACGGGTATTCAGAACAACCCGTGCAGTTCGGCGTTTATCTTGTCGATGACTTCGCTGAGGTGATCGTTGTTGTTAGGGAAGTTGTAATGGTCTGCTTCGATGATCAGCATCCTTCCGAGTTTATAGGACTGGATCCAGGCTTCATACCTCTCATTCAGCCTCTTAAGGTAATCGAGCCTTATTGAGCTCTCATATTCGCGGCCTCTCTTCTGAATCTGGTTCACCAGTGTGGGAACTGATGCCCTGAGGTAGAGGAGGAGGTCGGGAGGTTCAATCAGGGAGCTCATCATGTTGAAGAGGGAGGTGTAGTTTTCGAAGTCGCGTGTTGACATCAGCCCCATGGAATGAAGGTTCGGGGCAAAGATATTAGCATCCTCGTAAATGGTTCTGTCCTGAACGATTGTCTTATCCGATTTCTTTATTTCAATTATCTGGCTGAATCTTGAGTTGAGGAAGTAGACCTGCAGGTTGAACGACCATCGCTGCATATCATCGTAGAAGTCGTTGAGATAGGGATTGTCATCCACATCCTCATAATGGGCAGTCCATCCGTAATGTTTTGCCAGAAGTCCTGCCAGTGTCGTTTTCCCCGATCCTATGTTTCCTGCGATTGCTATGTGCATGGCTTTATGAAAAATTGTTTTATCAGATCATAAAATTACTAAAAAAAGGGAAGGATTTCGGTTTTGCACAAAAAAGTAAGCGTATACATATTAGCTCTGAACATTAATGCTTTTTGCCACAAGGAGTATCTCATCAAGGTATTCTCTTGTATTGGAGAGGCGTGGCACTTTGTTCTGTCCCCCGAGCTTATTCTTTGATTTCAGCCATTGTGTAAACGTTCCGCGGGGTACAGGATAAACCAGGGGCTTAACCAGGTTTATGTCCTTGAACCTTTTAGCCTCATAATCGGAGTTAAGAGATTTAAGGGTTGAATCAAGAATTTCAGTAAATTTTCCAATGCTGTCAGGATCTTTTTCAAATTCGATAAGCCATTCGTGCGAACCCCGGGAGGCTTCTCCCATAAAAACAGGGCCGGCAGTGTACTCAGTAACAATTGCGCCGGTAAGCCTGCATGCTTCGGAAAGAGCGCTGTCGGCATTCTCAACGATAAGCTCCTCACCGAATGCATTTATAAACTGTCTTGTCCTGCCCGATATTCTGAACCTGTAAGGGCTTGTTGAGGTAAAAACAATTGTATCTCCTATTACATATCTCCAGAGGCCTCCGTTAGTGGAAATCACGAGAGCATAATTAACATCCTTTTCAACCTCCCCTATCATTACAGCCCTTGCTGATGGCGATCCTGCTTCCTCGGCACGGATGAATTCATAGAAAATACCGTAATCAAGCATCAGGAGCATATCGTTATCCAAAGGATTATCCTGTATACCGAAGAATCCTTCCGAAGCATTGTAGGTCTCCATGTAGTGCATCTGGTCTCCGGGGATAAGCTTTTTATAGATTTCGCGGTACGGAGTGAAGCTTATTCCTCCGTGAAAGAACACTTCAAGATTAGGCCAGACTTCGAGAAGGTTTGATTTTCCCGTATAGGACAGTACGCTCTTTATCAGGGTAAGGTACCAGGAAGGGACGCCGGAAAAGCTTGTAACATTCTGATTTACCGTAGATTTGGTAATAAGTTCAAGCTTTTGTTCAAAATCTTCGATCAGGGCGATCTTTTGTCTTGGGGTCCTTATTAATTCTATGTAAAAGGGAGCGTTCCATATCAGGACAGCGGAAAGGTCTCCATAGATGTTGTTCCCTTCATGGTTTATCCTGTTGCTGCCACCAAGAGTAAGAGCCTTTCCGGAGAAGATCCTTGTATCGGGATTATTTCTAGTATAGAGGTACAGTATATCTTTTGCTGCCTGGTAATGACATTCCCACAATGACTCGGTGCTGATCGGAATGAATTTGCTCCTCGCTGAAGTCGTTCCGGATGATTTTGCGAACCATTTTATCTCACCGGGCCAGGTCAGGTTTTTTTCCCCCTTCCTCATCCTTTCAATCAGCGGAAGGTAATCATCGTAGCTTCTTAAAGGGACTACCGAGGAAAATTCATTGTAAGACCTTATGGATGAAAAACCATGCTTCCTTCCGGTTTCAGTCTGTTCCGCCTTTTTTAACAGCGAAAACAAGACCTCATTCTGACATTCAACAGGATTCTTCCTGAAGTTATCTATCTGGCTTAAACGCCTGGAGCCTATACATGTTAAAACTGACGGAATGATGCCCATTGATACAGACAGGTAAAAGAAATAAAGATATGTAAAATAATTCCAGTCTGAGACCAGGGATCAGGTGAAAATATCCTTAAGCACCTCGAGTGAATTTATCTTTTTCAGGCCCGGCAGATGAATGCTGAAATACCTGATCAGGGTTCTGAGGACTTCATCGCGCATTGATCCGGTAAGCGGGATTCTGGCTGCACTGTCGAAAGAACCTGTAAAGAAGCCGGCAAGGACATCCGAAATATTCTCTTCGGCGAATGAATTGTGAGGAGGAGGAGAGGGAACAAATACTCCGTTTACAAGATCGAAATACCTTTTACCGGCATCACTTCGTTTCGCGGGTTCAAAACCAAGATAGCTGCAAAGACCGGCAAGGAAGGAAATGTGGAAGTTGGAGTATCCGCTGGTGCAGCTGTCGAGATAAATTACCGATCCTTCAATGAAATCGAACAATCCCTCATTGGGGGTCTCCTCTTTCAGTACCGAAGAGAGTATCTCTGAAAGAAAAACGGCAATCGAGACCTTTTTCACATTGGCATATATGTCGGCGGGAGCAAAGTAAACCGAGAATTCCTTCAGCATCTGAACTTCCCTTGATTCCTTTATGTAAAGGACCATATCAAGTATTGACATTGGCTGAAAGAAGATATTGTGCTTTCCTGCTTTCTTGTTTCTCATTCCTCTTATAAGAACAGGTCTTCTTCCAAATTCACGGGTATATACCTGTGCAATAATACCTGAATCGGTGTATTTTATCTGATGAAGGATTATTCCCTTAGTCTTCTGGAGCATCTCAGCCAATGATTTGGTCAAATATAAAATTATTATCTTTACCTGTCAATCAAGGACATCATGATATCAGGCAACAATGAAGAGCTTCTGAAGCGTATCGCAAAACTTGCAAGGCAGAACCAGGAGCTGGAGGAACACATCAGGGAACTGCATAAGCAGAACGAGAAGCTTGCCGGAGAAAACGAAAAGCTTAAGGCTGAACGCCAAGAAAAGCCTGAAACAGCAGAAAGAACTTTTAAGTTCAACATGGCAACGATCCTCTACGCCGACATCAGAGGGCTGGCAGATCGTATCGGGGGAATGGATTCTGTTGAGGTCATGGACGAGCTTGATGAGATATTCCGCGAGTTTGGTTCGATAGCCTCCAGATACAATATTGAAAGGATTAAGTCAATAGGCGACACTTTCATGTGTGCAGGCGGAATTCCGGTGAAGAACATAACAAATCCCGTTGATGTGGTTATGGCAGCCATTGAGATGCATACCTTCCTGGAAAATTTTGAGAATTCAAGACGCGGGCCGGGCAATTCAATATGGATTCTTAAGACCGGGATACACACTGGTCCGGTAACTGCCACCGCATCAGGAAAGAAGAAGATCAGTTTTGACCTTAAGGGGGATACCGTTAACAATGCAAGCAGAATAGAGAATCTGTCGGATGACGGTTCGATACTTATCTCGGTTATGACTTTTGAGCTGGTCAAGGAGTTCTTTGAATGTGATTATTTCGGAAAGCTCCCGGTTAAATACAAAGGAGACCTTCAGGTATACAGGGTAAGGGGTCTGAAGCCGGAATTTTCACTTGAGGGGAAAGGCCGTATCCCGAATGATGCTTTCCGTACAAAGTTCGGGCTTATCCAGTTCACCGACCTTCAGGAGCTGGTTCTCGACAAGCTCGAGAAGGAGCTTCCTGGTTTTGTATTTTATCATAATGTAAAGCATACGGTGGATGTGGTCACCGAAGTTGAGCTTATCGGCTGGGCCGAGGGATGCAGCGACGAGGAGATACTTCTTCTCAAGACCGCTGCCCTTTTCCACGACACGGGTATCACCGTCTCCTTCGACAACCACGAGCATCACGGAACACTGTATGCAAGAGAAGTTCTTCCATCATATGGTTATACACCCGGGCAGATAGAAAAGATCTGTTCCATAATAATGGCCACCAAGCTTCCCCCGAAGCCAAAGGAACTTCTTGAAGAAATAATATGCGACTCAGACCTGGATTACCTGGGAAGAAGTGATTTCATTCCTGTCTCCAATACTCTCTTTGAGGAGCTTAGGGCGCAGAATAAGATGAGCGACCTGAATGAATGGAACAAGCTTCAGGTGAAATTCATTTCGGGCCATCAGTATTTCACCAAGACTGCAAGAAGCCTCAGGGAAGTGAACAAACAGCTCCAGATAGAAAGGATACAGAACCTCATTAAGGATTAGTCAGTTCCCTATCACCAGAATTTTAACCATCCCCGTCAGGGAACCATCGGGAGAAGCGCAGAAGACGAGATAGACTCCTGTTGAAACCCTCCGGCTGTTGTAGGTTGTAAGATCCCATTCTGCCTGACCTCCCAGTGAACGCGTCTCAAATACCAGATTGCCGCTCACATCGGTTATCTTTATCTCGCTGTTCTCCACGAGCCCGCTAATAGTTACATTGCCGTTAAAGTCCTCCCTGACGGGATTCGGGAAAGCATAAATATTCCGGTAATCATCTTTGCCTTTCGTTGCCGTTTCCCTTACCGAAATAAGTCCGTCCGGTGTCCCTATCCAGACCTCGCCCGATAAGTCATCAACCGATATTGCTGTAACTGAATCTGAGAACAATGGTGAATTGTTCATGGTGTAATTCCTGACAATTTCAGAACCATCCGGTGAAACAAGGTAGGCTCCTGAACTTTCCGTACCCAGCCATTTACGGTTTGCACCGTCGACCTCGACAGCTGTGATCTTTTCAGTACCCAGAAGATAGTCAGCTGTTCCTGTCCCATCGTCCCTCGGAACCTTTATCCGGTAACATCTGATGTCGGTGTCAAATAAATCGGCCCCGCTTCTGAAAATTACGGGCCCTTGTTCTGTGCCAAGCCAAATATTGCCTTCTGAATCCTCAGCAACGGCAATAACCGATGAGATAATTCTTCCATCGCTGTCTTTCACCTGTATCTTCCTGTACCTGTCGTCGTTGAAGTATTCCGGAGTGCCGTTGTCATCAAAAATAAATAATCCCTGGCTTCCCGGCAGGGTCACCAGAGCCTGTCCTTTCCCGGAAATGATAATATCTCCTGTCCCGGCAGCCACGATTGTGAGGGGATTAGCGATCCATGTTCCGTCCTTTTTAAGGATCTTTATACTTCCTCCGCCATAACTCTGGGTAACCCAAAGATTTCCCGACCTGTCGAAAGCCATTCCGCAGGTTCCGGCTTCTGAACCCGAAGAAATACCTGTTTCAAGAGGTGAATTGGTATCATCGTAATGGTTCACAAGTCTTGTTCCCCTGTACTCGAACAGTCCGTCGTTCCGTGTTGAAACGAAAAACCGGGAATTGTCTGCAGGATCGATGCATGCTCTGACTGCGGCTGAAACATCTTCAGATATGATGTTGGTAAACCTGTTGTTCTCGTAAACGGATACCTGCAGTTGTCCGGTGCCATTATCAGGATAAGGTTCCATATCACCTCCGCAGACCACCGTTTTTCCTGCTTCGGAAACGACCGATACCGTAAGGGTTGTTGCAGGTCCCGTGAGGGTAAGGGATTCAAATGCTCCCTGATCCGTCGCCCGCACCAGTCCGAATCTGAGATCTGCTATCCATAAAGAGCCCGAACTGTTAACTGAACGGGATGCATCAGGTGTTCCCCAGCCGTATGAAGTGATAGTTTTAACAACAGAACCTTCTTCAGAGTAAATTATTATTTTGTCAGGAGATGTTACTATGAATCCTTCAGGGCTGACATCGAAGGATCTGTTAACGGTTCCCGGTGAGAAAGGAAGCTGGGTTGTTTGCTCCCGGACGGAGAAAATCCTGTCCCCGTGCGAAGGATCGGAGAGATTGCAATAAAGGGTTTCACCAGAGAAAACTGCCTGAGTATACCTTTCATCGGGTCCGGGAAGATCTTCAATAAGCTCCCAGTTGCCGAAATACGAAAGTCCCTGGGTATTAATCCCCGCCTGCCACATACCCAGACTTGTTGCTGCATATATCATATCATTGCCGAATGCCACATCAAAAACCTCATTGTCGGCAGGACCCGGCCCGGGCTTCCATGTATCGCGGATCTCCTTTTTTTCAAGGTCCAGAACCACTATTCCGAACACTGTTGCGAGGTATGCATGTTTTCCCATGGTCCTTATCCTGTTGAAGCGGGTTTCGAGGTTTCTGTTATGAATGTCGGGGATGTTGATTATTGTTTTTTCTGCAGCAAGATCAATATTCCCGTCGTTGAAGGCTATTATCAGAATATCTTCTTCATCCGACCATCCTATTTCGCTTATTCCTGTAGAAGACAGTCCGTTTATCCTTGACAGTTTCTTCAGCTCATTGTAGTTCCTGTCGAATATAAGTATTGAAGATCCTGTCGAGGAATAAATTGCTTCATCGCCGGCAGCGACCGATCGGGAGATATTGTATGGCAGACGGTCAGCCCAGGATCCCGGAGGGAGTTGTCCTGCAAGAGAAGAGGGGAGCAGGATCAGGCATAATTTAAGGACCAGCCCTTTCATTTTCAGTCAGATCTGAGATATATCATTCTATGTATGATCACTGTGAGACCTGAGGAATGATGTAAGTTTTCTGAAAGCCATGGCACGATGTGAAATAAGGTTCTTTTCATCCAGATCCATCTCTGCGAAAGTGACATTCCTGTTTTCGGGGATAAAGACAGGATCATAGCCAAATCCGCCGGTGCCTCTTTTCTGGTTTATGATCCTGCCCTCTGCAACCCCTTCAAAAATATACTCTTTATCGCTGAATATCAAGGCAATAACTGTCCTGAATCTGGCTTTCCTGTTCATTTCGCCGTCCAATGCAGCAAGAAGTTTTTCAATATTTGCACCTGAGTCTTTTGCTTCCCCGGCGTAACGGGCTGAATGCACGCCCGGTTCCCCGTTCAGAGCTTCCACTTCAAGTCCCGTATCGTCGGCAAACACGTTCATACCTGAAATGTTATAAACTGTTCTTGCCTTTGCAAGAGCATTTCCTTCAAGGGTCATTTCATTTTCAGGAATGTCTTCTGTTATGCCGATGTCGCTGAGACTGAGCAGTCTGAAGCTGTCGCCGAGTATGTTGTTGATTTCCCTGATTTTGTTTGTGTTATTTGAGGCAAATACGATATCCATAAAATCTGATTTTTCACGTGTGAAATTAGCAAAAGTGATGAAAGTTATGCAATTCCACAATGGCGCCATAAGTTTGCCGTTAATAAAGTTTATTGATACTTTTGACAGAAGTACCTTCAAAAACTAATTATATGCTGTCTTTCAGGAAGCTGGGCATTCCGTTATTAGCAGTGGCAGTTACAGCATTACTCTCCTGTGGAGGTGCCGCTTCTTCAGGGGAAGGCAGCGGGGATGATGAAAAAGTCATTTACATTGGGGGTGCAGTCCTTCTCTTTGCACTTCTGCAGTATGTAATTTTCAGGATCATGGAGGAACGTTTCAGGAGAAAGCAGAAAATGCTTGAGGATCTGCTGAACAAAAAGAATGAGGATCTCCATAGGGAAATGGAAAAGACCGAAGCGCTTCTTTCAAATGTTCTGCCCAAGAATACAGCCGATGAGCTCATGGCAAAGGGCAAGGCAACAAAAACCAAGTACAATTTTGTTACTGTTTTATTTTCTGACATACAGGGATTTACGCAGATAGCCGAAGAAATGAACCCGGAGGTTCTGATTGATGAGCTTGACAAATTTTTCTTCCATTTTGACTCGGTGGTTGAAAAATATCATATTGAGAAGATCAAGACTATCGGAGATGCGTACATGTGTGCCGGAGGTATTCCCGAAAAGAACAGAACAAACCCGGTGGAAGTTGTTCTTGCGGCTCTTGAAATGCAGAAGTATATGAACAACCTGAAAAAGACATCACTTGTTCAGGGAATGAAGTACTGGGATATCAGGGTCGGGATCCATACAGGTACGGTTATAGCGGGGGTTGTCGGTCATAAGAAGCTGTCGTACGATATATGGGGCGACACCGTGAATACTGCAAGCAGGATGGAATCGTCGGGCGATGCAGGCAAGATAAACATCTCAGGTACAACCTATGAATTTGTAAAGGACTTTTTTTCGTGCGACTACAGGGGGAGGATGCCTGTAAAGTACAAGGGAGATCTCGACATGTATTTTGTGACCGGTATACTGCCGGAACTAAGGGACGAAAAAGGGGAACCTAATGCAAGATTCAGGTTCAAGATGCTTCTTATCAGGCTCGAGGATGTTGAGGATGCAGTTGACAGGATCTTCATTGAGGAAGCGACTCCTGATCTGTATTTCCATAATGCCCAGTTTGCCAGGAACATCAACGCGCAGGTTGATCTTCTCGCTCATGCTGAGCAGCTGCCGGACGAAGAATTCATCTACCTTAAGCTTGCTTCCATATTCCTCATAACAGGTTATATGACTGATTACAACAATCCGGCGGAAGCTTCATTCGGACTTATGAGGGAAATGCTTCCCAGCTTCGGATTCGACGAGAGTTATATTGTCGCAACAAGGCATCTGATAAACAATTCATTTATTGGGCGTTACGAATCTGTCTCAGATAAGATCCTTCACGATGCCCGTTACGATTACCTGGGCAGGATTGATTATCTGAAACTTACTGAAAGACTTTTAAGGGAAAGGAGGGAGCATGGCAGGGAGATATCGGTTGAAAACTGGATTGAAAACCAGAAGAAACACATCGCCGACCATGAATTTCTGACCAGGACAGGCAAGCTTCTTCGCAGTGTAAGTGCCGAAGATCAGGTAAAAGCACTTCTCGACTGGTACAAATAACAGCTTTTAGGCATAGAATCTGAAGGATTTTAAGTTTTAATGATGTATTTTTACCCCGGCATATTTTATTATTGTTCTTATGGAAAATATTGACTGGAAAAACCTCCCTTTCGGCTACATCAGGACTGACTACAACATACGCTGTTTTTACAGGGACGGACAGTGGGGGGACCTCGAAGTCTCGACTTCGGAGTACATTGATGTTCATATTGCTGCTACAGGCCTTCATTACGGTCAGGAAGCATTTGAAGGTCTCAAGGCTTACATGGGCAGGGATGGAAAGATACGTTTATTCAGATGGGAAGAAAACGCAAAAAGGCTTCTCTTTTCTGCTGACGGGATCAAGATGGCCGGGCTTCCTGTTGAAAAATTCAGGGAAGCTGTTTTCAGAGCTGTCATTCTTAACAAAAGGTTTATTCCGCCATATGGATCGGGAGCTTCGCTTTATATCCGTCCTCTTCTTTTCGGAAGCGGAGCTGAAGTAGGGGTTAAACCGTCCAGAGAATACACTTTCATAGTTTTTGTTACACCAGTAGGACCTTATTTCAAGGGAGGGATCAAGCCGGTTGATATGCTTATATGCAGGGAATTTGACAGGGCTGCTCCGAGAGGCACCGGGATATTCAAGGTTGGAGGGAATTATGCTGCAAGCCTGAGGGCAGGAATGGCGGCCAAAGAAGGCGGATTCGCAAGTGCGATCTTCCTCGATGCCAGGGAGAAGAAATTTATTGATGAATGCGGTCCGGCGAATTTCTTCGGCATAAAGGACAACACTTACATTACTCCCAAATCAGAATCGATACTTGCATCCATAACCAATAAAAGCATTATTGAAGCGGCTGAGAAGATGGGAATCAGAACAGAACGCCGGCAGGTTCCTGTAGAGGAGCTTGCTGAATTCACCGAAGCCGGAGCATGCGGAACAGCAGCCGTTATCAGTCCTATTGCCAGAATAGTTGACCCGGAGAAGAACAAGGTATATGAGTATTGCAGGGACGGTAACCCGGGGCCTGTTACCATGAAGCTTTATAACAAGCTTGTTTCTGTTCAGTATGGCGAGGAGCCGGATGAGTTCGGATGGACAACCATAGTTGAATAAGGTGAAGAAGAAAGAGACTGGATTATCAAAAGCAAGGCTCAGTGGTTCATATCTTACACTTGTAATAAGTGTGTCGCTGGTGCTTTTCCTTCTTGGGATTCTCGGTCTTGTGGTTATCAATGCAAAGGAACTGTCCGACTTTTTCAGGGAGAGTCTTTCCTTCTCGGTCATACTTGACGATAACGCCAGGGAGGCGGATATCAGAATGCTTCAGAAGGATCTCGATGCAAGGACATATGTCAAATCGACCGAATATGTTTCCAAAGATGATGCAGCGGTCAAGATGAAAGAGGATCTGGGTGAGGATTTTATCAGCTTTCTGGGGAACAATCCCCTTCCATCCTCGATAGACGTTTATCTGTACGCGGGTTACACGAATCCTGACAGCGTGGCAAAGATCGAGAAATATATTACCGGATACCCTTTCGTGAAGGAAGTCTGGTACGAGGATTCCCTGCTTGTTCTTATAAACGAGAACGTAAAGAAGATCAGCATCTTTCTTCTTATCCTCAGCTCATTCCTTTTCCTGATAGCTGTTACCATAATTAACAACACCATAAGGCTTGCAATATATTCGAAAAGGTTTCTGATAAGGACAATGCAGCTGGTAGGGGCAACACGTGCCTTTATCAGAAAGCCGTTTCTGATACGCAGCATCTATCATGGCATTCTTGCAGCGCTTATTGCGATGCTTCTGCTGATCGGACTTCTTTATCTGATAGAAAGAGAATTCCTGATGCTGTTTACGTTTGAAAATACCCGTCTGCTCCTGATACTTGGCGTATTCCTGGTTGCAGCCGGAATACTAATAAATGTTGTGTCAACATATCTGTCGGTTAACCGTTATCTGGTAATCTCAGAGGATAAACTTTACAATTGAAGAATGGCAGCAAAAAATGACAATAAGGAAAAAACCAACTTCGCTCTTGGCAGGGAGAACTACAGGCTTCTGGCCATCGGTTTTGGAATAATAGTAATAGGGTTTCTTTTAATGCTTGGAGGCAAATCGGATGATCCGGAGGTTTTCAGTGAAAAGATTTTCAGTTTCAGAAGGATAACCCTTGCACCGGTCGTTATTCTTGCCGGCTTTGTATTTGAAATCTGGGCGATAATGAAAAAGCCCAAAGATGCCGGAAAATAAAACTACATTCTATAGAAATGAATTTATTTGAAGCTGTAGTCCTTGGGTTGATACAGGGGCTGACCGAATTTTTGCCTGTAAGCAGTTCAGGTCATCTGGAGCTGGGCAAATACCTTTTCGGACTTGATCATGAATCGAACTTTTATTTTTCCATAGCCGTTCACGGCGCAACCCTCTTAAGTACTTTTCTGGTGCTCTGGAAAGAGATTGCCGGTCTGATTAAAGGCTTTTTCCGGTTTACGATGAATGAAGAGACAAGATATGTCATAAAGCTGATTATCTCTATGATACCGGTGGCTATTGCAGGTTTGTTCATGAATGACATCGTTGAGAATTTTTTTGCCGGCAACATGTTTACACTTGGAATAGAGTTTCTTGTAACGGCTCTTTTTCTCTTCCTTACCATGGTAATAAAGCCCAGGGAAAGGGAAATGACTTATTTTGATTCGTTCATAATCGGTATAGCCCAGGCTCTGGCGGTCCTTCCGGGAATATCCCGTTCGGGCGCGACCATTGCCACGGGCATGATGCTCGGTAACAGAAAGTCAGAAATAGCGAAATTCTCTTTTCTGATGGTTCTTGTTCCTATTATGGGTGCTAACTTCCTTGAATTGAGATCAGGTGATTTTACAAGGGAAGGAACATCATTGACAGTGATTGCAGCAGGCTTTATCACTGCTTTTGTATCAGGCTATATTGCCTGCCGGTGGATGATAAGCCTTGTAAGCAAGGGGAACCTTCTTTGGTTCGCTTTCTATGTAATCCTCGCGGCAATTTTCTCATTTTTACTCGGGTTTAATGTTATCTGAAGAGCTCAGCTCATTTGAAAAAGGCGAGGTTCTGTTGTTTGACAAGCCTCTTTACTGGACATCATTTGATCTGGTTAACAAAATAAGGAATATCCTCAGGTACAATCTGGGCCTGAAAAAGATAAAGATTGGACATGCCGGAACCCTGGACCCTCTTGCCGGCGGTCTCATGATAGTCTGCACTGGAAAGGCCACAAAGAGGATTGATGAATTCCGTGATCTTGACAAGGAGTATATTGCCGGATACTACTGATGCGTTAATAAATCATTGATACTAAATAAATTACTTTGTTCTTTGACATTTTG
>MTKZ01081893.1_pt1 | contig 29485 bp, 24 predicted proteins | sample 1042781 | NCBI WGS metagenome assembly MTKZ01 (sample SAMN06212207, study PRJNA360539) | anaerobic digester metagenome | biome: Wastewater treatment plant; material: sludge; isolation source: anaerobic digester fed with sludge from wastewater treatment plant | place: Denmark: WWTP Viborg ... | reverse complement strand
CCTCTGAAGAGACCTCGATGGAAACCTACCTCATGTGTGATGGGACGTCACAGAACCTCGACCTTCCAACCACCTCTGAAACCGATTGTCCGGTTTTCAGCTTCGATCTGGAAGGAACGTATCATCGTATGCCGGACGGCCGCGACGTGATCCAGGCCAGTCTCGAACAGCCTAATACCAGGCAGAGTGGAATGAACTGCGTCACCTGCCAATGGAGCGGCATGGAGGAATATGATCTCACACTCACGCGTGAAATCGAGGAGGTGGATCGCGACGCTGACGACGTCTGTGACGACGTTGACAACTGTCCGGACACGCCCAATCCGGACCAGGCTGACGCGGACGGCGACGGGATCGGCGATGCCTGCGACCTGACGCCGTAAAGGCAAGCGGCAGCCGGCCGTTGCTTCGTGTCGGCCCGACCCCACAGAATCAACCCAGCCGCGACGCCCGAGCCGGCGGTCTGGAGTTTTCGGCCGTTTTCCGCTAGAATAGCGCTAGAACAGAAACGGCCTGCAAAGAACACCTTGGGTGTAATAAATACGCAGCAGGCGGAAAGGGCGGCGGTTGTGATCCAGATCGGCAGTGGTGTTGGTGTCAGTGAATGCGAGCTCAAGTTCTCTTTTGATCGCAGCCCCGGCCCCGGTGGGCAAAACGTCAACAAGGTCAACACACGCGTGACCCTTCAGTTCGACGTCAACCGGAGCATGTCGCTGACCGCCTCTCAGCGGACCCAGATCCGCCGTGCCTTAGCCAGCCGCATCGGGCAGGACGGTATTCTTCGCGTGGTCTCCAGCAAGGAACGAACCCAACTTGGCAACCGGCGCGCGGCCGTCAACCGGTTCATCGAACTGCTCGATGCCGCTTTTCGCACCCCCAAGCCTCGGCGAAAGACCTCGCCGCCGGCCTCGGTCAACCGCCAGCGCTTGCAGACCAAAGCCAACCGCAGCGAACTCAAACGCTCGCGCTCGGCAAAGACAGCAGTCGGGGAAGACTGATGGCGTGTGCCCAGGCGGCTGATTTTCGGGCGGCGTTCCGAATAGTCAGGGATTCCATAGGGCTTGTGTCCGCAGATGCTCTCCTGCCGTGTGGGATCGGCATCTTGCCGGTCTCGGGCCGAAAGCCTGTCCCCTGCGGATGCGTTCTCACTCCTCGGACACGCAACTGTCGTAGAAGTCGACGAACTTGTTCTTGTTCTCGCTCGCTCGCCATTTCATGGCCGACCGCGGGTGCTGGTTGAGCTGTCCGGTGATCACATAAGGAATCAGCGCCCCCCACTCCACCGTCTTACGCAGACCCTCGATGTACTCCTCCAGGAGCTTGAGAATCGGCCTGAGCCTGAACTTGGGGTTCCGAAGGAAACCGATCAGCAGTTCCATCGGGCAGTTGCCCGCCCCACGCCCCAGACCGCCCATCGTCGCATCAATCCGGTTGGCTCCGTGAATAATGGCCTCGATGGTGTTGGCGAAGGCCAACTGCTGATTGTTGTGAGCGTGGATGCCGACTTCCTTGCCGGTCCCGTTCAGGTAGGACTTGTACTTTTTGACCAGTATCTCAATCTGCTCGGCGTACAGACTGCCGAAGCTGTCAACAACCACCACCGTGCTGGCCGGTGACGCGGCGATCACCTCGAGTGCCTGGTCCAGTTCGGGCTCCTGAACCGTCGAAACGGCCATCAGGTTACAGGTGACCTCGTAACCCTTGTCGTAGGCGTCGTTGATCATGGCCACGGCCGTGGGAATCTGGTGCACATACGTGGCCACACGGACCACGTCGATCACGCTCTGGTCTTTCGGCGGGATGTCTTCCCTGTAATCGCACTTCTCGGCATCCGCCATGATCGCCAGCTTGACCTCGGAATCGTTGTCCCCCACCACGCGGCGCAAGTCGTCCTCATCACAGAACTTCCAATCGCCGAACTTGTTGCGGGCGAAGAGCTTCTTGGACGCCCTGTAACCGACTTCCATGTAGTCGATACCGGCGTCCACGCAGGTCTGGTAGACGGCCTTGACGAACTTCTCATCCCATTGATGGTCGTTGATCAGGCCCCCGTCGCGAATGGTGCAATCGAGGACTTTCAGTTCCGGTCTGTAGGTAATCGACGGTGCTTTCACAGCTAAGGCTCCTTGAGAAACTCACAGCCCCTTTATCTTGTGAGTTTCTGCGACCGCAGTCAAACCGCCTGGCGTCCTCGCCATAGGTCGGCAGAACAGGCAGCGTTCTTGCCATCCAGGCCGCGCTATTGTCACAGAGAGCCCCGGCCGATAAACTCAAGGACTCAAATGGGGGCGTAGCTCAGCTGGGAGAGCGTCGCGTTCGCAATGCGAAGGTCGTGGGTCCGAATCCCATCGCCTCCAATTTCCTGCAAAATAGAACTATTGGGCAAAGAAGCGCAAGCCGCTGAATCAAAAGGACATACGGAAGCCGGGACGGAATGTCGGCTTTCGTCGTTCCCGGCGTTTCCATCGTCGCCCCGCATGTTCACTACAACCGGGACTACAACGCGTTCGTCATAGGTGCCGGTTGCTTTTTGCCGTTGGCTGTGCCGTTCCGGGTGAAGCTCGGGCAGCCGTTCCACAGCTCCGAAGGTGTCCAGTAACCGGGCATCGGTGTAGTTTTTCATGGTCAGTTTCAGCTCGGAATGCCGGGCCAGCTCTTGGGCGGTCCTTGGGTTAACGTCTGCGGCCGATAACCAAGTGATGAATGTCGCCCGCAGGCTGTGCCGGTCCACGGTCCGCCCCCGGTCATCCTTGTAGGGGATTCCGGCTTTTTCGCGGTCCTTGTGGAACGTGTCTCGTTTCGGGGCGTGCTTGAAAACCCGGTCCGTCGGCCGGCGAAAGGCAGGTTTCGCCGCCTTCAGTTTCGCCGCCATGGCGGGCCGTAGGGGCACGGAATCAGCCCTTTTGGCCTTTGTGGTCTCTGCCCGCAGGAAGACGGCCGGGCGGTCCCCTTCCAACACCAAGTCTTGCCAGCACAAAGCCCGCTGTTCGCCGACTCTCAGGCCCGTGTACAAAGCCACTTCATACCAGAGCTGACGCGGGCCGGACTCCGCCAACAACCGCTCGGCTTCGTCGGGCGTCAACGCCCGCCGGGTTCTCCGAATGTCGCCCTTGGTTTCCTGCGTAGGGATGGCTTCAACGGGGTTTCTGTCCAGTAACTTCGCCACACGAGCCGCCCAGGTGCAAAGGTTGCCCATCGCCGCCCGGTACTCGTTCAGCGTCTTGGGGCTCACCTTGCGGCCGGACACCGCCGCAAGTCCCTTGCAGACATTCGGTTCGTTCAACTGGGCCAGATGCTCAATACCGCCCATCGTTGCCAGCCACTTAATCCGCCGCAGAGTCGGGATGATATGGCCTCGGGATCGTCGCTTTGTCCGCAGATGCCAGATGAATCGGGCCAGCACGGATCGGAAGGACAGCCCCGCGTTTTCGATAGCCAAGTCAATCAGCCCGACGGCCTTCCGCTCGGTCCGTGTTAGCAGTTCCCGCAACGCCGCTTCAGCCGCCCGCCGGTCACTGATTCCTTCGCCATTGGGCAGCTTCAGGGCTTCGCGCTTCGGCTGGCCGTCGGCATTGACGTATTCGGCCCAGTAGAACGCGGTCCGCCGCTTCATGGTCTTGCTGCCACGCTTCCGGGTCACAACAGGTTTGAAAACGAATGCCATCACCCACCTACCTTTTTCGTCGAATCGCCCGCAGTTCCAAACCGAGAAGCGTTGCTACCCGGCTTGCTGAATCCAGATTCATTCCCCGCGTTCCATTCATGAATCGAACAGCAACAGCAACGTCAATCCCCGCGTCGCGGGCAAGGGCATAGGTACTGAGGCCCGCTGCCCGCACCGCCGCCCGAAGCTGTTCGGCAAGGTCTACAGTCTTGCGAGTCTTCGTCTTACTCATGACGAAAGTGTACTCCACGTTTGAATATATGTCAAATATCATATTCAGGCCCGACGGTCCGTTGCCTGTAGCATCGCCGCCAGGGTTCCCCGCAGGGCTTCGGCTTCGGCGTGTTCCAGGGCTTGCCCGCCGTCGAAATGCCGGATGGCAGCCCGTTCTTCATAATGTTCCCGCCAGTATGGCGGAAGGTCGTCTGGGCTTCGGATGCCCGCCAGGGGGTCCGCCGCCGGGGCCGGTCGGTCGGCTTCAAACAAGCCCGCCAGGAAGTCAGCCGCGTTGAAACTCATGGACACCCCCCCTTTGTACCGTCCCTATCGTCCCAATCGTCCCATTTTTCGGCTTCCCGCCCCGGTAAAAGGGACGGTTGGGACGGTTGGGACGATCTCAAGGGGAGTACCCCCAGGTCAATCCCGTAGGCCGATTGAATCCGCAGAAGGTCAGCCGTCCCCACTTCCACCACCCTATTCGAACCACTCTTGAACGTTCGCAGGCCGTACCGCTTCAAGACGGTGGACACCCGTCGGGGGGACCACCCCTTGCCGAAGGTCGCTTCATCCCGTTCTCTCGCGCTTTCCAGAACCGCCTTGCAGGTCGGCCGGGCACCGCTCGCCAGCATTTCAGCCACCACCGTCAAAACCACTTCGTCGGCGTCCATTACAGCATCTTCACGGCACGATTCGATGGTCTGTTGGGCAAACGCCTGCATCATTGGCAGAAGACCACCAGCCCCGCGTTCTTCAAGCCAACCGGCAATCGCCAGGATAGGCTGCCACAATTCAAAGTCCCGGCCGCTCATCGCCGGGCATACGTCCCGCCGGTTGGCGAGCTGGGACCAGACAGGGCCGTACTCCAGGGCCAGCGCGTGAAGGTCGTCGCGCAGCCGCTGCCAGCGCTCCGGGTCTTCGTCAATCTGTCTTCGGGGCTTGGGTGAATCGGGCGCAGCTCGGAACATCACCAGCCGGATACATCGGCTCGCCAGGGCTTCGGGCAGGCTGGAGATACCGGCAATCGCCTTCGGGCCGAACACGTCAAAAACCTGCGTCCGAAACCTGCCGTCCCCGATGGGTTCCAGCCGTCGGGCCGGGCAGCCCGCCTTGTACCCAGACAGCAAGATTGACCGGATTTCCCCAGCGTCCGGCGTGCCGTCCCGAAGCCTTTCGGCTTCGTCCAACAGCAGGACGCCGCCGGATTCGTGAAGCGTTCGAAATAGCGTCGGGGCCGTGCAATTCGACGACGGCAAGGGCCGGAAGACCAGCCGGGCCAATACTTCAAAGACTCGGCTCTTGCCGCTGCCCAGGGGACCGCCAATCGACAAGTACGGCAGCGCGGACCACGCAGGGTAGGCGTAGCTCAGAATCGACCACAACGACAGCAGGGCCGTTGTCCCGGCCGCTGTCTCCGGGCTGAAGTCCAGATAATAGGCCACCGTTGCACACAACGTCTTGAACACGTCGGCAGCCTCGGGGCCGGGTTCACCGTCCAACCACGCCCGCCGTGATTCTGCCGACCAGCCCGCCGCCTGCGTCAACGTGGGCGGGGCAGGCTGCGGATTCAACCACAGCCGCCCACCGTCGGGCAGGTCGATGGATTGCAGCAAGTCCCGCCGCTCACGTCGGCCGTCTGCCCATCGCAGATAAACCGCCCACCGACCAACCGGGCCAGTTTCGGTCATGCCCACAACTGGAACCGCAACACCGCTCACATCGGCACGATGAAACAGTTCCGGCCGAACGATCCGGCTCACGTCCAGCTCATCACCCACCACCTGCATCGGCTTGCCCGCTTCGGCCGCGATTCTCAAAAGCTCAGCTTTCACGTCGGCCACCGCCAGGGCCGGGCAGGCTTCGGCAATCGCCTTGGCCAGCCGTTCACGGGCCGACGCGCGGCGAATGTCCAGCTTGTCGGCGTGAATCGTCTGGCCGTCCAGCTTGACGGCAATCGCCACGGTCCCGTTCTTCCCGGCCGGTCGATGCTCTATCACAAGCTGACTCACCGCCGCCCCCTGCCCGTTCGCCGGGAAGTAATGGACACCGGGGCATGACAGACACCCCCCGCTGGGATCGTCCCAATCGTCCCAACCGTCCCACTTTCAGACCGTTTTCGTGCAACGTCGCGCAAGCTGACTATGTGAGGGTTCCCGGCGTTCCGGTCATGACAAGCATCACACACCGCCGCTCGGGCCATGTCCGCCCGCCCACCAGCAACGTCTGGCCACACCCGCCGATAGGCTCGGTCCCATCCCCGCTCTGTCAGGGCGACAATTGCCGCCACCGGGTCCGCCGNNCGTAGAATGGGACCGTCCAAGCTTTCAGGCCCGTCCGCCCCCGCCAGGGCGCCGGGCCATTCTTTTCGGGAAATCACGCACACACCGCCTTCCCCGCCGGGGCCGTCCAGTTCGCCGGGCAGCCCGCTTGTATCCAAGCTACAATGTCACCCTCTCGCCATCGAACCGACCGCCCAAAACGGATCGGCTCGGGGAGCTGCCTCGCTCCCGCCAATTTCCAGACCTGCCTTCTGCTCACGCCCAACCGCCGGGCGACTTCTGAATCCCTCAACAACTGCATCGCTCAGAACCTCGCGGCACCATCGCCGCTCGAAGCATACGCGCGAAGTGGACGGACAGAATTGCGGGCATGAATTGTGTCCGCGGATTTCACGGGGAACGCTCGGGAAGGCCCGTATTCGTTGGTGATTCTGCGTGAAGAAAATCGGCGGACAGAATTCCCAAGGGGTTGACAGGCTCTATTTGTCCGCTTCGGGGCTGTCCTTCCGGCGCAAGTATCGCTTCCGAATCTGGTCGGTCGTCACGCTCTTGGGCAGGTCTTCTCTATGGGCTGCAATGAAGTCCTTCCAACGATGGTCTGCCAGGGTTTCATCGCCGCACCGCATGGCGCGCCGCAAAACCCTATCCAGCTTGTCCGGGCTTCGGGGCTTCCGGCCGGGCTTGCCCGCTCGCTGGGGGGCTTCAGTCGATTGCCACGACGCCAAGGCGGCATGCCCCTTTGCTGACACTCGGACGCCGATTGTTCGCGTCCGATGATCGTCTCGGTTCAGAATGGCATCCCACCTGCTGAACAGGTCATCCCGGCCGCGCTCCAGGGGGCTGTACCATTTTGGCGGGAAGGGACTGCTTGGGTTCTGGTTCGCAGAAATGAACCCCAGGCCGTCCAACCTGATCGCGGCATCCGGGGTTAGCTCCGGGGGTAAGTCGCGCACCGCCCACCACGGCCGGGCCGCCAGAGATTGCAGAACGTTCAGCAGGGTCTCAGGGATGTGAAACTCGGGCATGGTCCTACCTTTCGTCGGCGGGTCGGGCCGGGGCAGCTTGAAAGGTAGGAACAAGCTGCCGCCGGTCCGCTTGGCCGATAGCTAATCGGCCATCCCGCTATCCCAAATCTTCTCCGCGCTCGGGCGCGCGTCAACCGCCGTCGGGCCGGTCGTCGGGGTCATCGGCCGGGCCAACAATTCGAAACTCAATTACCCCAGGGCTTTCATCGGGCTGCGCAGTAAGCCCTTCCGCGATTCCCGGCCGTCCGATCAGCCGATTCAGAAGTTCCCGGCAGGCCAAAACGTCGCCGCCCCGCGCGCGGGCAACCAGTGCGCGCACCATCGCCCGAATGTCGTCAGCTTTCACGGCTGCAAACAGGGCCTTCCTAATTGCAGCCGTTTTCCGGGCGACGGGCTTCCCAGGGCCGCCCCGATTGCCGGGCCGGAACCGCCCCAGGGCGTCGCGCTCGCCGCCGTTTGGACCGTTTGCTGACGGTGCCAGATCAGGCATAAGGCTTCAACTCCAGATACCGCCGATACAAGTCCAGCTCCAGCGCGAGTAGATCAGCACACAGAGGCAGGTCGCGCGCTTCCCAAGCTTCGGCATACAGTCTATGCACCTGAATCCAACACCAGCACGTACGATAGAAGGCCGCCCGCCTCATTTCTCTCAGACTCGGTTTTCGCCGGGGTCGCTTAGATTTCTGTTTTGTCTTCACGGTTCACCTCTGACCAACCGGCCGGGCCGCGATTTCAGATAGATGCCGCTTCCATGCGGCCTTGAAGCCCTCGGGGTCGGTTTCCTTCCACTGTCTGGCGTAGTCGAGGTCAGCAATCCGATCCTGGTCGAAGACCTTCGAGCTGCCCGAAGAAGAATCGTCGGATCGGCTTCGAGCTGCCTTGCCTTGAAGAAGGTACGCCCCCTTCCCTGCGAGATACTGCGTCACAAGTTCGGACACATCATCTGCCAGGATGCCATCGGCATCGACCACCAGCCGCCCCGTAGACGACCGTTCAACGCGGGCCGCCAGGGCCGCCGCCGTGTCGAAAGCCGCAATCGGTTCCAGTTTGTCGGAAAGCTGCCGGGCGATGTCGGCCGTCAGCCGCGCTCGGTCCCGCTCTGCCTGCATCCGGGCAAGCTGCCCCCGAACCGTTTCCAATTCTTTCCGAAGCCCGATCAGTTCAACAGTCGGGTCCGCCGTGTCCGTTCCATTCATCTTCAACTCACCTTTCCGCCAGCCATGCACCAATCCGCCCGCCCGGTCGCTGGCCGGTCCGGGGCCGGGCCTTCACTACTCACCGCCGATGATGCCCAGGACCGCCCGCCGCTGTTCAACCGACAGCTCGGGCCATGCCGCCACAACGCGGGCAAGGTCGGGGTCCGGCGCAAATCGGGTACAACGTGGACTACAACAGGGGTCTTCCGGGGTATAGCCGGGCCTTTGTTCACAAGGGTTTACGATTTCAGGGTCGTGGGTTCGAATCCCTTCGCCTCCATTCCGCCCCGCGTCTGGTGGGCGAAACAGGGCGGGTGAGCCAGGAAGAGCGGAACAGCAGAAGGACATAAGTCTTTGTCTCCACAGTTCTTACTGCTGAGGGCCCAACTGCAGCCTACTGTTCTCCTGATCTCCTGTTCAAGAATTCCACGAATTGGGTGCAGGTTGCCCCGACGGCTTTCATGTTTGGGACGCTCCCCAACACACGTTCCAGCCCGATAAACAGGTTGGTCTCAGCCGTGACTGCTGCATGGTCGCGACAGCGAACGCGGAATGCCTCACCGACTTGAAGAAGGCGGCGATTTTTTACCTGCTCCTACCGAGTCCAGGCCACATCCTGGCCGCTGGCATGGAAAAACAGGTTTCGGCCATCGAGACCCACCACGCCGTCGGCGGCTACCCTGTAACCAAGCTGCTCCGGGGAGGCCTGGCTGCTGTGCAGATCCATCCACAGCACGGCACCGCGCTGGCCATGCCGGGCGTGCAGGGCGGTTCGGCTCTGCGGCGTGGAGTCAAAATGGGCCATTTCACCTTGAACGGGATCGACCCTGGGCGGGTCGAGGTTGAAGCCTTCGTTACCGAGGCGTTGGGCATCCCGGCTGTCTTCTTCGTAGTCGCCCCGCGTGGCGAACGAGGCGGCCGTGCCCATTGAATCGGCGACGGCCACACACCGACTCGGGGATTTGACGCGGGAGACGGGAACCGGCCAGTTTTTGAAGCTCCACGGGTCTTGCGGGTCTCTGAGCCGCGAGTTGCCGAGAAACTGGTAGTTGTAGCCATACGCGGCGTTGCGTTCGTCACTCCAGCTCGACACCGCCGGGCACACGAAAACGTCGCTGGCGTAATTCTGCTGATCGCCGCGTTCTCCGGAGCTGTCCACGGCCGTCCTCCTGCTCATCGGTTCGCGGAACGGCGGGAGACCTACTTCTCTCCCCAGAATGGCCAGGACGGTAGGTCGATACTTAAAACCACCTTTGACATGCAGGCGCCAGTTAAGTCCGTCGCCCAGATCGGGCATTCGACCGGGCGGCAGCCGATCGCGATGCTGCAGGCCATACACGCCGATTCCCTGGNNGAGAGCGTGCGAAGATGGACCAGGCACGCCACGCCGATGGCACGCTTCCTGGCCTGGCTCAGCGTCGGCAGCAACACCGCCACCAGCAGGGCAATGATGCTCACGACCACCAGGACCTCGATCAGCGTAAAGCCGGGTTTCGACGGTGCGGTCTTCATGGTGCCGGCCTCCGGGCGTCGCGATTTCAGGTTCATCGACAACGGACTACCCCGCGCGATGCAGTGCATCACTGCGACCAGTAGACATACCACTGGCCCTCATACCCGCGGTCGTGCAGATACTTCACCTCACCCCAGTCCGTCACGTGGTTCGCGCGGAAGGGGGCGTTAAACTTGATGTGCACGTGGTTGGCGGCGCCTGCCGGCTCCATGCTCCACTCGAAATCGAGGCCGCTCAGCGCATCCTGATCCACAGGCTTCTTGACAATCAGACTGCAATTCGGATTGGGCCGCGGAGGCGGGTACACGTCAAACTCGATGGCCTGGCCGCCTGGATACCACCCGTTCACCCAGATGTCCGCGCGGGTCGCTACACGCCCACCGAAGGGGTTGTCCTCGGGCAGCTTGGTGAAATGATTGATGATTTCGTCCACGATCCTCATCTTCGAGTACATGTATATGGGATGGAGCTCCGACCTGAAGCTGTCATGGCCGCAATCGATGATCCACCGGCCGACCGCGTAGATCAGATCGCCCTCGTCCGGCTGGCCGTCGAACAGGAAACTCACGAAGGAGCCGTAGAAGTATTCATACTCAAGTTCGACTTTCGTCGGGTTGCCAGCGGCGAAAAGACTCTGGTGAGGAGCCACGTCGCGGTGCGGCCCGATCGGAAAGATATCCAGCGTCCAGTCTGACGGGCAGTCGATCCGAACGGTCTGAAACGGACAGTCGTAGTACCACTCGTGCGAGAACCGGAAGTCCTCGCCCGCCATGGCCGACCTTCCGACGTAGCCGAAAATCGGTGTCCCGACGAAATCGTCGCCCTTGATGGGGGCCCACTCGCGCCTCGCACAGTCGTTGAAGTCGCTCCCCACGCACTGGGCGACGATTTCGGCTTCATTCCCGCCGCCACGCAGCGCTTCTCCGCCACAATAAAGATCGCCGGCATTCTGGATCGGCGGGAACACCGTCTGTGGAGGGGGGACTGAGCACGGTCCGAGGTTACTGTCGCACGGGAAACTGTCCCAAATGGCGGCGGTCTGGGCTTCGTGCGTTCCAAACTGCCGCTCGACCCAGAGCGTGGGCGGCGTGCCGCGGATCTCCAGTGTGGCCGGCTGCAAGTCCAGCCGGTTCGGCCGGATGAACTGCTGAAACAGCCACGTCTGGCTTGCCTGGTCGGGCGCACTGACCGGATCGATCAGGGGCACCACCGAGGCCCCGGCGTCGGGAAACTCGACTTCCTGCTCATCGATCACGTCGACGAAAACCGCGGGCACGTACACGGTCCCGGTAGACAGGTTCGTGTAGATACGCCCCTTCTCGAAGTCCTGCACTCGGCTGGCGGCGGGGCCGGCGCGCTCCTCGCCCAGCGGACAGCCCAGCTCCTGCGGATCGGCCAGCGTGCGCAAGGACAGCCATTTGGTCAGGATGCTGCCGCGGATGACGTATGTGGTGCTGGTGCCACTGACGCTGATGGCGGCCCGATCGTAGACCGCAAGCGGGCATGCGCCGGGACCACCGAAGCGAAAGGCCCCTACGCCCGCCGTGCCGCCCTCCGCGATGAGTCGGCTCCGGATGGCAGCCGGGAGATTCGTGAATGTGCTTGTTCCGGTTCCTTTCTTGCCACCGGTATTCTCCGCCTCCGCGGTAACGGTGATCGGCCCGTACGGGACGCCGGTGAAGCCCAAAAGCGAGAACTGCCGGGTGGTGCCCGTGCCGGTCAGGGCGACGGTCGATGTGAAGACAGGGGCGGTTGACTGCTCGGGCGGACGCAGCCACTCGATCCGAATCGTCACAACCGAAAGCAGGCCCTCTCCCCGAGCCGTCCCGGTAATGTCAAGTGTGGATATGTCCAAGTCCAAGCCGTTCGCCGGTGACGTGATTTGAACGATCGGCGGCTCCGTCGGCGGCGGGGCCGGCGGCTCACCCTCGAATTCGAGATCGTCGATGGCCTCGAAGGCCGTTCCCTCGAGCTGGAACTCGACCCGCACGATGCTTGCCGTCTGCACCACAACCTCGAACGCGGTTGTGAACTCATTCGGCGTAATGCTCCGCGGGCCGTCCGTCGCCACCACGGTCCCGTTGGCATCCTTGGCCTGCAGCGTGCCGACGATCGCAACCACCTCAGTCCCCGCGAAGAATTTCACGCGGGCCTGCGGGCTGGTGAATGTGATGACCAGCGGTGGAGAGTGGAATTCGTTGATTGGATTATCCGAACGCAGCACGCGCGTCCCGGAATGCGCTACCGTGCTCCCATTGAACAGGGCGGCGTTGCTCAGGTAGGCCCGGTCAAAGATGACGCCGCGTGAGCCGTATTCCGCCGAGATCGTCGTTCCCGGCGCGATGTCCTCAAAATCCAGCACCGTCGGCGCGGCCGTGGCCGCAGCTGCCCAGGAGGACACGACGGCCGCCGCAAGAGGCAGCCACGCCGCAGGTGAGCGATATCGAACTGCAGTCGAGCACATGGTTTTCATCTCCTTTTTACAGAGGCAATGCTCCAAGAGCCGTCCGCACCTTGGCGGTGGCGCCGGATGTATTGGTTACCACGAGTGCGGCCAGCCCGCCTCCGGTCGTCACGAACGCCGCATCGGATCCTCCTCGATCGTTTCCGATGCTGTAGCTTCGCCCGGTGGTCAGTTGCGCGCCGTCAAGCAGTAGGGTGACCGAAAGCTCTTCGGTCGTCCCCATCCACTTGGCCGATCCCATGAGAATTGACATCCCCGTCAACTGCAGCTCCACGCGGTGCGTAGCCCCCGGGGCCAGCTCAACCTCGGCTGCCGGGCCACCCTCCATATGTTCAATCCAGCCCGGAGCGCCTTCGCCAAGCTTCTGCGGACCGGGCGGCAGCGTCGGAAAGGTCCAGCCGTCCGGGAGCTGCCCCGTTACCGCCGGATCGTCCAGAATTGAGGGCTGGCGACGCTCGATCACCTGTGCCGACGAGTCCGCCGGGTGGACCGAGACGTTGACTTTCCCGATAACACTGCTCTTCCCGTCGGTCACCGTCATCTCAAACGCAAGCGCGGTTCCCTTTTCCGGGGCCGTGAAGGTTACGATCGGTCCGGATGTGCTGCTTAACGAGACCGGCGGCCCCAGGACCTGCCTCCAGGAGAAACTGAGCGAATCCCCTTCGGGATCGCTGCTGGCGGAACCGTCCAGCGTCACGCTCGCTCCCGCGTTCACGACCTGATCGGCGCCGGCGTTTGCCGTCGGCGGTTTGTTGCCCGCGCCGGGCGGCGCACCTGGGCCACATCCGGCAAAGAAGATCGGCAACACCAAGAACGACAGAAGGTACTGGTTGATCCGCTGACCTGACCTGCATAGAACCGGGGTCATTGAAGACGCTCCCTTCTGAGCTAAGGCCGCACCATCCCCAGTGATGGTCTTATTTCCACCTGTCGGTGTCGAAAGCCTGCACGATCGGCAGCCTGCCGAGGCAAACACAAGGCAACAGAATCGCGGGCAAACGACTGACCGGCAACAAGCGATGCACGTGTTTGATGACTGACTCCCAGACCACAACCTCGTCTGACGGTCGCTCATTCGGACCGAGCCATGCGCTCGACGAATAACCCATATTAGGAGCCTCCCGAGGCTGGACTACTCGGGAGCCACAGACTCGCGAGAACATGCCATTGCATCGCGATCCGGCTGGGAGCCGGTCCCGGAGGAGGTGAACGGCCATAACCTGCCAACATGCTGCAGGAGAACGCGGGTTGTTCGCGGCGTCTGTTTCGCAAGCAACCGGCCCGTTGCAGGTATGACACAATGCGGTGGTCAAAGATGCATGCGCATGAAAAGGGCAGCCATGCAGCCACGCGTCGCCGATGTGGCGGGGCACATCAGCAGATCCTGACTATGCCCTTGGCCCAGTGCCTTGCCGCTCTGCTGCGGTTCTTCGCGTGCCTGTCTTCTCGTCGCCGCCGTGACTTCTTGTCGGCTCTGACTCCCGTCCAGACCCTAGTACCTATAACCCATGATCGAGAAGATGGATCCCCTATGACGCCAAGCCGTCGGGAAGACTGGCCTGCAGGATCCGCCTGTAAGTCGACCGGAGTCTCAGATTCCGCTGGGACCGGTTCCAAGAGTCATCGGAGACGTGCCCTGGCCCAGGTTGCAGAGGACGGACACCGGGCAACTTAACCACCCCCCTGCCGTGACCGATAACGAACAGTGGAGCAGGAGACGAACAGCTCTGCATCGTGCGATGAGCGAGGTCCATCACCGGGTGGTGGAGCGTTCTTGGTCCGGCTTTCCTGCCCGGCCCGAGAATTCGACTTCAGCGGCGCAGGATGAGCGACGGCCATGTCCATACCACTGGTCAACCTGAAGCGGCTGCACGACAAGCTGTACGCCGAGATTCGAACGGCCATCAACAAGGTTCTGGCCCAGGGAGATTTCGTCACCGGCTCGGACCTGGCGGCTTTCGAGGAGGAGTTTGCCGCCTACTGCGAGGCCAAGTACTGCGTCGGCGTCGGCAGCGGGCTGGACGCGCTGACACTGGCAATGAAGGGCCTGGGAATCGGGCCGGGTGATGAGGTCATCACCACCTCGAACACGTTTATTGCAACAGTGCTGGGCATCTATCACGCCGGGGCTACTCCCGTTCTGGTCGACCACGATCCTGAAACCTACAACCTCGATCCCCGACGGATCGCCTGTGCGATCACCTCCCGAACCAAAGCCATTGTGCCGGTACACCTGTACGGTCAGCCGGCCGAAATGGACGCGATCCAGACCATCGCCGACGAACATGGTCTGCTGGTCATCGAGGACGCGGCCCAGGCCCATGGGGCCCGCTACAAGGGCCCGAGCCGGGAGCATGGGGCGAGCCGGGTGCTTCAGCTTCTATCCCGGCAACAACCTCGGGGCGATGGGCGACGGTGGGGCCATTGTGACCAACGACGAAGATCTGGCCGCGTGGTTCAAGGCCGTTCGCAACTGCGGCTCGACCGTGAAGTATTACCACACCATGCCAGGCTACAACAGCCGGCTGGACAGCATGCAGGCGGCGATACTGAGGGTCAAACTCCGCCACCTGGACGACTGGAACGCCACGCGGCGCCAACTGGCCGCCCGCTACCGCGAAAAGCTGGAGGGAGCCAACATCTCCCTGCCCGTCGAGCGTCTGCACGTCGACCACGTCTATCACCTGTTCGTGGTGCGGTGCAATCGACGGGACCAGGTGTTGAAGCACCTCAACTCAAAAGGCATCGGCGCGGGCATTCATTATCCGGTACCCATCCATCGACAGGTCGCCACAAGCACGCGTTGCATCGTGCCGCGGCCGCTGGTCTATACCGATCGCTATTGCGACCAACTGCTCTCGCTGCCGATGTGCCCCTGCCTGACCGAAACGGACATGGACACGGTGGTCCGCGAAGTGAGTGCGGCCACGGCGACGGCGACGGCGGTCACGGTTTGACCGCATGAGAACCTACTGAATTCAACCCGCCTGGCCGGATGATGCCGAGGCGTCGATTCTCATGGCCCACCGCTTTCGCAGGAGCACGATGAAGATACCCAGTAATATGAGGAAAAAGCTGATAAGGCAGCCGAGGGCTTGCTGTCGACCAAACCCAGGGGCATCACCCAGCCCCAGGTGGTCCGCCAGCAAAGCCAGCAGAGCCAGGCAGGGTCCGATGACCAACACGGTCGGGATCCGAAGCACAGCTCCGGCACCCGTCAGGACGCCCGCCACGACGAGGCCAATCGTGTGCCAGACCCCAAATCCCTGCGAGTCGCCGAGGCCCAGATAATCGGCGAATAGGCAGAGAAGCAGCAAGAACGCCCCCAGAACAACAAACACTGCCCCGAGGTTAAAGGCCCGTTTGCGGCGCTTCTTGACTGCCCGCTCCAGTTCCACGCAGGTAAAACAGAGATGGCGGATCCCGGTCGAGCCCGTCCGCTCGCTGGTGATATGCACACGGGCTTCGGCGCCGCATCGCTCACAGATCGCATGCCCAACCGTCATGGTTTCGCTTCCATCCCTTGATGGCTTGCCCTGTCCTGAATCGTGCTGCCCGGACCCCGTTCAAACGTCCGACGAAAACCCCCATACTATACATCGGATGCCTTTGCTGAACACTGTCGTCAATGTTCGAGAGGCCGTGGCGCGTCACGCCCATGGCCGAAGCGAGCCGTCGGAGTCGAACCAGGACTCGACCGGAGTGAGCACTTCGATGCCGGGCAGGGATCGAATCTCGCCGAGCACGGGAAGTGAGACCTGCAACTGATCAAGCCGCAACGTGTTACGAATACGAATCAAGCGAACTTCCGACGGGGATGATAAACCGCACGCCCCCAGAGCCATCTTCACTGCCTCGCGGTCCGTCTCCGCCACGATCGGCACCTTGGCACGCTCCAGGAAAGTCGTCGTCAGGACATTCGCGTAAGTCGACTTGAAATCGATCTTGTCGAACAGCCGGCGCGTCGCGATGTCGGCCAGACCCATGCCAATGGCGTTGCCGCGCGAAGCCTCGGAAAGGTCGTGGATGGTGATCATGCGGATGTCCGGGCGATCGGGTTCAGGCCGGCCGCGAATCTTGAGCCGCCCGATGACATTGGGATCCATGCCCAGCCCGCTGATATCCTTGCCGATCTGATCAACCATCAGCACGTCCAGGCGGTCGACGGGCAAACGGGGCATGTTCGCACGCGCGACCTCCAGCAGGGCCGGTTCTTCGGCCGGGATGTCCGGCCCGCGAATCGCGCGAACGAGCATCGGTTCGTCATAAGCATTCTCGACGATCGCCAGACCCAGAAGGATGTTGCCGTGCGCGAGAATCCGGTTTGCGACGCGCGGCATCACCTCACTCAACCCTTCAACGCCGAGGCGGTGGATGGCCTGTGCCTGAGCGTGTTTGCCCAACCCGATCGCCATCATCTTCATCAGGCCGCTTTCGTAGCGACCTCGGAACGAGGTGTGCATCTTGACCCGATTGATCAGAATGGTGCCGGCGGCGGCGGCCGCTTCCCGGTCAAAAAACACTTTGGTCGGCAGATCGCCCTGAGGCAGCTCGATGACGGCCATGGATGAACGGATGGGACAGCCGACACTCTCCTCCGTCACGCCGTAGCCCGCCAGGATCTCGCGCTGCCCCTCGGCCGTCGCGCCGCCGTGGCTTCCCATGGCCGGCACGATGAAGGGTTCGGCTCCGCGCCGGCGAACCCAAAGGACGACCGCGCGCACGAACCTCTCCAACTGAGCGATACCCCGACTGCCCACCGCGATCGCGATCTGCAGACCCGGTTGCAGATCAGCACCGCAACGGGCCAGTTCTTCTGATACGGAGCCTTCGATGTCCGTCAGCCGATCAGCCTGAAAGGTCTGCCGAACCAGCATCATGGGGATGGAATCCATCGCCCGCCGGCCTCCAGGGAGTGAACCACATCCTGCACTCTGAGTTCTTCGCACCTGTCCGGCGAGTCTCGAACTCTTGAGTAGAACAGGCTTTTCCATGCGAATTGTATCCTGAGGGTCTCCGTCACACGAGCGCGCATGAAAAAGGCCGCTGTCACCCGCAGCAGCCTTCAGGAACAAACGATTTCTGCCACCCTGGCGCGTTCGCGCTCGCCCCGGATCTCAGGCGAGACGGCCTCTTACCCAGCAGATGAACGCCAGCCTACGAATGCCGCACAGGACCCGAGACGTGAACGGGCGGACCTGACAGAGCCGGCTCATCCTGACGACGGAGCTGACCTTGACGCGCTGCAGACATGGTGGGGCCCGGGGCCACAGACCAGATTCCCATTCGAGAGCCAGCGGTTCGTCAAAAGGCGACGGTCTTCCGTCTCCCCCTTTCCGGGCAAGTGGCAAGGCTGGGCGACTTCAAGGCCAGGAATGGAGCGGGATGGATATGACATCTCCCGCCACATGGTCCCAGGCCGATCAGCGCAAAGGACTTCCATGAAACAAGTTAGGGGGTCGATCGGTCGTCGGCCAGGGATGTGATCCGAGGCAATGAGTCCTCACGGATACCGCCAGCGAACATGCAGTTTTTTGTGTTCAGGTGCCGATTTACCTACCGATAAGACGATGATTCCGATAGTAGACTTGTGGCACGGTGCCAAGTCAGATGGCCGGGTGAGAATCCCCAACTCGCGAATAATCATGAGAAGAACACCATCAGTATCACAAGGTCTAGTCCGATCCTTTGCTTCCGTCTGGCACATGAGGAGCGTCGCATGCGTGACGCCGGCCTTGCTCAGCATATGTGTGCAGGCCGGCTGCCAATCCGACACTCGGATGTCTGTACAACAGTTCCTGGAGACCGAACCGGTACCTCTGGTGGCGTCTTCACAGCCGGCCGGGGTCACCATCGAGCCCTGGGCTCCCGGGCCCTACCGGGTTGGTCCCGGCGATGTTCTCAGCATTTCGATTAAAGGGCTCGAGCCAACAGGCCCGACAACCGAGGCGGGCCCGACATATCGCGTCACCGAAAAAGGAGAGGTCATTCTGCCGTCCGTCGGCCCGGTGGCGGTGAATGGAATGACTCTGGATGAGATCGAATCCGCGGTTCAGGCCGTGTATTCGCCCAAGTACATTAAAGAGACGCAGGTCACGGCGCAGGTTGCATCCTACAGACTGATCAATGTCATCGTGGTCGGCGATACTTTTCGTTTCAGCACCAGCGGTTCGCAGATTGTCGAGTTGCGACGGGACCGGACGAGCGTCCTGCAGGCTCTGCTTGCGTCGGGCGGGGCCTCCGAGTTCGGCGGCCGGATCACCCATGTGCCGGCAAAGGCCCCCAGCCAAGTCACCGTATACGAGATGAACAACCAGGAGCACCTGGCCCGAGCAGCCCGAGTCGGCACCGTCGAGGAAGGTGATCTTCTCATCGTGGACAGTCGGGCGAACGAGGCCATTTATGTGTACGGGCTGGTCAACAGTCCGGGGGCAATCCCCGTCGGACGCGCTGCGATGCTTTCGGTCATGCAGGCGATCGGAGCGGCCGGCGGAACGCGTCACGAGTTCGAGCCCCGAGAGGCGACTCTCATGCGCCGCAGGCCGGACGGATCTCTGGCTCGCGTGAAGGTCGATCTGGATCGGGTCAAGCAGGGCATCGACCCGGATCTGGCGCTGGCCGCCGGCGACGTGCTGGTTCTGCCTCACAACGCCGCCACGCGGATCGAGGAGTATATTGCCAGGTACATGCAGCCCAGGCTCGGATGGGGCATCGATACCACCTACAATCCGTGGACGTTGTACTATCTGCAGAAGAATGCCGAGTACACGGATGAAGGCCTCTTCGAGAGCATCGCCGGGCAGATCCCGGGAGTGCTTCCGACGATGGCACCCGGAGCGGCGACAGCCAAACCCGCCACGCGTTAGCGACTCCGTCACCGAGCCGCTGGCCGGGTCTTGCGTACCGGTGCAAAGGCCGGATCCCGCGAAGCCGCCGGGCGCCGATCACCGGTCCGGGTGGTTCACACGGTCTCAGACTCGGATTCCGAGGGATGGATCTCGACGACGGGCAACTGCACGTGAGGTGCGGAGCGGGAACCGTTCCGGGACGCATCCGGGTGCGCGCTGCGAGCCGACATCCCGCTGGTGGAGAACGAGTAGTAGCCCTCTCTGATGGAAAGGTTGCACATCACCGCCCCGAGGATCCTGGCCCCGACGCTGCGCAGCCGCTGGCACGCCATCTTGATGGCGTGCGAATTCGACTGCCCCGCGAACGAGGAGAGGATGACGCCGTCCACAGCCTCCGCCCATACGACGGCGTCGGCGGCGCCCAGCGTCGGTGGAGAGTCGACCACGACGTAGTCGTACTGCTCCATGGCCTGCTTGATCAGCCGGACGGCGGTGCGCGTGTTGAGAACACCGCGGGCCGAGCCGCTGTCGAGGCGGGCAGCCAGGACTTCGAGATGCTGTAGATGAGAGTGAACGACAGCCTGGGCAAGGCTGACATCGCCCGCCAACACATCCTTGAGCGTGTAAACCGCGTTGAGCTTGAGCACCCGCTCGACCTGCGGCCCCTGGATGTCGCCATCGATCAGCAGCACGCGGTTGCCCGCCTCGGCGAGGCTGGCCGCCAGACTGATCGCGAGGCTGGTCTTGCCTTCACATGCCTGAGCGCTGGTGGTCAGGAAGGACTTGGGCTGGGAGCCATTGGGTGCGGCCACTGACAGACAGGCCCTGACAAGCCTGTAGCTTTCGGCAAACTCGCCCTCGGTGATGCGGCCTTCCTTCAGGTCCTTCAACGAAGGTACCAGCCCCAGGAGCCGAAGCCCCAGACCCGATTCGACCTGCTGAGGAGCGTGGACGCGAGGATCGAGATAATCCTTGAGGAAAGCGGCGGCCAGGGCGAAGAACAGCGTGCCGAAGACCGCAGCGAGCGAGAGCTTCACCCGTTTGTCCTTCACACCATCGGGGCGCACTTCGGGTTCTGACGCCACGAGAATGCGGGACGGGCGGCGTCGCTCGGTCTCCAGTTCCTGCACGCGCTGGTTGGCCACCTCGAATTCCTTCTCCAGGGTCTCCAGCTCTCTCTGCAGGTTCTGGAGCTCGACACTGGCCCTGCCGAGGTCGTCGATTTCCTTCTGGATTTCCGTGACGATCCTCTGAAGTCCGGCTTCGACCCCCCTGGCTCTGTCGAGCTGATTCTCAAGGCGCCCCACCAGCAGCCCCACCATTCGCCTGGACATGGCTTCCCGCGTTTTCTCGATCTCCTCCGCAGCGCGGATGCGTTCCTTCGCCAGCTCAGCCTTCAACTCATCGATGGCACTGCGTGCTTCGACGATCTGTTTTGCCGCTTCCGTCAGCCCCACCTGCCGCAGTCGGGCCAATTCCTCCGTCTTGGCCACCAGTTGCTGCTGCAACGACCGAACCATCGGATCGTTCTCAATGGCCTGGGACAACGCGGCCAGAGTGTCTTCCTGCGCGTTCTCGGGCATCACGCCCTCCCGAGCCTTCTTCAGATCCTGCTCCAGCCGGACCACAACCGCCTTCGCGGCATCCAGCTCCTGCCGGATGGTTTCACTGTATTGCTGCTTGCTCTGTTGCAGCAAGGCAAGCACCTGAGGGCTGTTGGCGTTGTGCAGCAGAGCCCGGGCAGTGATCTGCCCACGTTTGTTCTGCACGTCCGCGCTCAGTTTCTCCCGCAGGGCCTTCACTTCCCGGAGCGTGTTCTCATCCTTCTGCTGCTCGGCGGCCTCCGAGATGCTCAGATACGCGTCCAAGACGGCCTGGGCGATGGCCTTGCCGCTCTCCTCGTCAGGCCGCTCGACCTCAAGTTGAACAATGTGACTCCCGCGGATGGGATGGGCACTCACCACCTGCCGTATCGCCGCGAGGGAATCCGCCACATCAAACAGATCCAATGCCGGGTTCTTCAGCTTCAGGTTCGCCAAGGCGGCGTTCAGGACCCCTTGGCTGGTCATCAGGTGAGCCTGGGTATTCAGCATGCCGTCCAACGAACCCACGTACCGGTCGTCGGAAGGGTAAAGGATGAAACCAGGGTTTGGGCGCACTTCGATCTGAGTGGTCGCGGTGTATGTCACCTTGGCCAGCAGCCAGACGCCGGCCACCGCCGGCACGAGCGCGAGCGGCCAGACCAGCACCACGGTCAGCCAGCGGCGTCTCAGAATATCTAGGTATCTCAAGAGGCTCGCCCCTGATTCCGCCTGTTCAGACGTCTCCGGCGAGTCGGAGTACACGTCCAGCGGTTGATCCTGGTAGGGCTGGATATCGTTTCTCACGTTGCTTCCTTATATGTGACGAGACTTGCCGCCCGGGTGGTCGTCACCGCTGCTTCCGCGAGGAAGGCCAAGGCGACGAGACGCCCGATAACCGGATTCCCCTCTGTACACCCGATGGCTGAAAGCGGCTCAATCCTGGCCCCGAGCCCGCGCGAAAAGTGTACGGATTAGTATATGCCTGCGGGAGGACCAGTTCAATAAGCAACCGGGCCCGCCGGGTCATTGCGGGGAACTCGCTGTGGACGGCTGCGACGTCGAAATCGACGCCAGCAGCCTTTGTGCCTCCTCGAAGTCCGCGGCGGCCATTTGACGTTCGGCTGGCGGCGTCCTCAGCAGCCGGTCCAGTAACGCGCGGCTCTGGGCCGGGTCCCGCTGAGCCAAAGTCCGTGCCAGGTGAAAGGTCGCCGCCTGCCGGGTTGGGGACTGTATCCGCGGATGACCCAGGGATTTCTCCAGGGCCAGCCGAGAGTCGTCCAGACGTCCGAGTCGATAGAGAATCACGCCCCACGTATCCCAGAGCGAGGCATCGTCGACGCCTTTCTGGATGGCCTTGGCCGCCAGCGTCTCGGCCTCCGCCGGATTGTTCAGGTTCTCGCAGAGCATATAGGACAAATCGTTCAGAACGCGGTAATTGTCCGGCTCCACGGCCAGTGCCTGGCGGTAGGTCGCAAGCGCGTCGGCATATTGGCCGGTCGCACATTGCAGCGAACCGAGAGCCATCAACAGGATCGGGGTGTTCGGAAGGGCCTGCAACCCTTGCTGAAACACCGTCTTGGCTTCCGACGGCCTGCCCAGCTTGTTCAGGGCGATCCCCAGGTTGAGGTAGGATTGCGGTTCCGTCGGCCGGAGATCCAGCNNACTCTGAAGCAGGCTCAGCGAAGACTCCTGAAACTTCCTTTCGTGCGATTCGAGAAGCAGGAAACCGGCGGCGTTGGCGACGGCCGCATCGTCGGGTCGGGTTTGCCGGTAGGCGTTGGCCGTCTCCAGAACCCTGTCCCACTGTCCTGCCGCCGCATGCCATCGCAGGCGTGCCAGCACCGGCGACGGCGATCGCGGCGCGATCTCGGCGGCCTGGGAGATCAGAGTGTCGGCCTGCTCACGGTATTCGGGTTTTCGGCCTGCGAGGACGCCGTACAGATCGGCCATGGCCAATCTGACATCAACCGCCTGTGCCGCGTCCGACCGGGACAAGAAGGTCCGGCGGACTGTCAAAGCCTGCTCGACCTCCACAGGACTCGGCGGCGTTCGGCTGGCCACCGATCGAAGGTATGCCAACATCGCTGCCTCGCTGCCCGGGACGATGTCCAGGGCCTGACGCGCGGCAGCCGCGGCGAGGCTCGGATGGTCGGCAATCAATATACCCGATTTAAGCAGCAGAAGATTGGTATCCCGAGGGTTGAAACGAAGCGCGCGATCGGCCAACTCGACGGCCCGTGTCCGCTGGATTCGCGCCTCGGCTGCCAGCCCGCGAGCCTCCGCCGCTTGAGCACGGCGCGCGGCGAACTGCAACCGCTTCTTGAGAATAGCCGGGTCCTCACGGTGCAATTGCTCGAGCCGATCCAGCTCCGCCTCCCCCTGAGTCGGGTCGGTGCGGTGGAGATGGTCGGCCCGCAAGAGCAGAACAGCCAAATCATCCGGTCGCTCGGCGATGAGTTCGTCCAGGATTCGCGCCGCCTCCGCCACCCGGTCGCTGCTGTCACCGGCCAACATGGCCTCGGCCATCGCCGAACGCAACAGGCGGGACTGAGGCGCCGCCGACAAGCCTTCACGCCAGCACTCGATCGCCTTGCCCGAATTTCCCATCCGATAGAACAGCCGCCCCAGCGCCAGGTAACCCGCCTCGGCGAACTCTTTCGTCGCAACCATCTTGCGGAGCACGGCTTCGGCCGAGGGCAGGTCATCCGCGGCTTCGTGGACCTGAGCAAGAAGCTGATATTGGTCCGCCCGCGGACCCCTGGCGATGGCCTCCTCGCAGAGTTTGCGGGCCGGATCGAGCTCACCTTTGCCCAGGTGCACCTGAACGCGGGCGGCCAGTACTTCCGGCGAATCAGGCGCAAGACGGCCCGCATCCTGCAATAGCTGCTCTGCCTCCTGGATGTCGTTTGTCTCCCGAAGGAGAGCTGACAATTGAAGTCGGGCGGCAACGTCGCTTCCTTCCTTATCGCGAGCAATGATCTCCCGCAGCAGCCCAATCGACCGGTCTCGCTCTCCTCGCTGGACGGCAAGCATGAGCTGCAGCCGCTGCGAGAGCAAATCATCGGCCGGCAGGACCCGCACCACCCTGTCGACCTCATCCCAGCGTTGGGCGCGGGCCGCCAGCGTGGCCAGCCTGCGGGCCACGAGGAGACTGCCCGAGCCGGCGGAGAAGACATTCCGGTAGACATCGATCGCCCTGCCCTCCTCGCCCGTCCGCTCATAAAGGGCCCCCAGTGCCACGGCAGCCGCATCCCAAGCGGGATCTTCAGCCAGACACTCCAGCAACAGGATCTCCGCAGGCTTGCGATACGGATAAGTGGTCCAGTCCTCGGGAGCTTTGGGCGGGTTCAGATAGGCCATGGCCTGGGCATAACGCCAGTTGATCCCCGCCTGACCCTCAATCTTCTTGATCTGATCCGCCAGAGTCTGCCGATCCGGGCCTTTACCCTCAACCGGATCAAGCGACAGCAACATCAGACGAGATGGCAGATCTCCCTCGTCTTCGGGTACCGCCTGGAGCAAAACCTCCCGGCCGGCGTCCGCCTGGCCGTATCGGGCCAACAACTTCGCCAGTTCCAGCCTGATTGACGACCGCTCGCGACCCTCGGCCCGCACGATCGCCTCCTCCAGCAGCTTCTTCGCTTCAGCGACCCGCCCCGCCTCCGCATGCAGCTCGGCCAGCCGGACGGACAGGAGGACTGCCTGGTTCTTCTTGATCTCGCCGGCACCCAGCAACTGATCGGCCTGCGAGATGGCCTGGTCATATTCCTTGGCCTCGGCAAGCAAGTCGATCAGCACTCGACCGATCGAGTACTTATCCTCCGACTTGGACTGCAGATCTCGCAGCATGGAAACCGCCTGGGCTCGCTTGCCTTGCCATGCCATCAGTTTGGCCTGAAGAAGGCGAACGGGCACCGCTTGCGGGTGCAAAGCCGCGAGCTGGTCCACCTGACGGGTCATCTCATCGATCAGCCGAGGATCCGGTTTTGCGCCTCCCGGGCGAGCGGCCTCCGCCATCAGTTCCAGGCGGGTCAGATAGAACGCATTGGCCACCTGCGGAGCCACCCCCGACAGGTTGACGTCGGACGCGAGCTTGAGCGCCTCCTCAACCCGGCCGAGTGAAGCGTAAATCCGGGCCAGCTCGGTCTGAGCTGCAACCGCCGGCTTGCCGGATTCCTGTCGCAGACGGACATAGTCGCGCAGGGGTTCAATAGCGCGGCGCGGGCTGCCCGCTCGTATCAGGGCCCGCCCGTGCAAGAGGTGAGCGCGAGCATTTCGCGGGTTTTGCTGCACGGCAAGCCCGATGTTCTCAACGGCCTCGAACGGCCGGTTTTCTGCCATGGCCAACAGACCTTCGGCGTAGAGCAATCCCGCCGCTGGAGCATTCATCGCCCGCAATTCGTCGAGGCACTTGCGCACGTCCGCCGGGCGGCCGGCCGCCGCGTAGAGCTCAGCTGCCGGTTCCAGGATGTCGAATCGCTGTTCGCCCAGCGGGGCAGCAAACGCCCGATCGGCGAGGGCGGCACCGATCTCGACATCGCCGGCATCGAGAAGCGCCGCCGCGTGCGCCTCGTAAATCGCGACGTTGTGCGGCTCACTCTTGGCCGCCTGATCGAAGGCAAGCCCGGCGGCTTCCATGAAACCGGCGTCCGCAAGCAGAAACCCGGCCGAAAGCAGAACTTTGATGTTGCCGCCGGCCAGTTGAACGGCCTGCTNNTCTCAGCCAGCAAAAGGAAACGCCCCCGCGCGATCCGGGCTTCGGCTGACTGTGGAGATTGCTCCACCGCTCGATTGAGAACGGCCTGGGCCTGGTCTTTCTCTCCCTGACCCCAGAGAAGCGACGCCAGATCCGCGGCTCCTTCGATATCCCCGGGATGCCTGTCCAGGAGTCCCTCCAGGACTGCCCGCGCCTGCTCGATCTGGTTTGGGGCCGTCAGCACGCTCGCCTCCAGTCGCAACAGGTACGGCTCGTCCGGAGACGCAGTCAGCCACTCGCGCACCCGCTCAACGGCTTTCGCATGATCATCATCTTTTCCCTGGGCGATCAACGCCTTGACCAACGCGCGTCGAGCAGACGATTCTGTCGGAACGGCCGAGTACCAGGTCTCGGCAATGCGGCGAGCGCTCACCTTATCCTGGACCAGCAGGTACAGGTCGATCAGCTTTCCCGCCGCCTCGGCCTCTGCGGGATTCTGACGAAGAATCTGCTCCAGCGCATTGACCGCCTGCTGGATGTTCGATCCCGACGGCGGTCTGCGGCGCAGTTGCGCATCCGCGTACTTGTGCAGAGTCTGGGTATCCGCAGGATGACGCGACAAATAGCGTCCGAGTTGAGCGGCGGCCTTGGTGAATTCGCGCTGATCGTAGGCCGCGTTTCCGGCAATCAGGGCCCGACGAGCGGCCGTGCGTTCTCGATAACCCCGCAGGAAGTACGCGGCGATTCCCCCCAGACAGAAAACCAGCAACAGCACCACCAGGGCTTTCCAGTTGATTCGCGCGGGTCTGTATGACGTCATTTGAGAGACTCCTCTGTCTGAGCCGCTGTACAATAGCCATTCATCGACCGATAGCGAAGGTGCGAAACCTCAGCCGCCGAGTGGGAACCCTCTAGGTCACCCGGCCCTGCGACAACCACCCACTTCTGACCTGCGGGCATAAGGCGCTTACCGGGACAACGCCGACGGCTCCAAGGGACGTGATCGCCTTAAACAACCATACGCTCTCGACGAGTGCGAGCAGCCGCGGGAAAGCCGCCTCTCAGCTCGCCCGACATGCACGGAGCCGCCCTGCCTGGCATCCGAGACGAAGCCTCGTGGGGTGTTCACCCCATTTGCTGATAGAAACCTCGTCAATCGTAACATCGTCACTGTGAAGAGGGGAAACAGGCAATCTTTATCTTGCCGGAACACCTGGGGTCCGATAAGCTAGGGTGGTTTGGATGCTTCCGTAAGCGAGGCCATCCGGCTCGTGTTGGGCTTGCCCAACAAGCCAAAGTACCATCCAGGTCCGTTTGCGTTGCGCGGAGTCCAGCTTGTTTTTCGTCTCCTGGGCGAGCTGCTTCTGATACTCGTCCATTGCGCTCGAAGGGTCCGACAAGTACCGGTTTTGACCCAGTCGGCGGCAGATACTCTAGCCAGGCATGGAGAACGAGAAGGAATTGGGACCAAGGCCAGCAGGGCATGAACAAAACGCCTCTTTTATCGGCTGCTCAGGGAATTCGAGGCCTTTCTGCAGCTTCGTTGCCCCATGCGCTTGCTTTCGATCGACGGATATTCGACATTTCTTGTCGGCGCGGCAGCTTGGGCTGTCTACTGAGAATAGGCAGCCTGGTCAGAGGAATCATTCTGGGGGGATGGGGAAATGAAGCCGACCTGCCTTTGCGCCCAGTCCAGGCACCGTCAATCGCGATCTGATACTTGGGGTCTGTTCCGCGTCTCGCGGTATCTTGCCGTTGTGGCGGCAATGATGATCTGTGCGGGCCAGACCTGCATCAGCCCGTCGACGGACGAGGATGTGCAGGGCTATCACCCTGGCGACCCGATTGACCCGGCCGGAGCGATCGAGGTGATTGCCAAGGCGGGCGAGGATCAGGAGGTCGACGAGGGATCGCAGTGCTGGCTCGACGGCCGTCTGAGCTCGGGGACCGGCACACTGGTCTATTCCTGGGTCCAGATCGGCGGCACAAAAGCCGATCTGAGCCAGAACGACCAGCCGCTGGTCAGTTTTGTTGCACCTCTGCCGTCAGACGAAACCGAGGTGCTGCAGTTTCAGCTCATCGTCCAATTGATTGCCGACACGGAGGCTTCAGGCAGGGTCATCGTCAAGAGCGCCGATGACACCGTCCGGATTGTCGTGAAGGGCAACGATTGGGACTTCGACGGGTTGACCGGCAGGCAGGATAACTGCCCCCGTGTGGCGAACCCTCTTCAAGAGGATGCCGACGCGGACAAGATCGGCGACGTGTGTGACAACTGCCCCGCAATCGCGAACACCGATCAGACGGACGCCGATGGGGATCTTGTCGGCGACGTATGTGACAACTGTCCCGCAATCGCGAACACCGATCAGACGGACGCCGATGGGGATCTTGTCGGCGATGGTTGCGACAACTGCGTGAACACGGCAAATCCTGACCAGGTTGACACGGATTCGGACGGCGCGGGCGATGTCTGCGACCTGTGCCCCGATGATCCGACCAAGACCGACCCCGGGCTTGAAGGATGCGGCAGTCAGACGCCCAACTCCGGTCCGGTGACAGGTACGGACACCGATGGCGACGGCATCCCGGATGATGCCGACAACTGCCCTGGCACGCCCAACGACACCCAGGCCGACAGCAACGGGGATGGTGTTGGCGATGCCTGCGACCAGCCGGCGAGCAACAGTCCTCCGACGGTGCATGCCGGGCAGGATCAGGTTGTGCCGATGGCCCAGGATTGCACCTTGGCGGGCATCGTCACCGATGATGGGAACCCCGATCCGCCGGGGACCCCGGTGGCTACCTGGTCTCAGGTATCCGGCCCGACCGGAGGAACAAGCTTCAACCCGGCCAACAAGGCGTCAACAACCGCAACCTTCAACAGCCATGGCACTTATGAACTGAAGCTCTCGGCAGATGAGAACGCAGACGGAATCCCGGAGGCCTCAGGACAGGTCAAGGTCTATGTTATTCCGACGCTATCGGTTGCCATGACCCCGCCTACGCCGAGTGCGGGGCAGCCGATACAATTCCAGGTAACGCGTCAGGGGGTCGAGCTGATGGCTGCCGACCTGCCTGCAGGCAGCCGTCTGGACTGGGATTTCGGCGACGGTGGAAGTGCGCAGGGGTATTCCGTGTCACACGCCTATCAATGCCCGGGAACCTACACGGTCAGGCTGACTTTGGTGCTGACGACGGTCGGCCTGAGCCTCACTTCCGGACATGGTTTGACCGATGGCGGGGACAAGCAGATTGACTTGGGTGGCGGCGTGAGCATCACCCAGCAGCCGGCCGACCTGCCGGTGAACGCCGGCCAGTCGGCGTGCTTCAGCGTGACGGCCACGGGGTCCAATCTGGGCTATCAGTGGCATGTGAGCACCAACGGCGGGATCAGTTGGGAAAACGTGTCGGGGGCGACCAGCGCCCAGTACTGTTTCGCCGCCGCCGCGGGTGACAACGGCAAGAAGTTCCGGTGCGCGATCACCGACTCCTGCGGGACGGTGTACTCGAATGTCGCCACGCTGACGGTGAACGCTGCGGCGGTGTTGAACACCTTCGCCATCAACAACGGGGCGACCAGCACGACCTCACGCACCGTGACGCTGAATAACAGTTGCTCGAACAGCCCGACGCAGTATTTGGCCAGCGAAAGCTCCAGCTTCACCGGGGCCACCTGGCAGACCTATGCCGCGGCCCCCAGTTTCACCCTGAGCACCGGCAACGGGACGAAGACAGTGTACTTCAAGGTGAATAACGCGGCGGGCGAGTCGAGCGTCAAGAGCGATACCATTACACTCAGCGAACCGCTGGCTCCAGTGCTGAACACCTTCGCCATCAACAACGGGGCAGCCAGCACGACCTCACGCACCGTGACGCTGAACAACAGTTGCTCGAACAGCCCGACGCAGTATCTGGCCAGCGAAAGCTCCAGCTTCACCGGGGCCACCTGGCAGACCTATGCCGCGGCGCCCAGTTTCACCCTGAGCACCGGCAACGGG
>MTKZ01005719.1_pt1 | contig 29490 bp, 19 predicted proteins | sample 1042781 | NCBI WGS metagenome assembly MTKZ01 (sample SAMN06212207, study PRJNA360539) | anaerobic digester metagenome | biome: Wastewater treatment plant; material: sludge; isolation source: anaerobic digester fed with sludge from wastewater treatment plant | place: Denmark: WWTP Viborg ... | reverse complement strand
GGTTGCCGGCCAGTTCCTCCCCGGCCACGTTCATGCCGATGGTGGAATCGCCCGGCGACGGGCAGAAGCAGGGCACGCCCGCGCGATACGCGGCGGCCAGCATGGAGGCGTTGCGCACCCCGGTCTGGCGCTCCAGCTCGGCATAATAGCGCCCCAGCCGGTAGTGCAGCTCGGCGGTGCCCATCTCCTTCTGAAACTCCGGCTGCTGCAAAATCCGGCGCAAGACATCGTCCGTGCGCATCAGCACGTCGTTATAGTCCAGGAGAATATCATAAATGCGCACCACCCCGCAGCGCCGCAGCTCGGGATCGGTCAGGAAGGGCGACCCGCGATACAGCGGCAGGTTCATCGCGTGGTGCATATCGTGATAGAGGTTGGCCCCCGTCGAGACAATCCAATCCACAAACCCCGCCTTGATGAGCGGCGCCAGGCACGAGGCGCCGATGCCCGCCGGGGTCATCGCGCCCGACAGGCTCAGCCCCACGACCACGTTGGCGCCGAGCATCTTTTCCACCAGCAGCCGGCCGGCCTGCTGCAGCCGCCCCCCGTTATAGGCCAGGAAGGCGCGGTCCATCAGTTCCACGACCGTCTCCCGGCCGGTCAGGGGCGGCGGGAGAATCCGTTCGCCGCGGAGATAGCGTTTCTTGCCCTGCCCGAACTTGTGGGGATATTGACTGACAAACTTCTTCGGCAATACAAACTTGGCCATGTCATTCCTTTCGCATTAACACCTGCTTCATGATTTCATAAACCAGCCGCGCCGCCAGGAAATCCGGGCCGTGCAGCCCCGCCACCGGCGACAATTCCACCACGTCCGCCACCGGCACCGCGCGCGCCTCGCGCGCCACCACCCGCACGATGTCCAGCAGCTCCGCCCAGCTCAGCCCGCCCGGCTCCGGCGTGCCCGTCGCCGGCATGATCGCGGCGTCCAGCCCATCCACATCCACCGTCAGATACACCCGCTTGCCGCGGACGAACCGCCGCAGTTGCGGCAGGTAATTGCGCGCGCCGGCAAACACGGTTTGCACGCGGCGGCTGCGCCGGCGAAACGCCTCCTCCTCCAGGGAGATGTTGCGGATGCCGATCTGAAACACCGGGCAATGCTCCAGGATGCGCCGGGCCGCGCACGCATGGCTGAACCGGCTGCCCTCATACTCGTCCCGCAAATCCGCATGCGCGTCCACCTGCACCGCGACCAGGTCGCGCGCGCCGCGCGCCTGCGCCAGCCCGCGCGCCACGCCGGCGGAAATCGAATGCTCCCCGCCCAGCACCACCAGCAGCTCCGGCGCGGGCTTCCCGCGCAGCAGGCCCGTCACCGCGCCGGCCACCCGCTCGATCATCGCCTCCGGCGACTGGAGCTCCGCCCGCAGCGGCGGCAGCGTATGCACCCCGAACTCCACCGCCGGCTCGCAAGCAAACTCCCGGTCGTATTGCTCCACTTCGCGCGACGCGGCGAGGATCGCCGCCGGGCCGCGCCGCGTGCCGGGTGCGTAAGAAGTCGTGGCATCATACGGCACCGGCAGAACCCACGCGCGCGCGCGTTGACGTTGGGTCAATTCCGCCGGCAAGCCGAGAAAATTATACTCGCCTTGAAACCAGTCACTCTCACTCATTTGTCAGGGTATAGTGGGCGGCGGCGCGGGCGCTGGCAAGCCTATATCGCATTCAGCCGCCGCCAAAGTTTCCGCGCGCATTTCCGCGCCGCGATGGATTGGAGAAAAAACCCGCCGCCGTCAACGGTCTTCCGGGCGCGGGTCCCCGCGCGCCGGCCGCGTCGCCGCCCGGGCGCGCGCGGCTAATCGGCCGCGCCCAGGCGCTGCTGCAGTTCCTCGAGGGAAACCCCCTTGGTCTCCGGCAGGAACCGGGCCACAAGGATAAACTGCAGGACCATCATCAGAGCGAAGAAACCAAAGGCATAGGCGCCGGAGCGCGCGGCGACCACCGGGAAGGACCAGCTCACCCCGGCGCACAGCACCCAGATGAGGAAGCAGACCACCGCCGAGCCCGAGGCGCGCACGGCGTTGGGCAGCAGCTCGTTGATGATCACCCACACCACCGCGCCCTGCGAATAGGCGTGCGAGCCGACCACGCCCATCATGGCCACGATGACAATCCACCCCTGCGCGTGGGTGGCGAAAACCCACGCCGCCAGCGCGTGGGACAGGACGAACGTGACCGACCCGATCAGCAGCAGCGCCTTGCGCCCGATGCGGTCAATCAGCGCCATCGCCAGGATCGTCATCGCCAGGTTGGTAAAGCCAATGATCACCGACTGCGAAAGCGCGCTCGTCTGGTCGGCCCCCGCCATGCGGAAAATATCCGCCGTGTAGTAAATCACGGCATTGATGCCATCGAGCTGATTGAAGGCGCCAATCATGCAGGCCAGCAGCAGCGGCTTGAGATATTGGCGCTGGAACAGGCGCGGCCGCGCGCCGGCGATCTCCGCTTTCAGCGAGTCCGCGATCTCCCGGGCCTCCCCGGCCGGGTGCTCATGCCCGAAACGGGCCAGCACCGCCTCGGCCTGCGCGCGGCGTCCCCGCTTCACCAGCCAGCGCGGGCTTTCCGGGATCAGCAGCGCCGTCACCAGAAACGCCGCCGCCGGGGCGGTCATCACGCCGAACATCCAGCGCCAGGCCTGGGGATGCTCCGCGCCCAGCCCGCGCGCCACCAGGTAGTTGGAGAAATAAGCCGCCAGGATGCCCACCACGATGTTCAACTGGCTGACCGCCACCAGCCGCCCCCGCAGCCGGGCCGGCGCAATCTCGGTGATATACATCGGGCAGACCACGGACGCGCCCCCCACCGCCACGCCGCCCAGCCAGCGGAAGAACAGCAGCGCATGCCAGTTCCACGCCAGCGCGCAGCCCACGGCGGAGAGGGCGAAGAACACCGCCAGCAGCGCCAGCACCGGCCGCCGCCCCCACCAGTCCGCCGGCCGCCCCGCCAGCAACGCCCCGATCATGGTGCCGATCAAGGCGCTGGAGACCGTGAACCCCAGCAGGTTGTCATTGAGCGCATACACCTGCCGCAGGGCCTCCGTGGTGCCGGAGATCACCGCCGTATCAAAACCAAACAGCAGCGACCCCAGGGCGGCCACAACGGCGCTGAGCAACAGCATGCCGCGGCCGCGGCGTCCGCCCGCCGCCGCCCTCGCCCGCTCCTGACTTTGAGTTTGCTTCGCCATCACCGGCACACCCGTAGCGCGGCCCATTGTTAATTTGTTGGCCGGAGGAAGTCAACCGGACACCGGCCGCGCGGGCCGGCCCGCCGCGCCCCCTCGCCCGCCCCGCGGCGCGCCGGGATGACGCCCGCGGGGCAAGACGCCGCTGGCTTTTATCCGCCGCCGGTTTTATGCTGGCCGGGTGAACCTTATGAGCCACACGCATAATCGGTTTGGCGCGCTGCAAACATTTGACCCGGGGAATGGCCGGCCGGGAGCGCTGTATGCGCTGCCGGAGCTGGAACGGGCCGGCGTTGGCCCGGTTTCCCGGCTGCCGGTGTCCCTCCGGCTGGTGCTGGAGTCGGTATTGCGGAATTGCGACGGGCGGCGGGTGACCGAGACGAACGTGCGGGCGCTGGCCAACTGGGAGCCCCACGCGCCGCGCCGCGAGGAGATTCCGTTCGTGGTCGCGCGCATTGTGCTGCAGGACTTCACGGGGGTGCCGCTGCTGGTGGACCTGGCGGCCATGCGCTCGGCCCTGGCGCGGCTGGGCCGGAACCCGGGCCTCGTCGAGCCGCTGGTGCCGGTGGACCTCGTCGTGGATCATTCGGTGCAGGTGGATTACCACAGCGCGCCGGACGCCCTCGAAAGGAATATGGCGCTGGAGTTCCAGCGCAACCGCGAGCGCTACCAGTTCCTCAAGTGGGGCATGCAGGCGTTTAAGAAATTCAAAGTGGTGCCGCCCGGCATCGGCATCGTCCACCAGGTAAACCTGGAATACCTCGCCCAGGGGGTCGCGTCGGCGCCCCTCCCCGGCGGCGCGCCCGCGCCGGCCCTGTTCTACCCCGACACGCTGGTCGGCACGGATTCCCACACCACGATGATTAACGGGCTGGGCATCGTGGGCTGGGGCGTGGGCGGCATCGAGGCGGAAGCCGGCATGCTGGGCCAGCCGGTCTATTTGCTCACGCCGGATGTCGTCGGCGTGCACCTGTTCGGCGAACTGCGCGAGGGCGTCACCGCGACGGACCTGGCGCTGACGGTGACCCAGCGGCTGCGGCAGGCGCGGGTGGTGGGGAAGTTTGTCGAGTTCTTCGGGCCGGGCGCCGCGGCGCTGCCGGTGGTGGACCGGGCAACCGTCGCCAACATGGCCCCGGAATACGGGGCGACGATGGGCTTCTTCCCCATTGACGCCGAGTGCGTCCACTACCTGCGGGCGACGGGCCGCGGCGAAGAACACTGCCGCGCGTACGAGAACTACTACCGCGCGCAGGGCTTGTTTGGCATGCCGCAAAAGGGCCAGATCGCCTACACGCAGGAGCTGGAACTGGACCTGGCCACGGTGACGCCCAGCGTGGCCGGACCCAAACGGCCGCAGGACCGGATTGAATTGCCCAACCTCAAACGCGAGTTCGAGGCGGCCCTGGCCCGGCCGGCCGCCGAAAACGGCTTTGGCCGCGCCGCCGCGGAGCTGGCGCAGAGCCACCCGCTGCCACACGGCGGCGGCGCCCTGCGCCACGGCAGCGTCATGATTGCGTCCATCACCAGTTGCACGAACACGAGCAACCCCTCGGTGATGCTGGCGGCGGGATTGCTGGCCCAAAAAGCGGTCGCGCGCGGGCTGCGCGTCCCCCCGTGGGTCAAGGCTTCGCTGGCGCCCGGCTCGCGGGTGGTCAGCGATTACCTGCGCCGGACGGGCCTGCAGCAGCCCCTGGACCAGCTCGGCTTCAGCCTGGTGGGCTACGGCTGCGCCACCTGCATCGGCAACTCCGGCCCGCTGCCGGCGGGAGCGGAGGACCTCATCAGCCGGCATCACCTCGTGGTGGCGGCGGTGCTCTCCGGCAACCGCAACTTCGAGGCGCGGGTGCACTCCAGCCTCAAGGCAAACTTCCTCATGTCGCCGCCGCTGGTGGTCGCCCTGGCCCTGGCGGGGCGGGTGAACATAGACCTGAGCACCGAACCGCTGGGCCGGGACAAAGACGGCCGGGAGGTCTATTTGAAGGACATCTGGCCGGCCCGGGACGAAGTGCGCGAAGCCATGCGCGCCGCGCTCAAGCCGGAAGTATTCCGCCAGCTCTACCGCGACCTGGCCGCCCAGGTCCCCCAGTGGAGCCAAATCCCCGCCCGCGGCGGCGAAGTGTACCAATGGGACCCCGACAGCCGCTACATCCAGGAGCCGCCCTTCTTCGCCAACTTCAGCCTCCAGCCCGGCGCGACCTCCGATCTCCGCGGCGCCCGCGCCCTGGCCATCTTCGGCGACAGCGTGACCACCGATCACATCTCGCCCGCCGGCAGCATCAAACCCGCCTCGCCCGCCGGAAAATGGCTGCTCGAACGAAACGTCACCGTCGCGGATTTCAACAGCTACGGCTCCCGCCGGGGCAATGACCGGGTCATGACCCGCGGCACCTTCGCCAACGTGCGCATCCGGAACCTGATGGTCCCCGGCGTCGAGGGCGGCGTCACCCGGTGCTTCGCGCGTTCGGACAACCCGGGTGCGGCGGGCGAACCGATCTGGATTTACGAGGCGGCGATGGCCTACCAGCGGGAAGGCACGCCGCTCCTCGTTCTGGCCGGCCAGGAATACGGCACCGGCAGCTCCCGCGACTGGGCGGCCAAAGGGCCGGCCCTGCTGGGAGTCAAAGCCGTGATCGCGCAGAGCTTCGAGCGGATCCATCGCTCGAACCTCGTCGGCATGGGCATCCTGCCGCTGCAGTTCAAAGACGGAACCAGCGCGCAAACCCTGAACCTGGACGGCACGGAAACCTTCGACATCTCCGGCCTGGCCCACAGGCTTAAACCCCAGCAGGAACTGACCGTGTCCGTGCGGCGCGCCAACGGCCGGGAGGAAGCCGTGCCGGTCATCTGCCGGATAGATACGCCCATCGAACTGGAATACTACCAGCACGGCGGGATTCTGCCTTATATCCTGCGGCAACTGGCCGGCGCCTCGGGCCCCGCTCCCGCCTGATCCGATGGGCCAAGAGCGGCCCATCGCCATCGGGCAATCCAACCGGAAAGGCCCCCTGAAACGGCCACGCCCACGCTGGATACGAGTTTTTTGACCTTTATACTGACTTTTAGCCGTTTTCGTCACCGCCAGAATGGAGAGAAAGCTGGCTGAAGGCCAACCCGAGCTGATTCCATGAGAGGGTCAATCCTGTGCCATCGTTCCACCCAAACCGGCCCAATCGCCCCGGCCATACCCCCAACGAACCCGGATAAGGGTAAAACAGGCGTAAAACCCTGATTTTTCCGGCTTCGGCTTACCCTGAACGCTCCTTGCTTTTACCCTGCTTCTACGCTGTGTACAAGGGGTGTACAAGGGATGCCCACCGGGAGTCCATGGGGTTTAAGCTGGTGCATCCGTTGAGCATCCCTTGTACACCCCTTGTACACGGCCTGAAGGCAGGGTATTTTCACGGTATCCGGGTAGTGGATGCGGGGGCTTGAAAAGGTCGAAACGAGGAGAGAGGACGAGAGGATTATTTCTAAGCTCCGTAAAAACAGCTAGTTAGGAAGCCGAGGCTGGCAAAAGGGGGCTTTTTAGGATCGGAAGGGCGTTCGGATGGTCTTTGGGTTCGCGAACGCCTTATCTGAAACGATGCCGCTGGATAGTCCAGCCGTGCATAATCGTCCTATTGGAGCCAGAGTGGGGCTGGCAGCCAAGGCCAAAGGGCTAACGAATCGCTTGCTTGGGGCTTTTGGCTATGAAATCAGGGGTTTCGGCTGAAAGAGGGAAGGCGCAGGCGGCCCGTGCGCCCGCGCGCGGTGCATGAGGGCCGTTTCCTTTGAGGGACGAACGGCGCGGGTTGGCTCTCCGGCGGCGTCGGCGAGCAAGGGCGGGGCTGGCATTGGCCGGGGGCGCTTAAAAACTGAGGGGCGCTTGAAATTATGCGTGCGGCACGGCGGCGTTGGTGGTAAAAGTTCGTCGGCGGAGTCCATGATTATGACGACCAGTAAACCAGGCGAAACTGTGGAGCCGGGCGCGCTCGGGCGCGTGACCTTTCTTGATGGCAAGGGCGATCTGCCGATGCTGGAAATCAGCACCCGCTGGAGCGCGGCGGAGATCTATCTGCATGGGGCTCACGTCACCCACTTCCAGAAGAAGGCCGAGCCGCCGATGCTGTTTTTGAGCCAATGCAGCCGGTTTGCCGAGGGGCAGCCGATTCGCGGCGGCATTCCCGTGATTTTCCCCTGGTTCGGGCGGCGCGAGGGCCTGGGCCAGCATGGCTTTGCCCGCCTCAAGACCTGGGAACTGAAAGAGGTGGTTCCCGCGCCCGACGGCAGCGTCAGCGTGCGGCTGCGGCTGCCCGACGGCCCGGAGGCGGCCGGGTTTCCCCGGTTCACGGCGGAATACATCGTCACGGTCAACCAGGCGCTGACGCTGCAGCTCGTTGTGGCCAACCCGGCCCGGGATGCCGAGTTTACCTTCGAGAACTGCCTCCATTCCTACTTTGAGGTGGGCGACATCGCCACCGCTTCCGTGGTCGGGCTCAAGGGGCTTGCCTATGAGGATCGGGTGGGCGCTTGCGTGGCGGGGCGCGAGTCGGCCGACGCGCTGCGCGTTGCCGCGGAAGTGGATCGCATTTACCAGGACAGCACCGGGCCGCTGGAGATTCTCGACCCGTCGCTGGGCCGGAAGATTCGCATTGAAAAACAAGGCTCCGCCTCGACGGTGGTGTGGAATCCGTGGGTTGCCAAGTCCCGGCAGTTGGCGGATTTCGGGGATGAGGAATACCGGCGCATGATTTGCGTGGAATCGGGCAACGTCGGCCCGGCCAGCATTCGCCTGCTGCCGGGAGCCGCGTCCACCCTTACGGTGAAGTTGAGCACGGAGCCGCTCAAATAACCCGCGCCCGGGCCGGTTTGTTCCGCCGCCGGCAGCGGCGCGGGGCCGGCGCCCGGCGCCCGCCCTGCGGCGGGGGGGCCGGGCCTGATTCCGGCCCGGAGCCGTGGTAGAGATTATGCCTCTGGAATACAAAGATTATTACGAGACCCTGGGCGTGCCGCGAAACGCCAGCGAAGCGGATATTCGCAAGGCTTTTCGCAAGCTGGCGCGCGAGTATCATCCGGACGTCGCCAAGAACAAGAAGCAGGCGGAGGAGAAGTTCAAAACGATCAACGAGGCTTACGAAGTGCTGGGCGATCCGGCCAAACGCAAGCGCTACGATGAATTGGGGGCGAACTGGCGGGAGGGGGCCAACTTCCGCCCGCCGCCCGGCTGGCAATCATTCGGGCGGGGCCGCGCGGCCGGCGGCGGCCCCGGCGGGGAAGCCCACGAGTTTCGCTTCAGCGGCACCGGCTTCAGCGATTTCTTCGAGCAGTTGTTCGGCGCGCGCGCGGCGCGGGGCGCGTCCGGCTTCGGGCACGGCGGCGGGTGGGGGGCGGAAGAAATGGGCGCCGAGCGCGGGCAGGATATCGAGGGCGACATCCTGGTGACGCTCGAGGAAGCCATGCGCGGCGCGGTGCGTTCGGTTGCCGTGCAGCGCGCCGTTCCCTGCGGCCAATGCGGCGGCCTTGGGCATCGCCAGCGCCGCGCCTGCGCCGCCTGCGGCGGCACCGGCCAGGTGGTGAAGACCGATACGTGGCAGGTGAAAATCCCCGCGGGCGTCACGGAAGGCCAGCGGCTGCGGCTGGCCGGGCGCGGGGAGGCGGGCGTCGGCGGCGGCGGGTCGGGCGATCTTTACTTGCGCGTGCGGCTGGCCCGGCATCCGGATTTCAGGGTGGACGACCACAACCTGATCTACGCGGCGGAAGTCGCCCCGTGGGAAGCGGTGCTCGGCGCGAGCATAACCGTTCCGACGTTGGGGGGAACGGTGCGCATCAAAGTGCCGCCGGGGACACAGAACGGGCAGAAGCTGCGCGTGCGGGGGCGCGGGCTGCCCCGGCGCGGGGGGCCGAGCGGCGATTTGATTGTGGAAATCCGCATCGAGGTGCCCCAGCAGGTCTCCAGCGCGGAACGCAAGCTGTGGGAGCAACTGGCGAGCGAGTCGCGGTTTAACCCGCGGCAATAACCGTCCGGCGGAGCGGCTTCCGGCGCGCGCCCGCCGTCCGCCGCGCGGACCGGGGGGCGCGCGGTTGCGCCCGCGGGGTTCCCGCGCCCGGGCGCGCCTTTCGGCGCCGGGCCTTGGGCCGGTCAGGCCGTTGCGGGCCGGGCCAGCTTTCTCCAGATCCCGGCTCCCAGGGGAAGCAGCAACAGCAGCGACAGATCCAGGAACGTCGTCGCCTCCGGCACGGACTGGGACGGGCGGTACGTGTATTGGACTTCAACCGCGGCCCCGGCCACGGTGTTGAGCCGCGCCCAAATGTTTCCGCCGCCGCCGAGAATAATCTCCTGCGTTTGCGTCGTCCCCGGCAGTGTGAACGTGCCCGTGCCGATAAACCAGTCCAGGTCCTGGGGCCGCGTGTAGGCATAGCTGACGGTGTCCGTGGAGCTGACGGGGCCATAGTCGGCGACTCCGCCGCTGGGCAACTGGTAAACCTCGGCCGTGGCCAGGGGCGACGGCTGCAGAAAACCAAAGCCGCCCGGCAAGTCCACCGTCAGCAGGGAGCCGGCCCGGAGGGAGAAGTTTTGCGGGCGGGTGGAGGTGTTCCGGATCGTGCCGGTCATGTTCATCGTCTGGCTGGCCAGGATATTCACTGACTCCAGCGTGCCCAGGGCCGGGTTGAATTGCGGCAAACAGAAGGTGTGGCTCCAATCCGTGGTGGTCTCGGGGAAAACGTCCACGAAAGCCGTCACGACCGTTTGCGACAGGGAAGACATCACGATGGCCTGGGCGGCATTTGCCCCCAGCAGCAATCCCGCGCCCGCCAGTAGAAGTATCGGCCTGCATTTAGTTTTAAAGTTCATGGCCCAATCCTAACGGCGGAGGCGCATCCGTTCTATCGGGCGGGGGCTGGTTTTCACTAAGGGAATCGCCCGGATTTCGCCCCGGGCATTTCCCGGGCGGGGCGGCGGCTTGGCGGGAGGGGGATTGCGTTTGGCAGCGCGTATGGGAATCGAACCCATCTTTCAGCCTTGAGAGGGCCGTGTCCTAACCGATAGACGAACGCGCCGCGCCGCCAATCTCAGGCATAGTAACCGTTGGCGGCGGGATGTCAATGCGGCGTTGGGAAACATTCGCGGCCCGCGGACCGGCGGCCCGCTGGCGCGGCGCGGCGCGCGGGTCCGGGTGGGGCCGTTTCCCGACTTGCGGGCCGCCGCCGCCGCGGGTATAGGTTATTTCCGGGCTGTGGCGGAAAACCAGCCTGGCGAAAACAAAACCGCATGGATTCCAACCGCGAGTTAGCGAGCTTTGCCGCGCGTTTGCATCGGGAAATTGGCCCCGGCCAGGATTCTCCGAAGCAGACGCGGGCGGCGTGGCCGGCCTTTAATCCGCTCGCGCTCGAGCTGTTCGCCCTCCAATTCGCCCACAACCCGCTCTACCGCCGGTTCTGCGAAGCCCGCGGAGCGCGCCCCGGCACGGTGGCGGACTGGACGGAAATCCCCGCCATTCCCACGGCGGCCTTCAAGGCGGGGCCGCTTTCGTGTTTGCCGGCGGCGGCGCGGACGGCGGTTTTTCATTCCAGCGGCACGACCGGGCAGACGCCGAGCCGGCATTTTCACAGCGCGGATTCGCTGGCGCTTTATGAGGCGTCGCTCCGGGCGTGGTTTGACGCCCATTGGCCGGTGGCGGCGGGCCCGTGGGCCTGGGTGATCCTCACCCCGCCGCCCGATCAAGCTCCCCATTCCTCGCTGGTTCACATGTTCGAGACGCTGCGCCGCGCCCGGAAGCCCGCCGCCGCGGCCTTCGTCGGGCGGGCGGCGGAAGACGGCGCCTGGGTGCTGGACGTGGACGCCGCGTGGCCGCTTCTGCAGTCGGCGGCCGCCGGTGCGCAGCCCGTGTTTCTGCTGGGCACGGCCTTTTCCTTTGTGCATCTGCTGGATGATTTTGCCGCGCGGGGCCGGGGACTGACGCTGCCGGCGGGGTCGTGCGCGCTGGAAACCGGCGGCTACAAAGGCCGCTCGCGCGCGCTGCCCAAGGCGGAGCTGCACGCGCTGATGTCCCGGCGCCTGGGCCTCCGGCCCGACCGCATCATCTGCGAATACGGCATGAGCGAATTGAGTTCGCAGGCGTATGACGGGGAGGTGGGCCCGGTTGCGGCGCGGGCGCTTCCCGGGCTGGCGTCCCCCGGCGCGCGGCGCTTCCGGTTTCCGCCCTGGGCGCGGGTGCGGATTATTTCGCCCGAGACCGGCGCGGCCGTGGAGGAGGGCGAAACCGGGTTAATCTGCGTGTTCGACCTGGCGAATGTTTACTCGGTGCTGGCGGTGCAGACCGAGGACCTGGGCCGGCGCCGCGGTTCGGGCTTTGAGCTGGCGGGCCGGGCGGCGCTGGCCGAGCCGCGCGGGTGCTCGCTCATGGCGGTTTAGGAGCCGGGAATGAACGCGCGGGAACACGCTCAACACCGGGCCCGGACGCTGTGGCTGACGGGGGTGCTGCATGCCTTTACGCATCTTTACCAGGCGGTGCTGCTGCCGCTTTACTTGTTGATCCAGAAGGATTTTCAGCTCGCCAGCGTGGGGCGGGTGACTCTGCTGGTGACGGTGATGCTGGCGGCCTGCTTCGGGCCGAGCTACCCCGCCGGGATTCTGGCGGACCGCCTGAATCGCAAGAAGCTGCTGGCCTTCGGGCTGGCGCTCAACGGCACGGCGTTTGCGGCGCTGGGCCTGGCGCCCAGTTATGCCTGGGCGCTGGTGGCCGTGGTGGTGGCCGGCATCGGCAGCAGTTTTTATCATCCCGCGGCCACGGCCATGATTACGCGCCTGTTTCCGGGCCGCACCGGCAAGGCGCTGGGGCTGGTGGGCATCGGCTCGAGCGTGGGCTTCTTTATGGGGCCGCTTTACGCGGGCTGGCGCGCGCAGATGCTCGAGCCGGTGCTGGGGCCGGCGGCCTGGCGCCGCCCGGTGCTCGAGCTGGGCCTTTTGGGCGTCATCACCGCGGGGTTGTTCTATTGGCTGGCGGATGAGGAGCAGCCCTCCGCGCCCGCCGAGCGCAAGGCCGTTCCGTCCGGCCGGATGTTTCCCACGCCGGCCCTGTGGTTTTTCTTCTTTGCGTATTGCCTGGCCTTTAGCTTCCGGGATTTCGCCGGGGCGAGCATGGGCAGCCTGAGCTCGCTCTTTCTGCAAAAGGCCCGCGGCTTCACCCCGCAAAGCACCGGCGTGGCCCTGAGCCTCCTCTGTATCGCCTCCGTCGTCAGCAATCCACTGTTTGGCCACCTGAGCGACGGGGGCCGCCGCCGCTGGATTACCCTGGTGTTAACCATCGCCGCCGTGCTGGTCGCCGCCTTCCCGCATGTCCCGCCGGCCTGGACCCTGCCGGTGCTGATCGTGTATGGCTTTTTCTTCATGGCCAGCTATCCCATGACCGAGGCGGCGCTCATGGAATCGGTGCCGGATGCCGTGCGCGGGCGGGTCTTTGGCGTGTTCGTCACGGCCGGGGGCGTGATTGGCAACCTCTCCCACTGGCTGGTCGGCGCCAAGATAAGGCACCTCGGCGCGGCGGCGCAAAACGTCAGCGCCTACTTCCCCATCTACGGCTTCGTGGGGGTCTTGATCCTGGTCGCCCTTTCCGGGTTATTGTGTCTCGGGCCGATTCGACGCCGCGAGGGGCCGCTGCCGCTCGCGACGGCGCGCGCGCCGTCCCTGCCGCCGCAGACATGAACCTGCCCAATTATTTCCTGGCCGACCTGCCGCCCGAGGCGGCGTTGACCCCCGCGCTGATTGACGAAGCCTGCCAAACGCTGCGGCGCAACCGCGAATGCTACCTGGCCCACCGGTCCACGCAGAGCCTGGTCCAGGTCTTATGCCGCGTAGCCCGGGACTGGCTGGAACCGTCCGACCCGTTTCGCCAATTCGCCCTCGAACAAAGCCCGGCGGCCACCGGCTTCCCGCGCGCCACCCTGGCCCGCGGCCTGGACGCCTTTTTCAAGTCCCTGACCCCCGAGCATTTCCACGCGCTGCTCGAACAAGACCTGGGCCACGTTCGCCGCCTGGACGAACTGACGTCCGCCGCTCCCGAGCGGGCCGCGCGCCGCGCCGCCCTGGCGACCGCGCCGGAGCTGCTGGCGCATATCACCGCCGGCAACCTGCCCAGCCCGGCGCTGGCGGCGATCGTGCTGGGCGTGCTGACGCGCTCGGCGCAGTTCGTGAAATGCGCCCGCGGCGCCTCCCTGCTGCCGCGCCTCTTCGCGCACTCGCTGTACCAGGCCGAGCCTAAACTGGGCGCGTGCCTCGAATTGGCCGAGTGGGCCGGGGGGCGGCAGGACTTGGAAGCGCCGCTCTTTGCGGCGGCGGATTGCATTACCGCCACCGGCACCGATGCGACGCTGGCCGCCATCCGCCCGCGCGTGCCCGCCGCGGCCCGGTTTCTGGCCTACGGCCACCGTGTCAGCTTTGCCTATGTGGCCGCCGCGGGCCTGGCCGGCCGGCAAGCGCGGCAGATCGCGGCGCAAGCCGCGGCGGACGTGGCCGCCTGGAACCAGCAGGGCTGCCTTTCCCCGCACGTCATTTACGTTGAGCTGGGCGGCGGCGTGGCGCCCGAGGGCTTCGCGGCGCTGCTGGCCGAGGAACTGGAACGGCTGTAACAGGCCGAGCCCCGATGGGAACTGCCGGTGGCCGCCGCCGCCGCCATTACCTCGCGCCGCGGCTTCTATGAAATCCGCGCCGCCCATTCGCCCGATACGCGCCTCTGGTGCAGCCGCGGCTCGACCGCCTGGACGGTGGTTTATGAAGCCGACCCGCGCTTTCAACTCTCCTGCCTCAACCGCTTTGTCTATGTCAAAGCCGTCAAAGACCTGTCCGAGACGCTGCAAGGCGCTGACCCGGTGCGCGGCCGGGTTTCGACGGTCGGCCTGGCGGCGCCCGCCGCCGGGATGCCGGCGCTGGCGGCCGCGCTCGCGCGCTGGGGCGCCGCCCGCGTCTGCGCCCTGGGCCGGATGCAGCAACCGCCGCTGGCCTGGCGTCACGACGGCCGCCCCGCCCTGGGCGACCTGGTCACCTGGACCGATTGGGAACAGGAGTCCCTGGAGACTTAAATGAAATCCCCACGCCTCATGCAAATGGAGCTGCGCAAAAGCTTTCAGTTCGAAGCGGCCCACCGGCTGCCGCGCCTGCCCCGGTCCCATAAATGCCGGCGGCTGCATGGCCACAGCTTCAAGGTGGAAATCGCCATCGCCGGCCCTTGCGATCCCCGGCTCGGCTGGCTGATGGACTACGCCGACATCTCGCGCGCCTTCAAACCCATCCACGACCGGCTCGATCACCGGTACCTGAACCAGGTTCCGGGGCTGGCCAATCCCACCAGCGAGAACATCGCCGCCTGGATTTGGCGCCGTCTCAAACCCCGCCTGCCGCTCCTGACCGAGATCGTCATCGCCGAGACTTGCTCCGCGCGCTGCGTCTATCGTGGCCCGGATCGCCCCGCGGCCGCGTAAATCCTCCCGCCGCGCGCGGCGCCCTCCAGCGGCTTGCGGCCGCTTGCCCGTTCAGGCCTCGGGAACCCGGCGGGCGCGCCGGGTTCGCAGAGAGGAAACGCTCCGGCTAAGGCTGATAATACACGCGGTAGTAGCGCTGGGTGCCCCCGGCCGCCGGGTCGGTTTGAGAAGCGCTCGTGCCGCCCGCCGGCTGCGTGCCCACCGGCTGCCAGGCGCCGGAGCTGAGATTGGTGCAGTACTCCAGGGTGTAATTCGTGCCCGGCAGCGTGTTGGTGTAATACACCGTGGCGGCCCCGCCGGCGTGGGTGATGGAGGTAATCTGCGGGCGGAGAACCCAGGGCAGGTTAAAGACCGCCAGGCCCCACTTTCCATCCGCCACATAGGCGCCGTTGCCGCTGACCACCACGCCCCGGGCATCCCCGCTGGTGTCGTAGCCACCCACCCGCTGGGGGTTGGCCGGATCGCTCACGTCAATCACCTGCAAGCCCGCTTCTCCATCCGTCACGCAGACGTAGTTGCCGCTGACCGCCACCCCCATGGCATACCCGCTGGTGCTGCAGCCGCCCACCCGCTGGGGGTTGGACGGGTTGCTTATGTTGATCACCTGCAGCCCATCAAACCCATCCGCCACGTAGGCATAGTTGCCGCTGACCGCCACGCCCAGGCCGCTCCCGCTGGTGTCATAGACGCCTACCCGTTGCGGGTTGGCGGGATTGGACACAGCAATTACCTGCAAGCCCGCATTCCCATCCGCGACGTAGGCGTAGTAGTTCTTCACCGCCACGTCCCGGGCAATCCCGCTAGTGTCGTAACGGCCCACCTGCTGGGGGTCGGCTGGGTTGCTCACATCAATGACCAGCAACCCCGCAGTTCCAGCCGCGACGTAGGCGTAGTCGCCGCTCACCGCCACGCCCTGGGCATACCCGCTGGTGCTGCAGCCGCCCACCTGCTGGGGGTTGGCCGGGTTGCTCACGTCAATCACCAGCAAACCCTCATATTCTTCCACCAGGTAAGCATGGTTTCCCTTCGCCGCCACGTCGGCGACATACTTGCCCGCGCGGAACTGGCCCTTGTGTTGCGGATGGGCCGGGTCGCTGACATCAATCACCCGCAAGCCCACATCGCTATCCACCACGTAGGCGTGGTTGCCGTTCACGGCCACGCTTTGGGCGTCCCCGCTGAGTCCGTGGCTGCCCGCACCCTGGGGGTTGGCCGGGTTGCTCACGTCAATCACCAGCAAACCCGCTTTCCTGTCCGCCACGTAGACATAGTTGCTGCTCACCGCCGTGCCCAAGGCGCCNNNAAAGGCTGCCGCCACATAAGCGTAGTTGTCGCTGACCGCCACGTCCCCAGCCTCTCCGCCGGTGTCGTAGTCGCCTGCCCACTGAGGATTGGCGGGGTTGCTCACATCAATTATCTGCAAACCCGTAATGGCATCCGCCACGTAGGCATGGGTGCCGCTCACCGCCACCCCCAAGACCCATCCGGAGGTGGCGTAGCCGCCCACCCGCTGGGGGTTGGCGGGGTTGCTCACATCAATTATTTGCAGCCCCTCATCGTTATCCGCCACATAGACATAGTTGCTGCCCACCGCCACGTTCAGGGCCCACCCGGGGGTCTCGCAACCGCCCACCCGCTGGGGGTTGGCGGGATTGCTCACATCAATTATTTGCAGCCCCCCATCGCCAGCCGCCACGTAGGCGTAGTTGCCGCTGACCGTCACGCCATAGGCTTCCCCGCTGGCATCGTAGCTGCCCACCCATTGCGGGTTGGCGGGATTGCTCACGTCAATCACCTGCAATCCTTCGGCGGTTGCCGCCACATAGGCGTAGTTGCCGCTGACCGCCACGCCCTGGGCCCACACGCCGATATAGTAACCGCCCACCCGCTGCGGGTTGGCCGGGTTGCTTACGTCGAACACCTGCAATCCGCCGGAGTCTGCCGCCACGTAGGCGTAGTTTCCCGCCACCGCCACACTATTGGCTTCCCTGAAGATCCAACCCGGCCATTGGCCAATTAAAATGGGATCCGCCCCCCGAACCGGCCCGGCCAGGGCCAGCACCAAAGCTAACAGCCCCCAGCCCGAGTGACTTTTCATAAACCGCATGGATTGCTTGTGTACGTTCATTGTGTTTTCTTTTCTGATCATCATTGACTCTGTGTGGCACCGTTCTCCGCGCGTCAAACGGAAGGCGGCATAACGCAGCGCCCACGCTTGCTTTTTACCACCCCGTCCGTCCCGCGCGCGGATAAATATCTCTAACGCTTCTGTCCACCCGGACGAAGTCGAGATTATGAAAACAGACCGCGCATGTCAATTTCTGATTTCGCCGGATTGAGCGGCTTCCGGGCCGCCGCAGCAAAGAAACCCAGCGCTCGGAAGAGGAGCCAGGCTCAGTGCGCGCCAGCCCTTCCGGCATCCCTGCGGGGAAGCGGAGCTTTGAGGGCCAATGACCCCGAGCCAAACTGGGTCACGCAAATCCCCAGCGCGGAGAGTCCCCGCCCGCGGACAGCTTGCCCGTTTAGGCCTCGGGAACCCGGCGGGCGCGCCGGGTTCGCAGAGAGGAAACGCCCTGGCTAAGGCTGATACGACACGCGGTAGTAGCGCTGGGCGCCCCCGGCCGCCGGGTCGGTTTGGGAAGCGCTCGTGCCGCCCGCCGGCTGCGTGCCCACCGGCTGCCAGGCGCCGGAGCTGAGATTGGTGCAATACTCCAGGGTGTAATTCGTGCCTGGCAGCGTGTTGGTGTAATACACCGTGGCGGCCCCGCTGGCGTGGGTGATGGAGGTAATCTGCGGGCGGGGAGCCTGGGGCAGATTGAAGACGGCCAGACCCCACCAGTCATCCGCCACATAGGCGTAGTTGCCGCTGACCGCCACGCCCGAAGCGTGCCCGGCGGTGATGTGTCCGCCCATTCGCTGCGGGTTGGCGGGGTTGCTCACGTCAATCACCTGCAAGCCTCCCCCTCCATCGGCTACATAGGCGAAGTTGCCATTCACCACCACGCGCAAGGCATTTTCGAGGGTGGCACACCCCCCCACCCGTTGCGGGTTGGCGGGGTTGCTCACATTAATCACCTGCAAACCCGCAGTGCCATCCGCCATGTAAGCATAGCTGCCGCTGACCGCCACGCCATAGGCGTTCCCGCCAGTGTAGCAAGTGCCTGCCAGTTGCGGGTTGGCGGGGTTGCTCACATTAATCACCTGCAAACCCTGGGACCAATTCGCCACATAGGCATAGTTGCTGCTGACCGCCACGCCCAGGGCATACCCGCCGGTGTAGCAAGTGCCTGTCCGTTGCGGGTTGGCGGGATTGCTCACGTCAATCACCAGCAGACCCGTCGCATCATCCACCATGTAAGCGTAGTTTCCCTTGACCGCCACGTCCCCGGCATACTGGTCGGTGCGGCATCGGCCCACAGGTTGCGGGTGGGCCGGGTCGCTCAGGTCAAGCACATACAAGCCCGTGGTGTCATTGGCCACATAAGCGTAGTTGCCGCTCACGGTCACGTTGCGGGACGATCCGCCGGTCGGGTAGCCGCTTTTCCATTGCGGGTCGTAAGCGTCACTCACGTCAATCACCTGCAAGCCCTTCGCTCCATCCGCCACGTAAGCATAGTCGCCGTGGATCGCCACGTCCGCGGCAGATCCACCGGTATAGCAATCGCCTGCTTGCTGGGGGTTGGCCGGGTCGCTCACGTCAATCACCTGCAGCCCCGCATAGTCACCCGCCACGTAGGCGTAATTGTCCTTGACCGCCACGCCCAGGGCATACCCATACCCGATGGTATCGTAGCCGCCCACCCACAGGGGGTTGGCGGGATCGCTCACATCAATCACCTGCAAGCCCGCATCCATATCCGCTACGTAGGCGTAGTTGCCGCTCACGGCCACATCAGAGGCAAACCCGCTGGTGTCGCAGCCGCCGACCCACTGGGGGTTGGCGGGATCGCTCACGTCAATCACCTGCAAGCCCTCCTCTCCATCCGCCACGTAGGCGTAATTGTCCTTGACCGCCACACCGTGGGGGTCCTGGCAGGTGGTGTCGAGGCCCACCTCCTGCGGGTTGGCCGGATCGCTCACGTCAATCACCTGCAAGCCGATATCATTATTTACCATGTAGGCGTAGCCGTCGCTGACCGCCACGTCATAGATAGACATGCCGGCAATGAGGCCGCCCACCAGTTGCGGGTGGGTGGGGTTGCTGACGTTGAAGATACGCAACCCCCCGGTATCTATCGCCACGTAGGCGTAGTTCCCGGCCATCACCACCTTATAGGCATTTCCCTGCGACAAGCCTCCCGGCCAGTGGCACCAAAACGGGGTCCGCCCCCCGGGCCGGCCCGGCCAGGGCCAGCGCCAGGGCCAGCAGCCCCCAGCCATAATTGACTTTCGCAAACCTTGCGGAGTGCGGACGAACGTTCATCGTGTTTTCTTGTTTTATCATAGTTAATTCTCCAGTGCCGCCATGCCTGGCCGGCGCGCCGGATTTGCCGGGATGAAATGCCCCTAAGGCTGATAAGCCACGCGGTAGTAGCGCTGGGCGCCGCCGGCCGCCGGGTCGGTCTGGGAAGCGCTCGTGCCGCCGGCCGGTTGCGTGCCCACCGGCTGCCAGATGCCGGAGCTGAGATCGGTGCAGTACTCCAGGGTGTAATTCGTGCCTGGCAGCGTGTTGGTGTAATAAACCGTCGCGGTCCCATTGCCGCGGGTGATGGCGGAAATCCGGGGACGAGGAGCCGGAGCCAGATTTAAAATTGCCAGGCCCCACCGGCTATTCGCCATGCAGGCGTAGTTGCCGCTCACGGCCACATCATGGGCAACCCCGGAGGTGTCGTAGCCGCCCACCTGCTGGGGGTTGGCCGGGTCGCTCACATCAATCACCTGCAAACCCAACTCCATATTCGCCACGTAGGCGTAGCTGCCGCTCATCGTCACACGGGTGACCGCCCCGGTGGTTGAGTAGCCACCCACCCACTGGGGATTGGCCGGGTTGCTCACGTCAATCACCTGCAAACCGGCATAGTAATCCGCCACGTAAGCATAGTTCCCGCTCACCGCCACGCCCGAGGCCGTCCCGCTGGTGTCGTAGCCGCCCACCCGCAGGGGATTGGCCGGGTTGCTCACGTTGAACACCTGCAAACCCGAGTTGCCATCCGCCACGTAGACGTAGTTGCTGCTCACCGCCACGCCAAAGGCCCACCCGCTGGTTTTGTAGCCGCCCACTCGCTGCGGGTTGGCGGGATTGCTCACGTTGATCACCTGCAAACCCGCTTCTCGATCGGCCACGTAGGCGTAGCTGCCGCTCAACGCCACGTCATAGGCCAGCCCGCTGGTGTCGTAACCACCCACCCGCAGGGGATTGGCCGGGTCGCTCACATCAATCACCTGCAAACCCGCCTCCCCATCCGCCACGTAAGCATAATTCCCGCCCACCGCTATGCCATAAGCATGCCCGCTGGTATCGCAACTGCCCACCTTCAGCGGGCTGGCCGGGTTGCTGATGTCAATCACCTGCAAACCCTCCCGATCATCTACCGCATAGGCGTAGTTGTCTTTCACCGCGACTCCCATAATAACTCCAATGAGGGTATAGCCACCCACTCGCTGCGGATTGGCCGGGCTGCTCAGGTTAATTGCCTGCAGGCCCCCCTCCCCATCCGCCACGTAGGCGTAGTCCCCGCTCGCCGTCACGCCAAAGGCATACCCGCTGGTGTCGTAGCCGCCCACCCATTGGGGGTTGGCCGGATTGCTCACATCAATCACCTGCAAACCCGCATCCCCATCGGCGACGTAAGCGTAGTTGCCGTTCACCACCACCTCATTGGCTTCCCCGCTGGTGTCGTAGCCGCCCACCCGCTGCGGGCTGGCCGGGTTGCTCACGTCAATGATCTGCAAACCTTCCTCCGCATCCGCCACGCAGACGTAGCTATCCTTCACCGCCACGCCAAAGGCATACCCGCTGGTATCGTAGCCGCCCACCCGCTGGGGGTTGGCCGGGTTACTCACATCAATGATCTGCAAACCCGCCTCCCCATCCGCTACATAGACGTAGCCGCCGCTCACCGCCACCCCTTCAGCATGCCCGCTGGTGTCGTAGCCGCCCACCCGCTGGGGATTGGCCGGGTTGCTGATATCAATCACCTGCAAACCCGCCCCGTAATCCGCTACGTAGGCATAGTTATCCTTTACCGCCACGCCATAAGCCAGCCCGCTGGTGCTGCAGCCGCCCACCTGCTGGGGACTGGCCGGATCGCTGATGTCAATCACCTGCAACCCCGCACTGTAACTCGCCACATAGGCGTAGCTGCCTTTCACCGCCACGCCGTAAGCAAACCCGTCGAGGTCGCATCCGCTCACCCACTGCGGGTGGGCCGGGTCGCTGATGTCTATCACCTGCAAGTCCGCATCCCAGGCCGCCACGTAAACGTAGTTGCTATTCACGGCTGCGCCCCAGGCGCTCCCGCCAAGAGGTCCCCCCGGCCATTGGCCAACCAAAACGGGATCCGCCCCCCAGGCCGGCCCGGCCAGGGCCAGCGCCAGGGCCAGCAGCCCCCAGCTATAATTGACTTTCGCAAACCTTGCGGAGTGCGGACGAACGTTCATCGTGTTTTCTTGCCGTATCATAGTTGACTGATTTTCCAGCGCCGCCGACCGCCGCGCGCCAGGCAGGCGGCGGCATAACGCGGCGGCTGCGCCTGCCTTGCGTCATTCCATCCGCCCGGGTTGCGGGCAAAGAATATTAGTTGCATTGCCGGTTGCGCATAAACCGAGTTTATTATACGGAGAATACAATGTCAAGTACCGGGTTGACCAGCCGAGCCGTCGCCGCCGGAAATCCCGTGTTTCCAAGGGCTTCTCAGCCTGCGGACATCCTGACCGATTAGGTCCGAGGTCATGGCCGGCATGCCGGCTTCGCGGAGATGAAAAGCCCCTGGACCACAACGATTCAGTTGGGCAGTTCAACCGCCCGCCCTCCCTCCATCAGTTTCTGGGCGGACCTGACCCCAAAAACCGGAGCTTCGGCAATCCCATTGTTTAGCGGATTCAAGGGCTTGGCTGCTGAATCCCGGGTCTTCCGCCGGTAAAATCAATGGCTTAGGCTTAAAAAGGGTTAAAATAGGGGCAAAACTTGAGTCATACCGGCTTCGGCACGCTCTGGACACGCCTTGGAAATACCTTGGATTTACCCTGCCAATAGGCCGTGTACAAGGGGTGTACAAGGGATGCCCATCAGGTGTACCAGCTAAAATCTCATGGACTCCCGGTGAGCATCCCTTGTACACCCCTTGTACACGGCCTGAAGTCAGGGTATTTCAAGGGCTTCTGGATAATGGGCAGGGATGTTTGGAAAGGCCGAAACGAGGAGAGAGAATGGGAGAATAATTGCTAAGCTCGGTAAAAGCAGATAGTTAAGAATCCAGGGCTGATAAAAGGCGGCTTTTTGAGAGCGGGAGGGCGTCTGGATGGTTTTTGAATGTCTTCTCTGAAACGTTGACGTTGCGTAGTCCAGCCGTATGCCTTCGTTCCGTTGGAGCCGAGACGGGCCTGATAAGCTCGTGGATAGTCTCAACGAGCGGACTGGCTGGCGGCTTCAACGAGCGGGTCGTTGGATTCCGAATGGCTTTCGCCCGTAAAACCAAGGACTTGCCCGTTTTGCGGGGTCGAATTGCCGTTGAAATCAGAATTGTTCCGGCTAAGGCTGATAATACACGCGGTAGTAGCGCTGGGTGCCCCCGGCCGCCAGGTCGGTTTGGGAAGCGCTCGTGCCGCCCGCCGGCTGCGTGCCCACCGGCTGCCAGATGCCGGAGCTGAGATTGGTGCAGTACTCCAGGGTGTAATTCGTGCCTGGCAGCGTGTTGGTGTAATACACCGTGGCGGCCCCGCTGGCGTGGGTGATGGAGGTAATCTGCGGGCGGAGAACCCCGGACACCTCAAAGATCATCAATCCCCCTACTTCATCCGCCACGTAGGCGTAGTTGCCGCTGACGGCCACGTCGTAGGCAATCCCGCCGGTGGCGAAGCCGCCCACTTGCTGCGGGCTGGCTGGATTGCTCACGTCAATCACCTGCAGGCCCTCCTCTCCATCTGCGATATAGGCATAGTTGCCGCTGACCGCCACGCCTTGAGCGTTTCCGCTGGTGTCGTAGCCGCCCACCCGCTGGGGATTGGCCGGGTTGCTGATGTCAATCACCTGCAAACCCGCACCCCTGTCCGCGACGCAGGCGTAGTTGCCGCGCAAGGCCACGTCATAGGCATCCCCGCTAGTGTTGTAGCCGCCCACCCACTGGGGGTTGGCTGGGTTGCTCACGTCAATGATCTGCAAACCCGCATCCTCATCCGCCACGTAAACGTAGTTGCTGCGCACCACCACACCCCGGGCAATCCCGCTGGTGTCGTAGCCGCCCACCCGCTGGGGGCTGGCCGGATTGCTCACATCAATCACCTGCAGGCCCTCCTCTCCATCTGCGATATAGGCATAGTTGCCGTTGACGGCCACGCCATAGGCATCCCCGCTGGTGTCGTAGCCGCCCAGCCACTGGGGGCTGGCCGGGTTGCTCACGTTAATGATCTGCAAACCCGCAAATTGATCCACCAGGTAAGCATAGTTCCCGTCCACCACCGCATCTTGAGCCAGCGAGATAGCGGGGTAGCGGCCTGCGGATTGCGGGTGGGCCGGGTCACTGGTGTCAAGTACCAGCAAGCCCTTATCTACATCCACCAGGTAGGCATAGTTTCCGTTCACCGCCACGTTTCGGGCGGCCCCGCCGGTGGGATACTCACTTTTCCACAGTGGCTCGGCCGGGTCGCTCACATCAATCACCTGCAACCCCGCAAAACCGTTTGCCACGTAGGCGTAATTAGTGCTCACGGCCACGCCCAGGGCGGCATACCCGCTGGTGTTATAACTACCCACCCATTGGGGATTGGCGGGATTGCTCACATCAATCACCTGCAAACCCGCGAAGTCATCCGCCACATAGGCGTAGTCGCCGCGCACCGCCACGTCATTGGCAAACCCGGGGGTAAAGTAGCTGCCGGCGAGTTGGGGGCTGGCCGGGTTGCTGATGTCAATCACCTGCAAACCCCCACCCCCATCCGCCACGCAAGCGTAGCTGCCGCTGACCGCCACGCTGTAAGCATATCCAAGGGTGTCATAACCGCCCAGCCACTGGGGGCTGGCGGGATTGCTCACATCAATCACCTGCAAACCCGTCTCCCCATTCGCCACGCAGGCGTAGTTGCTGCTGATGGCTACGTCATTGGCAAACCCGCTGGTGTAGCAGTAGCCCGCCCATTGGGGGTTGGTCGGGTCGCTCACGTCAATCACCGTTAAATCCCCATCCGCCACGTAAGCGTAGCCGCTGCTGACGGCCACGCCCCAGGCACCCCCGAGGCCCTGGTAGCTGCCCACTAGCTGGGGGCTGGCGGGATCGCTCACGTCAATCACCTGCAACCCCGCGAAGTCATCCGCCACATAGGCGTAGTTGCCGCTGACGGCCACTCTGTGGGCCCATCCGGGGGTGGCGCAACCGCCCACCCGTTGCGGGTCGGCCGGGTCGCTAACATCGAAAATATACAACCCCCCGGTGCCTGCCGCCACGTAGGCGTAGCTTCCCTCCACCGCCACGCCCTCGGCATCTCCCAGGGGCCAACCCGGCCATTGGCCAATCAAAACGGGGTCCGCTCCCCGGGCCGGGCCGGCCAGGGCCAGGGACAGGGCCAGCAACGCCCCGCCATAGTGAACTTTCGTGAACCGCATGAAGTGCTCGCGGGCTTTCATCGTATCTTCCTTTCCTATCATGGTTGATTTTTCGGCGCCGCCGTCCTCCGTGCGCCCGGCGGGCGGCGGGATAACGCGGCAGCCGCGACGGTCCTGCGCCATCCTGCCCAGCCCGGTCACGGGCCGGGAGTATTAGTTGTTTTTCCGGTTGCGCATAAGCCAAGTCTATTATGATATGGGCGCACCTGTCAAGTGCCGGATTGGCCGGACGGCCCGGGTTGGGAGGGAATCCCGGGCGCGCAAGGCGGCGCGGGCAGCTTGGCCGCTCAGGCTTCGGAGCCCCGGCTGGCGCACCGGGGCCGACGGGATGAAACGCTCCGGCTAAGGCTGATAATACACGCGGTAGTAGCGCTGGGCGCCGCCGGCCGCCGGGTCGGTTTGGGAAGCGCTCGTGCCGCCCGCCGGCTGCGTGCCCACCGGCTGCCAAGCGCCGGAGCTGAGATTGGTGCAGTACTCCAGGGTGTAATTCGTGCCTGGCAGCGTATTGGTGTAATACACCGTCGCGGTCCCGCTGGCGTGGGTGATGGAGGTAATCTGCGGGCGGGGAGCCGAGGGCAGGTTAAAGACCGCCAGGCCCCAGTCCCCATCCGCCACGTAGGCGTAGTTACCGCTCACCGCCACGCCTACAGCGCTATACCCGCGGGTGTTGCAGCCGCCCACCCACTGGGGGTTGGCCGGGTCGCTCACATCAAGCACCTGCAGTCCCGCCCACAGATCCGCCACGCAGGCGTAGTTGCCGCTCACCGCCACGCCATAGGCATACCCACTGGTGTTGTAGCCGCCCACCCGTTGCGGGTTGGCCGGGTTGCTCACGTCAATCACCTGCAAACCCGCATCGCCATCCGCCACGTAGGCGTAGTTGCCGCTCACCGCCACGCCAGAGGCATACCCGCTGGTGTCGTAGCCACCTACCCTCTGGGGGTTGGCCGGGTTGCTCACGTCAATCACCTGCAAACCCGCATCGTCATCCGCCACATAGGCGTAGTTGCCGCTCACCGCCACGCCAGAGGCATACCCGCTGGTGTCGTAGCCACCTACCCTCTGGGGGTTGGCCGGGTTGCTCACGTTGATCACCTGCAAACCCGCATCGTCATCCGCCACATAGGCGTAGTTGCCGCTCACCGCCACGCCAGAGGCAACCCCGAAGGTGTCGTAGCCGCCCACCCGCTGGGGGCTGGCCGGGTTGCTCACGTTGATCACCTGCAAACCCGCGCCCCCATCCGCCACGTAGGCGTAGTTGCCGCTCAACGCCACGCCATAGGCAACCCCGGAGGTGTCGTAGCCGCCCACCCGCTGGGGGCTAGCCGGGTCGCTCACATCAATCACCTGCAAACCCGCGCCCCCGTCCGCTACGTAGGCGTAGTCGTCACTGACCGCCACGCCTTCGGCATATCCGCTGGTGTCGTAGCCGCCCACCCGCTGGGGGCTGGCCGGGTCGCTCACATCAATCACCTGCAGGCCCCCATACCAAGCCGCCACGCAGGCGTAGTTGCCGCTGAGCGCCACGCCATAGGCATCCTCGCTGGTGACATAGCCGCCCACCCATTGGGGGTCAGCCGGATCGCTGACGTCAATCACCTGCAAACCCTTACCCCCGTCCGCTACGTAGGCGTAGTCGTCACTGACCGCCACGCCTTCGGCATATCCGCTGGTGTCGTAGCCGCCCACCCATTGGGGATCGGCCGGATCGCTGACGTCAATCACCTGCAAACCCTTGCCCCCGTCCGCGACGTAAGCGTAGTCGCCGCTCACCGCCACGCTTGCGGCATCTCCGCCGGTGGCGCAGGTGCTCACTTGCTGCGGGTTGGCCGGGTCGCTCACGTTAATCACCTGCAAATCCGCACTGGTAGAGCTTTTATTCACCACGTAGGCGTAGTCGCCGCTGACCGCCACGTCCCAGGCCCATCCGCTGGTGTTGTAGCCGCCCATCCATTGCGGGTTGGCCGGGTTGCTGACGTCAATCACCTGCAAACCCGCATTATAACACGCCGCGTAGGCGTAGCCGCCACTGACCGCCACGCCAAAGACAGACTTGCTGGGAACGCAATCGCTCAGCCATCGCGGGTGGGCTGGGTTGCTCACGTCAAACACCTGCAAGCCGGATAAATCGCTACCAGCCACGTAGGCGTAGTGGTCATCCACTGCCACCCCTATGGCCTGCCACCCTCGGGGCCCACCCGGCCATTGACCGATTAAAATGGGATCCGCCCCTTGGGCCGGGCCGGCCAGGGCCAGCGCCAGCACCAGTAGTCCCCAACTCGAATTGACGTGGATGAACCTCATGAATGACTTGCGAGCTTTCATAATAATTTCTTTCCTGACCATTGTTGCCGCGCGAACGCTTTTGTCCTTCGCGCCCCACAGCGTGCGGGATAACGCGGCGGCCACACCTGCTTTTGGTCACCCCGCCCATCCCGTGCGCGGGCAAATCCCTTTGGCTCTCCTGCTTACCCCGTGTTGGAGCCGAGATTATTACAAACCGCGCGCATCTGTCAACAGCCAATTTTACCGAACGGCGCGCCCCGGCCGGGGAAGAAATCACAGGCGGCCAGCGGCGGCGGTTCCCGGCGGGCCGCCCCGGCAAGTTTCCCGGAGCTGCCGCGCCAGCCGGCGGCGGTCAGCGGGCTGGCGAATCGTCAACGTTTTCGCCTGGGGATAGCGACGCCGAAAAGCCGCCGCACATTCCGGGCGCACGACGATGATGGCCAGGCGGCAGGCGAGGGGTTGATCCAGGAGCGCGAACGCGGCGTTCCAGCCCTGATGCTGCTCAAACTCAAGCGGGCCCAGCTCATCAAGGACAAAGAGGTCGCAGGGCGGAGTCCGGGCCAGCAGCGCGTTGCCCCAGGCAAGCGTTTGGGAGTCGAAAGTCCAATCCCCGAGGCGCGGCCCCCGCAGTTCGCCGGCCACCCGGCTGGCGAGCCGGCGGCGGGCGCCTGAGTGCGCGGCCAGCGCGTCGAGCCGAAGCTTGCGGCCCTGGCGCGACTGGGCCGGCGCGAGCAAGCCGAACACGGTCAGGCCGGCTTGCCTGGCCTGCGCGACCAGCCGCCGCAGCAGGCGGGTTTTGCCGGCCCCGCGCCGGCCGGTGAGCAGAATCAACCTGGCGGGTGAGCGATGCACAGCGTGCGGGTTGTCCCGGGCTAATAGCAGGCGCCTCCCTCCCCGCGCAACGGTATTATTGGCCGGGCGGCGCTTTTCGATTGCCGGCGGCGCGGGCGCGAACGATAATCGGGCGTCAGAGCGCGAGTTTTTTGACGCTTATGGGCCGAATGCGAGCGAGAGTTTTATGGAGCGGGCTGCTGGGGCTGGGGTGCGCGGTGGCGGCCGCCCCGGCCGCGGATTGGCCGATGTTTCGGGGCGGGCCGGCCTTGACGGGAGTGGCGGGCGGCCNNATCGTGGGCGGGCGGGTGTTTATCGGCTCGGATGATGGGCAGGTGTATGCGCTGGCGCTGGCCGACGGCCGGAAAGTGTGGGCGTTCAAGACCGGGGGCGAGGTGGAGTCGGCGCCGCTGGTCCTGGAGGGGCGGGTGTATGTGGGGTCGAACGATGCGTTTCTCTATGCGCTCGAGGCGGCGACCGGCAAGCTGGTGTGGAAATACGAGACGGGCGACCGGATTCCCGGCGCGCCCAACTGGGTGAAGATCGGCGGGGAAACGCGGGTGCTGGTGGGCAGCTACGATTACCGGCTGCATTGCGTGGCGGCCGCGACCGGCCGCAGCAACTGGGTCTATGCCACCAGCAACTACATCAACGGCGCGCCGGCGGTGGCGGACGGCCAGGCCGTCTTCGGCGGCTGCGACGGCCAGTTGCATGTCCTTTCGCTGGCGGAGGGCCGGCCGGTGCGGGAGGTCGAGGCGGGGGCCTACATCCCCGCGTCGGCGGCGCTGGCCGGCGGGCGCGCGTATTTCGGCCAGTATGAAAACGAGTTTCTCTGCGTGGACCTCCAGGCGGGCCGGAAGGTGTGGAGTTTCCACGATCGGGATTTCCCGTATTTCTCCTCGCCGGCGGTGACGCGGGAGTTCGTGGTGTTCGGCGGCCGGGACAAGCGGCTGCATTGTGTGAGGCGCGCGGACGGCCAGGCGGTTTGGAGCTTTGCGACGCGGGGCAAGGTGGACAGCTCGCCGGTGGTGTGCGGCGACCGGGTGGTGGCGGGGTCGGGCGACGGGCGGCTCTACCTGGTGTCGCTGGACGCGGGCAAGGCGTTGTGGGTCGGCGAGATCGGGCCGCCGCTGGAGAGTTCGCCGGCGGTGGCGGACGGGCGGGTGGTCATCGGCGCCCAGGATGGCGGGGTGTATTGCTTCGGCGCGCCGTGAACCTGGTGCAACTAACGCCGGGCGCCGGCGCCATGTTTTGCGGCGGCTGCCTGCGGGACAACGCGCTGGTCGCCGCCCTGGGCCAGCTCGGCCACACGGCCACGCTGGTGCCGCTCTACCTGCCGCTGACGCTGGATGAACCGGACCAGAGCGCCGGGCGGCCGGTGTTTTTTAGCGGGCTCAATGTTTACTTGCAGCAGAAATCCGCGCTGTTCCGCCACGCCCCGGGCTGGCTGCATGACTGGCTGGCCTCGCCCCGCGTGCTGGCGTGGGCGGCGGGCCGGGCCGCCGGAACGCGCGCCGCGGATTTGGGCGCGCTGACGCTTTCCATGCTGCGCGGCGAAGCCGGCCACCAGGCGCGGGAACTGGAGGAACTCCTGGCGTGGCTCAAAAGCCAGCCGCCGCCGGACGTGCTCTGCCTCTCCAATGCGCTGCTGGTTGGCATGGTCCGCCGGCTCAAATCCGAACTGCGCGTCCCCCTGGTCTGCGCCCTGCAGGGGGAAGACTCGTTCCTCGAAGCCCTGCCCGTGTCGCACCGCGCGGCGTGCTGGCGCGTCCTGGCGGAGCGGGCGCGGGAGGTGGACCGGTTTATCGCGCCCAGCCGGTATTTTGGCGACCTGATGCGCGCGCGGCTCGGCCTGGGCGCGGAACAGGTGCGGGTGGTTCACAACGGCATCACCCTGGACGGCTACCACAAAAACGGCGCCGGCCCGGGGGCCGGGGCGGGGACGGCGGGCGCGCCGGTGCTGGGGTATTTTGCGCGGATG
>MTKZ01066798.1_pt2 | contig 29502 bp, 21 predicted proteins | sample 1042781 | NCBI WGS metagenome assembly MTKZ01 (sample SAMN06212207, study PRJNA360539) | anaerobic digester metagenome | biome: Wastewater treatment plant; material: sludge; isolation source: anaerobic digester fed with sludge from wastewater treatment plant | place: Denmark: WWTP Viborg ... | reverse complement strand
GTTGAAAATGTGCGAGATCGTGCGGAAGCATGGCTTGCGAGTAATGAGATTCAAGACGCAGAATCGGCAAAACGGTTGAAAGGTATTTATGACAAACTGACGGCATTGCGCGCGGATATGCAGCTGGCTAGTGAGGGTGGGGCTAGTAATGAACGCAGTAAAAACTTTAAAGCTGCGATTGAAAAATATAAAGAGGCCCTAAACAAGGGCTATCAGGTTATTCAAGATGATTCTGGGGAAGGGGTGGGGCCTAATGGTGAGCCGGGGTATATCGAGGTCGTTCCTGCGCTTGCGCGTGTGCGCCGCGCATATTGGCAAGACCTAAAAGGGCGAGTAATGGCCCGCGTTGAGGCCGCCAACAAGTTCTTAGCAGATGGTTATCCTGAGACCGCAGTTACGAGGTTAGAAGAAGCACAAAAACTCATAAATGATATTGAGGAGGGTGCGGAGGATGTTCGTCCTCAAGTTGATGAGGCATTGACGAAAGCCAATGAGGAATTAAGCAACAAACAGAAAGCTCAGGATTTGGCTAATCAAGCTGAGATAGACCCAGACCCGGAAAAGGCGCGGGCAATGCTGCTGGATGCAAAAGTGAAATATCCAAAGTTGCATGATCTGGATTCCCGGATAAAAAATAAAGAAGAAGCCGTTGTAATTCGGGTGTCACACCAGATGGCGGCTGATATCTCTGACGCGCGAGGGCGTTTAGGGTTGGCCCGAGGGTCTGATTCAATGGATACCGTCTCCGCCAAGCTCAAAGAAGCGCGTGAGCATTGCCGGATGGCGCTTGATCGTGGAAGCAATCTCACGTTGAGCAACGATGAGCGTGACAAACGTAGACAAGAGACCCATACATTGTTGAATCAAATTGATGAAAGCGAAAGCGCCTTAACATTTGTGCTGGCTCAGCTAAAAGATATAGATGGCGCCATTGCCAAAAAAGATGCCCGTCTGGCAAATTTGCTTATCAGCGATCTGGAAGGGGATGGGCGTTGGCGAATTTTGAACCCAAATTTTGCGGCGCAAAGCGACCCCCGGATAAGCATGCGCAAAACCAGAATTGCAGGGTTGCAGGGGGATGACAAGATATTTCAAGAAGCGGTTCGGCTGTTTGGGGAAGGAAGCTATCAACAGGCCGCGCAAGAAGCTGGCGCATTATCTGTAAAATCTGTGGAATATCGCAATCTAGCGCAAGCGCTGGCAACTCGCGCCTTGGCGCGAGTAAATCTATCAGAGGCTCGTAATAAATATATAACCTCAACGTCTTTTGATGAATCAATCGCTTTGGTGAATAGAGTGATTGAAAATCGGGACAAACTGCCACCAGAGGATTTGCCTTTGGTGGCCGAAGCCGAGCGGATGAGAGCCCAGCTTAATTACTTCCATCCATTATTCAACACCCTATTTTCTATGCGACGAAAGAGCGATTGCGATTGGGAGGCATGGTTTGTCGCGATAGATAAATTACGGGTGGATCCGCAAATTTCCGAGAAAGACCCCAGCGCCATCTACTTGAAAGATGGGCTTTTGAATTGGCTACGCGATAAGGCCGATCAGGAATATGTTAATGGGGTTAAAGATTTAGTAGATGCTGCTTTTGAACGGGCAAAAGAATTGCGAAGTCAGCCCTCTGAAGCATTTAAGACGTTGGAATTGCCTGCCCAGCGAGGCTTAATAAGAGAAAATGACCCTCGCTGGCGCGAGGTTCAATACGCCTACTATGTGTTAAGACGCGGCAACCCATCGGAAAAAGATGGGCGAGAATCTTTAAAACAGGCGGCTGATGCGGCGCTAAAGGCGTTGCAAACCGCACCAGATAATAAAGTAGCAGAAGCGCGCCGCGCTTTCATTGAAGCATCGCGCGAGTCGGTTTTGGCTGAAGCTCAATCCATAGCCACTGGCGCTGGCGGTAATTCTGCTTTGGAATTTATAGAATCTCGGATTGAAGAGATGCCTGATTTGGGGCAGGATGCCAAAGTGCGGGCGCGATTGATTCGTTATGCGATTGAAAAGGGCGACTTTAACCGCGCATTGGAGCATGCTCATACCGTAGCTTTTATTCCAGATGAAGAGAAATATGCATCAGTGTGGGAACAGTTGGTGATAGTGTTAAAAACTCTTGCCGAGAATAAGTTGAGTGTTGCGGTCAATGGTTTGTGTGATGTGCGCGCGCATGGGCAACTTGATAAATCAAAATCTTATGCCGGTGATTTGGAAGAATATGCCCGCCAGCGCGTTGAGACTCGTTTGCGGCTGATGGCAAATCCGAATGCGGTTTCCTATACTAACAAACAACTTGTGGACCGTGTTCAGGCGCTTAGTTTGCAAAAGCGATTAAATGAAGGCGACTTAAAACTGAGCGATGAGATTCGGGCCTTGTCGGGCCAGCTTGCAAAGCTTGTTGGCCCTTTGCGTGATCGCGCAAATGATTTGCGCCTGACCGATAGCCTGATGGATAGCCTGCAGACAGGGCAGGAGCTTTTGGACGATATGTCTGCGGTCATTGAGGCATTGCGATCGGGCGGACAGGAAGCACAGGCTAAACAACTTGATGGATTAAAGCAGAATGTCCAAGCCGAGGTAGATAGGTGGCGAAAAGGAGAGGCCGCTTTGACACGGTTGGACGAGCAATGGGCCAATGCAATGAAGGGAGGGTGGTGGCAAGGCACATCCGTGGAGGCGATGGATCACTCGTATGAGCCTTTGGCAAATTTTCCGGGCGAAGTAAAGGAAATGGGCATGTGGGAGCGTCGTTTAAGCAATCTAAAACAAAGCCTGAACGGTGACATGCAGCGCAAAATACGCGGGCTGCGTTCCATTCTTGCAGAGTTGAAAATCTCTTGGAATGAGGAGAGGTTTGATGATTTTCTTAAACTTTTGACCGAAGCCGAAAACCGATTGCGCGACACACAGAATTTGTTGGATGATAAGCGATTTGCAATTCCAGAAGTAGCGTTGACCATGCGAGATTTGTATATTACGCCGCAGGCTGACGTTGCAGGTTTTCCACGCTTGCGTCAGCGCGCTGAGGAAAAGAAAATCAATTTGCGACAATGGCAGACTTGGTCGTCTGACTTTTCTACCCAGATGACATCAGCAGAGAGCATGTCTGAAGAGATCGGCAATCAGCTGTCTGCCATACCTCCATGCTTGAGCGAACCAAAGGAAAAATTGACGATTTTGTTGCAGTTGTTAGATGTTTTGCGACGCAAGCTGGACTCCCAGCCCTCGGCTGCATTGAGTGGTGTTACCAAACAGCAGCAAGAGGAATATCCCCGTGACCTGCTGGCCGCGCTTTTTGAAGAACAAACAACTTCAGCAAAAGGTCAATTGCTTGATGCTGAAACGAAATTAAAGGCTCTAGAACCACTAGTGCGCAGGTTCACTGATTCTAAAAACCAGAACATTCAAAGTAAGAGGGTTCGCCAGGATATTCGCAAACGCATTGATGAAGTATTTGCAAAGGACTCGTGCAACTCAGAAGCCCGCCGATACGATCAGTTGCTTCAACGGTTTGAATAGTTTTACAAGGTGTACTAAATGAGCAAATGGCTTGCTGGAGTTCAATCTGCAAATGGAGTTTTATCAATAGACGAGGCTATCGCTATGTTGCCGCGTCGCAGACAGAGAGCTGCGCGACGGGTGATGCTTTTGAGTGATATTCACGCTAATTGGCATGCGTTAGTGGCCGTGTTGTGCCACGCGCAAAAACAAAAATGTGATGATGCCTGGTTTTTAGGAGATGTGGTTGGGTATGGATCGCGCCCGGTGGAGTCAGTATCCTTTTTGCGGCGCGGTTTTGGTGATTCTGCCATGTGGGTGGCGGGCAATCATGATTTTTGGGTATCTGGCGCTTATCACCCTGCATTTGATGGGCCGGCTGGCTGGAAGGCTTCTGGTGATGCCACATTTACACGATCTTTACATCGCGCCATGCTACAAAAACACCTCGAAGAATGGGAATGGTTTCGCACAAAGATTGAACGCAATAGAGCAAAAATGCGTGTGCGTCGTTTTGGATCAGCCGTTATTTTGTTTGTGCATGGAGAACCAAACGATGAAGTAGGCGAATACGTATATCCAGATAACGATTTCAGGCTCACAACTTTTCTGCGGGAGGCGCACGTCTGTTATGGAAAGACCGGTCACCCTGTATGGCTTTTTACTGGTCATACCCATTGCGTGTGTCTTGCGCATCTGAAGCCAAACAGCGCGCATCGGCAATTGCGGCCTATTCAATATGGTCAACCTGCGCCATTAGATGGCGAAGGGGCGTATTGGATCAATCCAGGTTCTGTTGGTCAGCCACGCGATGGCGACCCGCGCGCGGCTTATGCAGTGCTGGACATTGTGGATAAGACGATTACATACCATCGTGTGGAATATGACATTCTAAAACCACAGCGAGAACTTCAGCAGCAGGGGTATCCCGAGTCTTTGGTGCGAACGCTGGGCGAGGGAACGCGCGTTGGAGTAACAGTTGAGCATTTTGAACGCGCCTATGCGTGTTCAGTTGATGGAAGCGGGGTAAAGGTCATATAGCTCATTTGTCAGAGTGGGGCAAAGCAGTTACATCATGGTGTCTAAAAGAATTGCTGGGCTTCTGTTGTTACTGGTCGCTTGCGCGGCATTAGTTAGTGCGCCTTTTGTGACGCTTGCCCAATCTCCCACTCCGCCACCCGATGCGCTGGATATTGTGGTGCTGGTTGATGACACAGGAAGCATGAAAGGGGGTAGTAATTCAGATAACAAGCAATTTTCCAATCGAGATCCGCAAGAAATTCGTTTTGATATTGCCAATAATCTGCCTCAAGCCCTAAAAGACTCTAGTCTGCCCGACGAAAGAATAAGAGTGCTGGGCATAAAATTTACAACAGATCGTCTTCCTTCTCCAGCGATAAACTTGGAATTGCAGCCTGTAAATACAATCTCTAATGGATTAAAGCTTGAGTATTTTGTAGGGGATTTTGAGCCCGTTTTTCAACTTGCTCTAAAGGCGTTGCAGTGTGATTCACAAAATAGACATATTGGGAAAGCCATTGTGTTATTGAGTGATGGATATCCACAGGAAGAGGACAATGCGAAACTTCTCCCTTCTGATGCACTGTTGGCTGAATTGAAAAAATGTGGGGTGCATGTTAGTTTTGTTCGCTTCACAGACTCCGAATTTCCCGATACGAAATTTGAAGCGCAATGGAAGCGGGTTATGAGCCAGATTTCTCAAAATCCCTCTGTTCAAGTTCAGATCTTTCCTGTTACACGGAATATGCGGAAGACTGATCTAGAAACAAAAGCAATTCCTAAAAAGATTGTTAATCAAATTGAAAAAAGTCTTTCATGGAATAAAGCAGCTGGAACTAATGAGGCAAAGCAAGGTGGTGTTGTTAATACCCCCTTGCCTACAACTACCTTTGTTGAATCTACAAAATCCCCAGTACCTACGCTAACAACATCGACATCCACCAACACACCAACACACGCGTTTACGCCTACCTCGGTTACTCCACTAGTTACGCCAACCGCACCATCGGTTTCTTCTGACGGTGGTGCTATTGGACTCGCAATAAAAAATGTTTTTATCTTGCTTGTTGGTGTGATTGCTCTATTAGCTATAGGAACAGTAATATCGCACTATCTGAAAGATCGATTTTCAATAACAAGCTTAGTAAATGAGGCTAAGACAACGAACGATCCCACCAAACTTGGGGATATATTGGAGAGATCAAAGCATTTTACCAGCACTCAATTTGAATCAGTTAGAAAAAAGGCAGATCACGAAGTAAAGGCTAATATAGACAATCAAATTAAAGTAAATGATGCTGTGATTCCAAAGCTTCGGACAGACCTTTCCCAAAACAATTTTTACGAATTTTACAAAATGCTGGATGAAAAGTATTTCGATAATGATTCAACGGTAGACACTAAAAATTATTGCAAGGCCTATTGGCCATTTTTACTTGAAACCGGCTCAGCACAAAGCACATATAGAGGTGATGGCGCAGTGCTAAATGAGTTGTATGAGTGGCACTTTGTTCGTCCTCGTTCCAGCGTGTTTTTGCAAGTAATTGAGCAAGATGCCGCAGGTGAAAAAATATGGCAAGGAAAAAGCGAATCAAGTTATTTGCCGCAATTCTTTCGTGAACTTTCTCTGGCTACCGCAGATCCAAAAGCAGAGAGAATTTTTGGATTATCGGGCTATGTCTCCGTAAATCCCGATATGAAAAAGCTATGGCCCCTCTATTATTTGCTCAGGTTAATTTATTTGTCTAATTCGCTAGGCGATAAATCTCTGCAAAATGGTTTGACTCAAACGCAGTCATTGCTTGACGGAAAGGAGGTTTGGTTTAAAGAAGACCTTAAAAAGATTGTAGCCCAGCTTAAAAATGCTTCGCAACCAGAAATTCTTGAGGATCAGCAATCTAGTTTGAAAAATATCATTCAAGCCAAAGGTTTAACAGAAATAAAATGGCTGCCCGAATTTGTGCTGTTACAAGCAAGACTAAAAATATGGGTGGAAAAGCTGCAACCAGAGTATAAAGGGACAGGTGAATTAAGGGTTTTATGCCCGGGAGTGATTGCTACATCTCTATTATTGGATGGATCCGAGGAAAGGTTGAATCGTAAAAGTGGGATGTGGCAGGCAAATATTCTGGTGCCAGTTGGGTTTATTGGTGAAACAGGCAAGGGGGGAGCCGTTAAATTAAGCTCAAAAATTTCTCCGTCAACGGATTATTCCGCAGAGGATCAGCTTCTTGAGCTTGTTCCGGGAGAGATTTCAATACTTAAATATCCGCAGATAAATGTTGTTATTGGAAAGAACTACCAACTAACAATGCAGACGGAAAACGAGACAGGGATTATTGGAGGCACAGATATCCACTTTTCTATTGGAAAGGCTTTGGATGGAGAAAAATTTTCAGAGAAAACCACGCTTGAGTTTGCGCTTGAACATGCAAAGAATAATTTGGAGATTTCTTGTGGAACACAGCACTATGTGGCTTTAATTGGAAAAACTGCTTTTGAAGGAGATCGCGAAATTGCAATTGATGTATTTGAAAAAACGTATGAAGAAGAGTTTGAGTTTTTTGAAATTTCACTGGCTCAGGATGAATCTGCATTGCAAGCTGTAAAAAATATGGGCCAAAAGTTATCTCAGGTAGGTGGACAAAATGCCAGCGAAGGAGAAGTTAACTGGCCCATGATGGTTCAAAAAATTAAAAATTATCAGGGCAAGAATGAGAAAAAACCACTTGTTATTGTCATTCGTGGGGATGCGGGTTTGAAAGGATGGCTTGAAAAATTGGATGACCCACAAAATAATTCTGATCCAGATGGTCACATCCACGGCTTTTTGAGTTTTATTGATTCAGCCTCTACATCACCAAATTTAGGTGTGCTTATATCTCTTCCGGATGAGGATTGGATCAATAAGATAACGGCCCCCGTGGTTTCGAAAAGCATTCCAAAGTCAATATGGATAGAACCCTTAGATGGTAAGGATGCTACAACTTTATTTAGAAGGCAACTTGATGAAGGCAAGTCTTTAACAGATTTGGCGAAGCGCGCTGTTGTTAATTTGGCAGGGGGGCATTGGGGATTTGTTTATGCATTGTGCGAATGGATAAATGAGCACGACAAGGACCTTGAATTATCAGAAAATATTTCTGTAAAAGATATACAAAATATGGTTAGCAGCCTCTTGTATGACAAAGGGGGAATGTGGGTGTCTTCTATATCAAATGAAGAAATTAATTTTCTGAAATGGCTGTTGGATAACGACTTAATTGACAAGCGCACAGGAATAGTCTCACTGGTTGATATTACGCCCAGTAAATCTGATATGAATTGCAAGCGATTAGAGGAATTGTTAAAAAATCGCTTAATAGATGTGTCTATTAGTGAAATTTTAAGAGAACTCTTGCGCAAGAATGTGGTTGTTGCGTGGGGAGATAGCTATTTAAAGGAAATTTCTCGCCCTCTAACACTACGCGTAGGGTGGCTTTATTACTATCTTAAAAATTATCAAGCGGATGGGAAATAAAAATGAAATACCCATTTACAGATTACCCATCAGTTTGGCAAAAACATGAAGACGATATTGAGGAGTGGTGTTTTATTGGTGACCATGATGAATCGGGATCACGCTTCAACCAAATAATCAGTGTGCGAGATTGGTTTAACGAGCACAGATCAACTTTCTTGATTGTTAAAGGACAGTCTAAAATAGGAAAATCGTCATTGATAAAGTATGCTTTGAAGGAAATAGACTGTATAAAGATTAACATCCAAGATTTGGATGTAGATGAACTAACTGGAGAAGCCCTTCTTGTATTTATTTGTCAAAAAATTCTTGAAGCTGAATTTGGTGAAGACGATACGCTTCTGCCGGTTATTGATATTAATGATGCCAGGAGCAAGCTGACGCATGTTTTGAGACAAAAAAGCGTGGTTTTGCTTATGTCTGATCAGATTTTGGTGAATGAAAAAGCCAGTCTGATATCTTTTATTAATGAAATCAAGAGGAAGATCGGTAATGATAAAAAACTACGCTTTGTAGGCGAGTATTCTGGAAGTAATACCCCTTCTGCTTCAATAGTAAATTCCATACAGAAAAAATTATTTGAGCCTAGTTGTGAAGCTATAGAACTTGCCCCCTTTAATGACAAAGAAGTAGAGTCACTAATATTGGGACAAGATGCCCAAAAGTGGAAAAAACCCTCCTATTTGGATTTTCCTAATTTTGATACGCTTTTAGAAGAAATCAAAAATTGGGCAGGACGGCACCCCTATTTTTTGCAGGCAGTTTGTGCAACAATAAATTCTTGTTACCAATTTAAAAATCCCCATACTGACCGAGTGCAGCAAACTGTCCAAAGCTGTATTACTTACAGACTCAATGGGGATTTTATTGAATTTAATTCAATCCTTTCTAGTTACTGTGATGCAGTAAGAGAAATTAGAAAGAAACACACAAATGAATTAGATGCTCTGCAAGAAATCAAATCCTTGTATGAAGAGGCGGGAATACTTACCTCCAAAAACACAATCATTAAATTGATAGAACTAAAAATGGAAAAAAAAATGGATCCAATAACTGAGGTTTTAAAAGCCATATCAGTGTCAGTTGTGAAGAATACTATAGAAAGATGGTGGAACAATTCAATTCCGGCAAAATCTGTCTTTGCTGCTTCTCTTGAAGAAGCCATAAAAGAAAAAGAGAGTTTGCGGAATAAGCTCAACTTGCCGGAACCTGATGTGGATACGACTATTAAGTATATGGAAGCGAAGGGAAATCTAGCTTTGGTTAAAGACCAAAACGCCTTCTATGAGCAGGTCAAAAAAGATTTGAAAAATTCGATGAATAATCCACCAGATACGGGTCTTGCAGATTATGTGGATCAAGTCGTAAATTTAGCAAAAGCTAAATATATGAATCTTGTCTCAGAGGGAGATCTAAATGCTAAAAAAGAGTTTGAGATGCTGGTCACGCGCCATGTGTTGCGCGATACTGGTAAATCTGGCTTCGAACAGGTTGAGCCAACAGCAGAAAAGATATCTGAAGAAGTATTCCTGATACCAGAGCGGACACAACCTGCTTCTATTGTTACTAGTACATCACCACAATTCAAAAAAGCCCGCCAAGATGCAATAGATGCATTTGTAGAATACAAAAAAAAAGAAGCTCGAAAAACGGAGGTGGTAAATGAAATAGATGATAAGCAAAGAAGAATAAACGCTCAAAACGGGTTGCCAGAAAGACTTAGATTTCCACCAGAGGAACTTAACCAAATAAAAGAAGACCTCAAAAATTTGAAAGAAGAAATCAGAGATGTCACGCGTGAATATGAGGAGACTTATGTGGTCTACTCAGAAAAGTACAACCTGTTTTTAAGAATTGAAAATGGTGGTTGATGTCCCCACATTCCAAATCTTCCCGCCCTAAGCGCATTGCGCAAAAACTGCTTGATTCACTGCAGGATATGGATGAAAACGGCGAGCCAATTGAGGCGCTTGACATCATCCAAAAGGCTATTATGAATTTGCCTGCGGCAGTGGTAAGCGTTTTGCAAGAAGAACGCCGTCTGGAGAAACGCCAGCATATCCCAGAGAAAGTCAGAAAGGCGGTGCTGATGCGAGATAAGCACCAATGCTCTTACTGCAAGTCCAAACATGCGCTAGAGTTGCATCACTATATCTTTGTATGCCAGGGCGGTAAAAACACTACGGATAATCTTGTCACCTTGTGTGCTATTTGTCATGCGCGGTTACATGCGAAGGAGATAAAAATTCGCAAACCTCGCGGTGTGCCGGTTGAGTAAAAATCATGCTGGAGATGCACCCTCTTTACCTTGGAATTCTGTTCATAATGTTTGTGGCTGCTGGCGTGTTGGTTAAAAATGAAAAAATGGATTCGGTTATACGCTTGCTTTGGGTGTATGGTCTCGCATGGGTTTTGATAGCAGGCGCCCTCCTTTTGCAACCCTGGGTGCGTTTTGATTTTATTCTCTATGCCGACCCCAATCGGCTTCTGGAGTTAGTGCCGCAAGATTTACCGCGGAGTCTTTTTAACAAATTTGGGGTGCCTGGGGTTACGGCATTTTTGGACTTAATCAAACAAGTATCATCTTTAAATGCCATAGGTCTTCAGCTTACTCCCATTGGCTGGCCTCGCCTATTTGTGTTCTTGCCAATACCCATCTTGCTGTTCTCCGGATTAGGAATTGTTCTGCGCAAGGCGCGAGCCGCACAAGTTATTCTAAGCGGCGGATCATTGCTTTTTTGTTGCATTGGGATTGTTGGCTTAATAGCCGCTGCGCCAGAAATAGATTCTTTGGGAATCCACAGTGAGTTTAGCTGGCGTCTGGTGATGGCGCTGCTAGGTGTGCGTCTTGGAAACGGATTGTGGTGGGAGACACTGGGTCTGATTACGCTTGGGATTGCAAATCTGATTAATTTGGCTGGAGGGGATCGAGAAATTAGAGATGATTCAACCTATAACGAGATTTAGAGAGGGGTGATATGACGCTGTTTTATGCATTGCTTCTGTGTTGTGGTTTATTGTTGCCGGTGGGCCTTTTTCTGTTGAGGGGCAATCGGCAGGTGGTGATGTTGTTGCCAGCAATGGGGATAAGTGGTGGTGTGATAATTTTGCTCAGCCTGTTCTTGTCACCATGGGTGACGTATGCAGATTCAACTAAGCTGATCCAAAATGCAGCCGCAGTCTCTTCTCAGACACAAATTCTTGAACAAATAAAGCAATTGCCTGGGTTTAAGGATATCCAAATGACAGGCGGGATGTCCAGTCAGGAAATATTAGATATTTTGATAACCCCGTCTACTCAGGGTTTGCGCGATGCAATATACAGATCTGACTTGATTACCGGCTGGGGCTTAGCACGCATCAGTTTTGGTGGGAACGGTTTGCTGTCTATTATCTTGTTGCTTGGCTTTTTACTGTCTTGGGCAAGCATTCTGCTTGGGTTATTACAATTTTTTCTTACCAACCCTTTTAGAGGCAAGACGATTTATTTTCTGCCCATTATTGCCGTTCTTGTAATGCTGGTTATGCTTGAAATGCTGCCATCAATAGATATCCTGGGTAATCTCATGGGTTTACGCCTGCGGTTGTTTGCTGCGCTTGCGGAAACAGAGGTGGGGTGGGGTGTATGGTATTTTTTTTCTGGGTTGTTGTTGTGTGGGCTAGCAGGACTCGCTCCTCTAATTTACCAGCCGCCGTCAAATTATGAACTTGAGGATTGATTTATTACTCTTTTGAGGCGCGAAAATGAGTGAATATGACCCAGAAGAACTAGTTGATGAGAAAGAAGATGGACATGTGTCTTTGGGTAAGAGGCGCAATTCCAAGAAAAAAAGTCTTGCCTTAACAATCGTGCTAGTGTTTTTTGTGGTCATGGGGTTCATAATCGTTAACATATTACGCTCAAGGGAAAATGCGGGTCCTGCGATCACCCCAGTTGGTTCAATCTCGACTCTGAACCCAGCACAGCCAGTTCGAATATCTACCGAAATCTCCCCCAAAGGTGAGATTTCTACAACCCCATATGCACTAAACAACTATGCGCATTATATGCTTCAGCTTATTAATGAAGATCGCCAAAATAATGGTTTAAGACCGGTTGAATGGGATCATACTGCGGCCCAGATAGGGCGGTTGCATGCCGAGGATATGGCTCAACTAGGCTACTTCAGCCACTGGAACACAAATGGGTATGGCCCTGACATGCGCTACGCCATTTCTGGTGGTCGAGATGTAGTTCAGGAAAATCTGTATAGTTATTGGTATCACTTTTCCAGTGGCACACCTGCCCCTATTACCAATTGGGAGCAATTGATTCAAGATGCTCAAATAAGCTTGATGAATAGCCCGGGACATCGTGCGAACATACTTGATCCAGCGCATACCCATGTTGGTATCGGAATTGCCTATAACCCTAAAACCGGTGAAGTTAGGCTGGCTCAGGAATTCCTGAATCGCTACGTAGCGCTCTCTGAAATTCCTCTTGAGGCAAAAAAAGGTCAAGAGATTCGTGTTGCGGGGGTGCTCTTGCTTGGTGCGCACGATCCGATTATCAACGTGGCTTTTGAGCCTTCGCCCAAACCGTTATCCATTTGGGATTTAAATAACACTGTGCCGCACACATATGAATCAGTGGCAAAAAACATTCAAGCGATTGCGCCTGATAGTTTCGACTCAGCGTTTTCTGCGTTGGTAAATGTGGGGGCGCAAGGCGCAGGTTTTTATCACATCCGCATTTGGGTTACCCAGGCAGGAACACAAGTCATGGCGGCAGAAATTATCGTTGCTGTGCTGTAAGGAGTACATAGTGCCTAAATTGCCTTTTTTATTTTCATTGCGTAAAGTTGCAGCGATGATAGCCGTCACGTTGCTTGCTTCTGGCTGCCAACCACAAACCCCAAATTTTGCCATTACACAAGTTGCGCTTACCCAGTTGCCAACCATATTTCCATCTGCAACTCCTATACAAATATCTGTTGCAACGCTAACAGCTATACCAGCTGTAAGTGATACACCCACACCAGAAGCCACGAGTACACCGCGTTGTTCTCAAGAAAATCCGTTTAATTTAAGCGCAGAGATTTTAGATAAATTAGGTTGTGGGGGTATAAAAATTACCAAGAGATCGGTAATTATGCAGCGCTTTCAAGGCGGCATGATGATTATTTTCGCAAAAACTTCCAGCAATGTCTGGGATAGTCAGCCGGGAGCAGTGATTTTTGCGCTTAGTAATACGGGACAGGCTTGGCGCGCGATTGATCAATTTAGCGAGCGCCCTCGTTCGCAATGGTACCAATGTGGAAATCCTGATCCAAATGTTGATCCGCAGGACACTGGTATCCCATGGAGGGGCTTTGGCTCAATATGGTGTAGCAATACAGCTATTCGCAATGCGTTGGGTAGGGCGTTAACTCCAGAAGAAACAGGATCTGTTAGCAATTACGCTGATTATGCAGCGGGAAGCCGAGTCTTTCAAGTAGATAATTTCCATGGCTTTTCTGGTTGGTCTGCAGGGCGAGCTTATGTGATTACTTTCTCAGATTCGGGATTAGGATCATGGCGACAAAAATAAAGAGCAGGCGGATGAGGAACGATGGTGGTAAGTTCTATCAGGCTATTTTTGTTCTGACTCTTTGGCCCGTTTTATTACTTGGGGTGGTAGCTTGCACCGCAGAGTCCACATCGATTCCCAAGCCTTTCATCACCTATTACGCCCAACCTATAACCTTAGGTCCTGCGTCGGAGGTGCCGACAAATATGCCAACCCAGGATTTTGTCACCAATTCGGCGATCCTAACTCCACCTCGGCTAAGTAATACAGATGCGGAGACAAAAACAATGCCTGACTCAGGAACTGCGCTGATTACGAAAGAAATCAAACCAGCACAAAAACCTGCCCCACGTCCTGTTTTGATCGTAACTCCTGTGCTTAGCGCAGCTCCTTCAAGTCCTCGTAATCTAACAGGCGATGGTGTTCGAGAGGAGACATTAGCAATAAATAGCTACAACTGGCGCGAAGCACTAATCCCTTCTTTGTCAAATGATGTTATTTACCCATACCCCCGCATGGATTTTGGCAAACTGACAGGTGTGTCGGCAATAAAACTAAAAGTTGTGATTCTAGAAAATGCTTATGCACGCGTGACTGTTGCCCCGGAGTTAGGCGGGCGCATTTTGCACTGGTATGACAAACGTATCGGTCATGATGTGCTTTATTCCAATTCGGTTCTGAAACCTACACATTGGGGAATTCGTGGTTGGTGGCTAGCTACAGGTGGCATAGAGTTTACTTTTCCAACTGAAGAGCATGGTCTGAATGAATGGCGACCGTGGCGTTACACAGTAACTACAACAGACGCAGCCTCCATCACAGTGTTTGACCATGAAGATAAAACAGGGTTGGATGTTGCAGTGACAATTAGGCTAGCTGTAGATGGCACCATCATCATATCTCCCAAGATAACAAATAACACAGGAAGCATCAGGGCATTTCAATTTTGGACAAATGCCATGCTGCCCTATTCACCAGATGCGAGATTCGAAGTTTTCTCTGAGTCGGCTCTATTACATTCCACGGATGACACATCTTTTCCTCCTCCGTATCAATCTATCACCTGGCCCGTGTTTAGGGGAAGAGATTTTAGCCGTGCAAGTGAATGGCGGAATTATATGGGCTTGTTTATGTCGAATAAGCAAGGGCATACATCTATTTATTATCCAAATAAGTGGCGCATAACTAGATTAGCTGATCCTTCTATATCTAAAGGAGTGAAACTTTTTTTGTTGGGAGATTTGTCGCCAAGTTTATACACGGATGATGGGAGCCGATATTTGGAGATATGGGGTGGTTTGACTGAAACCTTTCGCGATAACTATTTGCTTGTATCTGGGAAGCAGGTGAGTTGGACAGAGACTTGGAAAATTACAGTGGAATGAGCTGCACAATGGAGGTGATGATGTGTTAATAACGTCAATAAGCCAAATCTCAATTTTTAAAATATTCTGCTGTGGTTGTTTTGTCCAGCTATTGATAGCATGTCAAGCGAAAGAAACTGTTAATGTGACCAATATCGCACTAACAGTTATCCCGGCCCCAGTTCCAACAATTACACCCAGTGCTATAGGCGAAAATATAGTGACTCAAACAATGGCAAGCGAAGTTTCGAGCGGCATAAAAGCCACCGATATTGCCACATCATTTGTCCAAACAGTCACACCTACACCTCCCTTTTTCTTCAATGCTACCTTTGAAAAGGTAGCTGATTTGGCAAATTGGGAGATTTTGCAGGAGGTCGAGAAAGTCACTGTTGCAAATGGCGTGTTACAAGTGTCTAATACATATGCCCCCAGATTTCCTTACGTTCGGACTAAGCAAAATCCATTTCCGCTATCTGGCGATTTCACCTTAACAATCCGTGTGCGGTTCCCATCGCTGCAAGAGTGTGGGGTGGGCATTTTGGCTACAAATTACAAATTGCCAGCAGGTCTGGATGAAGGCGCGGATTCTGAATATCGCAAAACACAAGATATGGCCGGGCTTTCTCTAGGAATTTGGCAGGATGGTTACATGAAAGGGCTGGAGGTGCAGTTTGCTCTGCAAGGACCAAAACAAATAAAAAGTGTTTCTGTAAATTCCTTGACGGGGTGGCGGGTAATCAAAATTCAATACATCAATTCCATATACACAATATCCGTTGACAACGCGAGGGTTTATATTTCAAAGCCGTCATCTTTGCGTCCCAGTAGTCTGTTGATTGGTCATTGGGTGGGACAAACAAATTTAGAGAACTGCCATTGGACTAGCATGGATATTGATTACATCACAGTAACTAATTTTTAACTGAACAGCATTTGGAATAAAGGCTAAGAAAGAACTAGGTGGCACAATGAAACAAACACACGCTCGTTTGAGTTTTGGTCTTGGCTTGTTGGCTCTATGCTTGTTTTCGAGTTGTGCCACCGAATCCAAAACCACTATTGATGTGGTTTATCTAATAACTTCTACCCCTATTGTTGTAGTTACACAAATGTCAACCCCAGCGTTGGTCTCTGCTCCGACAATACCTGCTCACTCGCCTGTTGTCTCAACAACGCGACCGCAACCGCCAAATACGCCTATGAAAACTCCCACCCAAACCTTACCCCCGGTTGCTACATTGATCTCCCCCCCGGTTTCAAAAACACCAGTCCAAAGTTCTACGAGTGTTCCAGTGTCTCAGCCAACATCTAAAAAGGTAGCTCCAACTGGAACAGCGGTGATATATGACCCATCTACAGGTGCCGTTCTATGGGGCTGGAAAAATGTGAGGGGAATCGCGTCTTGCGGTGACACTCAAATTGACTACTACAAATTTGAACTAGATGGACATGCATTTGTTGCGAAGTTCCAGAAAGGAGATTTCCCGGGAGATTTGCTCATGAGATGGGATACATCCTCTATAGGCAATAACAGCTACATACTGTATTTGCAGGTGGTTTGCAAAGATGGGAGGCTTATTACTTCAACTGGTGTAAGAGTTGTTATTCGAAACTGATATTTATGGCAAAGATATATTGGTCGACAAAATTGTTCCGTATTCACATGATGATTTGTTGTGTAGGCATGATTAGTATTTCATGCCACCCTGCTAATACGGTTGAAACAGTTGTTGCTCATCCCGTTTCATTAAGCACGGCTTTCTCAGTGGATTCACCCCCAACTTTTATACCAACAGCGATATTCAGCGTCACACCGCAGACTACAGAGACTTCGCAGCCAAAGGTGACCTCAATCCCCACACAACAATTTACCCCTACGAATACCCCGCCGCTCACAAAGACACGCCAGGATCGCTGTGATGTGCCCTGGTTTTTTACGCCAGCTCCGTCAGGATGCCTGCTTAATTTTCGTGTCCGAACCGCCCGAAAGCAGACTTTTGAGCGCGGACAAATAATATGGCTTTCAGATGTGACTCAGTCATTTGCGTTTTTCTTTGGAGCTTCGTGGAAAAACATTGGGTTAAATCTTGAAGCAGCATCAGCGCAGTTTGCCTCGCAACTTGGAAATGCAACCAGCCCCATACGCGAGTTTGCGACTTGTGGCGGCCATACCAATATCAATGGACAGGTGACAGCCTATATCAAAGACGTAGACGATCGAATTTTGAATTGGACTATCATTAGTGGAGATCTAATGCCTACAAGGTGGGGATACCTTTCGGGAACGCGTTTTTTGGGGTGCATGGCAAATTAGCAAGGCTTATTTGTTATAGAAAGAATGGTGAAATATGGCAAAAGAAAGTGATCTTTTATCTGCTATTAAGACTCAATTGAATGCTGTGGCAGAAATTGCGGCAACTACCAGCGCCAGCGCAGAAAAATATAAGATTTTGTTGAACGCTGCAAATCAAAAAGAGCGTGAAGGAGCTAAACAAAATTATGCAAAATTGCTCTCTGCAGGCCAAAAAGCGATCGAGAACGAAGGACAACAGTTGGGTTATCAAGCGCGAGAATGGAAAGATGACACCTGGATCGGATATGAGTCGACTCACTCCGATTTGCCACGCTATTTGAGAGTAGGCCATCTGTTAGCAAAAGGCCAGTTTGTATCCCAGATTGCGCCAGCCATGGCACCACTGACAGGCGGCGGAAATATGGTGATCTTGGCAAGTGGACAGGGAAAATCAGAAGCTACCTCCTTTATGCGCTCACTTGTATTGCGCACGTTGGTTAGTTATCCGGCAGGGAAAGCTCGGTTCAGCTTTATCGATCCATACCGCGAAGGAAAAAGCTTTTCCGGATTTTCAACCCTCGTAGAGCCTGTTCGTAGCAAGGGCGACATCCTTTCATCTCCGCAGCAAATAAATACAGAACTTGAGGCATTGCGAGCCCACATTCGTACTGTCAACACCAAATATCAAATAGGCTTTCGGTATACAGATATAGACGCATATAACCTGCAGGCTGGAGAATTAGCCGAGCCTCATCGATTTATTGTGATTATGGATTTCCCGCTCAATTTTACAAGCGAAATGGCAAACACGTTGCTAAGTTTGGCTGAAAATGGCGCTGTTACCGGTGTGCATGTCTATGCCATGATTGATAGAGACAGAGAGTTGCCGCGTGATTTTGACCTTAATAACCTCTTGAGACGCGCTTCTGTGTTTGAATGGTCTAGTTCCTCGTTTCAATGGTGGAATCCTGGTGTTGAGCGTTTTTCCTTTGCCAGCGACACACTGGGCGAATGGGACAAAATGCCTATGCTGGCAACGATTGATCGAATTATTGATTGTGTAAACACAGCTTCTAAATCTGCGGCAGCAGTACAAGTCCCCTTTGCAAAGGTTATTAGCAAAGATTTGTGGGCTAACACGAGTATCACTGGCTTACGCGCTCCAATCGGTCGTCAAGGAGCGACGAACTTCCAGCATATTGAAATGGGAGAGTTTGACAAGCGGTTTACTGATCCCCGGTCAGCGCAGTTTCCAAAATCTCCAGATCGGAATTATCACGCCATGGTTGCGGGAAATATCGGTATGGGAAAAAGCATCTTTCTAAATACGGTGATTGGCTCGCTTGCGCAATCTTATTCCCCAGAAGAAATTGAGTTTTATCTCATTGACATGAAAGGCGGGGTGGGGTTTAAGGACTATGCTGTGCGTAAATTTCCTCATGCCCGTGTAATATCGGCAAACAGCGACCGCGAATTTGCCTTAAGTGTGCTTGAGGGTTTGGTCGCTGAACACAAACGGCGCGAGGGGTTGTTTACGGATCTCACCCGGCGTGGCACACCCTGCACCAAAATAGAGGAATATAGGACAATTTCTGGCTTAAAACTGCCACGATGCGTGCTGGTTGTTGATGAATTAACCATACTGTTTTTGTATGATGACAATATCTCGCGCTCCGCAAACAGAGCGCTGGAGCAAATTGTGAAGCTTGGACGCGCCACAGGTATACATGCCATTATTTCCACACAAACATTTAGAGGGATGGATATAGACAAGACTGTTTTGGATCAAATAGGTCTGCGCATTTCTTTTCAAACTTCTGAAGCGGATTCGTTTTCTAACCTAGGGCAAGATAATGCTGCGGCCTCATTGTTGGAGCGACCGGGAGAGGCTTATTACAACGACAAGAGTGGACGAGTAGAAGGAAATGCGCTATTTCAGGCAGCCTATTTTCCGCCAACTGCAGTGGCTTCATTTTTGGATGCGCAGGCTTCTACATGGGATGACTATCGCGCGAAAAATAATCTCTCTAATTGGCGAGAACAAGTTGTATTTGATGGCTTGGAGCCAGGGCATTTGCAGGGCAACCCTATATGGATTTCTATGGCTCAAGGAAATCTGCCGCGCAACTTGGGTGGCCCTACGCTCTGGCTGGGGGAACCAATTACCATAAAACCACACACATCGGCCGTTCTGCGCCGGCAGTCTCAAAATCACGTGTTAATTTTGAGTAAAAACGAAGAACATTCTTTTGAAAGTCTTGGGGGCGGTTTTTTGAGCCTTGCCGCTCAATATCCTCAGGGAAGCTGCGATTTCGTCCTAATTAATTTTGGTGAACCGGGTTCAACGCAGGCGCTTGAGCTTGAAAAGATCTTCACTTCGACTGCTCATCAAACTCATTACGCGGGGCTTAATGCCAGAGACTTGCGAAGCAAGTTCAAATTAGTTTATGAGGAGTTGAAACGAAGGCTGTCTGAAGAACTTACCAATGAACCTCCAATATTTATTTTCTTTGGTGGTATGCAGCGCGCCAAAGAGTTAAGGGAGTCAGGAAGTGGAGGGTCCATCCTTTCTCGTAGATCTTCCTCTCGATTGGATGCTCCAGAAGACGAGTTTAACCTGAAACAGGCATTTTTGGAGATTGTTGCCGAGGGTCCAGAGGTTGGCATTTTTATCATTTCTACTGTAGACACTACTGATTTTCTGAAGAGAATTGATTATGATCTTCTTAAGCAATTTGCTGTTCGTGTGGGATTACCGCCATTTTCTACGGATGACGCTCGTGATGTCTTTGATAGTGAAAAACTAGCAAGCATGGATGCGCGACGTGGAGTATTGATTGATGAGGAGCATCCAGGGATGATGGAGATATTTAAGCCTTATCAGATATTTGGAGATGAGGTTTTGGCTGGTTATTTAAGTCATTTGGGGGAATAGCCATGAAACTATCATTTATACTCTTGGTCCTTCGCTGGGCTGCACGAAACCCAATTGGAGCCATTATTGTGCTGGCAGTTCTAGGGGTGTTTTTGTCCTACATAGGTCAACTTTTGGTTGTTCTCATCGGAGTTGCATTTGCGCTGGCTGTTTTGACATTTGTGTGCTGGCTTATTTGGAAAACTGCAAAATTAGATTTGCAAGCTTTCCTACTAGCTGGAATTCTTGCATCTCTAGCCGCTTTTTTCATGGCGGCAAACCGAAATTTAAATGCCTCGTTTTTGGTTATTTTATTACTCCTATTATTTTATTTCGGCGTATGGGCGTTGATATATGCTTTTCGGAGAAATCGCCAATTTCTCCCAGAAATGGTAACAGCAGGAGTTGTCCGACCGACATTCGATAAAACAGAAGAGCCGCGTGTGAGGCGCCTAATTGATATAGTTTCTACTATTCCCAGCTCAATTCAAGTTCCGGCTCGTGAGCCTTTGCCCTCAATTACTCGCTCCTTGCCAGAAGAGCCATTTCAGGCAGCGCTTACCCAAATTTTAGATGCAGACATGCGTTTAGTTGCGCAAGAATCAGCGATTCAAAATGAAAATCAATCTATAACAAGACAAATACAGGAGAATCTTAGCCGTGTTGAGCAGGGTGAACGCACCATTCGATCGAAAGCCTCCGAAATGGGGTTTGAGCCTGCTTTTACGACGCCCGCTATTTCAGAAGATACGACCTTAAAGCAGATTCGTGGAGATTTTGATGTTCTTGTTACCCAGACATTTCCAGAAGCTCAGAGAAGTTTTGATAAAACCATAAGGGATTTACAACTTTTTCGCATTCAAAGACACCTAAGACGCATAAGGTTTGTAGTTGGGCTTGCAGTAGCGGCTGCTTTGCTGGTAATTGTTGGCTGGGCTGCACTTGTGGAGATACGGTATCAAACTTTAACGCAAACCTTGGCTTCAAAAAACTGGGCAGTAGTGGATAGAGCGTTGGCAGACACTGAATCACTTGCGATTTTAGGATGGACGCACCGCACATCATCCATCCCAAAGGCACTGACAGATGCAGTCAAAAATGCGCAAGGAGTTGATGCGCAAGGTTTATTGTCTGATCTTTGGTTACAGGTTAATCTGACCGACTTTGAGGAAAAGAGCTTTCCCATTGGATTTGGTGTCCAATCAGTGGCCCTTTCACCAAATGGTAAATACTTTGCAGCTGGGGGTGGCAATAAGATTGCTATTGTTGATCCTAACGCCAAGACAGTTTTACGTACCATTACCCTCAATGCGAATGAACAAGTAGGTGCAATTGGGTGGGGCGGCGAGGGGACGTTAGTTGTTAAGACTACTCAGGGCGGCTCTGCAATATACGACATTTCCCCGGTTTTTGAAAATTCCTCGGGACGAGAAATCCGATATTCGGGAGGAATTGTCACCCCGACTACCTCGTCCTTTATTTCGTCACTAAAGATTAGTCCTAACGGCAATTGGATCGGATATGTGATGCAGGGGAGACAAATGGGAATTATGAATGTGTCGCAACAATCAAGAACGCTGAGCCTTGTGCACGACCCTTCGAAACCTGACAATGTTGCTTTTGCAATGACCTTTGGTTCTTCAAAAACCGATCAGTTTTTAGCGGCAGCAAATACGCTGACGATACGCGATTTTATGCCCACGGGGGTAATAACAGCAGCAAGTGTTACAACAAGAGATGCTGTTGATATGGTTTGGGCTGATAAATCAAATGAAGTTGCTATCCTAAATTCCAATGGAACAATTCTTGTCGCAGGTCTTACGCAGGGTGCAAACACCTCGATTATTACAGGGCCATCCAGTCAAATGCAAAACAAATCGCCTTCAGTTGACCCGACCGGTAAAGTCCTTTTAACCGTTGACTCAGTTTCTAAAAGCCAAATTTATCTGTGGAATTTGGCTAATAGGTCATTTGTTCGCGCAGTTAGTCGCGCGGGAAGAACAATTGGTAATGCGCTATTTAGCACAGATGGGCGTTATATTTTCTACAGCTCACAGGATACGGTATATATGCTCTATCCCACGGGTATTTCATCTCAATAAACCATTTGGATGTTTTTAGGAGTTCAAAATGCCAGACAGAAAAATAATTATTGATATCGAAGATTTAGCATCTTTTCATAATCGTCTGCATCAGTTCAATCAGGAAATGACGGGATTAGTTAATCGTATGGACGGTCATTGCAATCGGTTGGGAGAAACATGGAGGGATCAGGATTATGATCGGTTTCGCAACGATTGGGATACTGCTGTGAGGGCAATTGAGAGATTTCTGGATCAATCTGTTGAATTCCGACGGCATTTGTGGGTTAAAGAACAGAAATTGAGAGAAGCGCAAAATGCATAGGGAAGAAGATGGCGAGGGTTTACCTGGAATCTCCTCAAGTTTTAGCAAACTTGCGCTCTCGACTCTTAGAGTTTGATGATCGATGGAAGGGATTAACCCTTCAAATTTCTCAAGAGGCGGAGCGTTTAGCGGAATGCGTTCAGAGACGGGTGGAGGAATGCGAGCGCATTGTGCGCGAATGTGAGCGTGCCGTTGCTGCGGCAGAAGCAGCATTGAGGAGTTGCGAGAGCCGCGTTGAGCGCGACAAGAATGGCAACGAGAGGCGGCCAAATTGTTCAGGCGAAGCCGCAGCCTTGTCTCGTGCTCGTCAGGCGTTGCAGAGAGCCTTGGATGAACTTCGGCGCATGAAAGACGCACAATTACGGTTGAATACTGGCTTGCGAGAATATCGCAAAAAAGCATCTCGACTGAACGGACATTTGCAAAAAAATTTACCATGGGCCAGCACACGATTAGAGACCATTCGCCAAAGGTATCAGGAATATTTGGACATTGAGCCAGTGTATGTAAATATGGGGTTGGGATATATAGGCCCAGACACGGCGATAAGCCTTTCTGGTTTGGGGTTTGTATCTGCAGCGCAACTATTTTCTGAAAATGACCGCGCTAAAAAAGGACAACTGGGAGAATCCCTGGTTATGTCTCTTGTTGATGGGGATGGCGAATTGCGCTCTTCAGATGGGAGCATTGTCATTCCGTTGGTTAGGGCATTAGATCTTAAATTGAGTGATGCAAATACGGGTATAGACCTTATTGGCGTTACGACTAATGGTGTTCCTGTTCCTATTGAGGTTAAAACAGGTGGCTTAGACAGCAATCATGGTTTAGAAAGTTTGTTTGGCGGCTGCTCGGAGAGTCTTGACCCCAAAACACAGGTGCGAATGGCCGGATTGCCATCTACCCAAAGTTTGCTGGATTGGATTCAAAGAGAGAAAGGGGTATTGCCATGGCAACGCGAGGAGCTTGTGGATAGAAGTCAATGGGCTGAGCAATTTGTGGAGAGTAAGGAAATCAAAAATATCAGCCCAGAGAGGTTGGATAGTTTTGTCAATTCGGATATCTCGCTTCTGCAAATGGCCGATGGCTGGCTTTATGACCGATGGTTACGCACTGTTAATGAGCACCGAGACGCTTTGCTGGTCGGTGGGGTAAATCCAAGATTTGTGGATGGGAGCAATCTCACAAATCCGTTTTCGCCGGAATGGAGAGAGATTTTGTCTAACCGCGTGTACGTGCAGATCACCAATTCGAATAACTCTGTTTCTGATGCGGTGATGGGCAATGTAATAGGGCGACACAAGTCAAACTTAGTCCGAATTGTCTTAAATGAAGAGGAGAAGGCGCAATGAGAGGAATTGGGCTTTTTGCCGAACAGTATAGAGAGTTGTGGCGCACGGTTTCTCACGAGTGGCGGGATACCGAGTCTCGCTGGCGTGATCAGAAACGAGACCAATTTGACAATGAATTCTGGACGGAATTTAGCCGCGAAGCGCAATCATTTGATCGGGAAATTGATGATTTAGATAGTGTTATGAACGAGATAGCGCATATTTCTAGATGTTAATGCCAACGCTAAAATCATGAGGCTTCTTAATCTTTGTTGCTTGGTTTTTGTTGTTTTTGCGCTTGCATCATGCGAAGTAACAAAGCCAGATGTGATTATTTCTCGCGAAGAAACTCTTGTAACTCTAACGCCATTGCCAACCGTGACTTTAACGCCTACAACCACGCCCACGTCTACACCTGTTCCAACGGCTACACCCACACCCTTTCGAGTTACCCCGCAAAAGATCGACTCCGACCACATACGGATACCATTGGCGGAAAATATAAATATTGAGTTGATCCGAATTTCTGCAGGTGAGTTTACGATGGGATCTACCCAAGCTGAAGTAGATGCAGTAAATAAACAACTAATTGACTGGCGCTTTTCATCGGAACTTCCACAAAATAAGGTTTTCTTGAAGGAATATTGGATTGGAAAAACAGAGGTTACTGTGGGGCAGTTTATGGTTTTTGCAAAAGCTGCTAACTATCGAACCCAAGCCGAGCGGGATGGAAAGGCATTTGTATGGATAAATAACGGAGACGAAGTACAAGAATCACTTGGATCAAACTGGCTACACCCATTGGGTCCGGGCAGTGATATAACTCAAAAAATTGACCATCCGGTCACGTATATGACTTGGAATGATGCATTAGCCTTTTGTTATTGGCTAAAATCTATTTCTGGTCTGGATGTAAAGTTGCCTAGTGAAGCAGAATGGGAAAAAGCCGCGCGAGGGACTGATGCTAGGATTTTCCCTTGGGGAAATACGTTGCCTACCAAGACAAAGGCAAATTTCGGTGACAATCTAAAAGATACAACTCCAGTTGGCCAATTTGGCGAGGCTGGTAGAAGTCCGTATGGGTTAGATGATATGGCAGGAAATGTTTGGGAATGGACCAGTAGTGATCTAAAACCATATCCTTATGTGGCTACCGATGGTCGTGAAAGTTTGTTTTCTAGTATGAAAGTAAGAAGAGGTGGGGCTTTTACGAGTCCTTGGTTTAGAATGCGTTTAGTCTATAGGCCTATAGATTCAACAGACATGGCTGCCAATAATTATGGCTTTCGTGTTGCCGCAACACTTCCGTAAGAATCAAAAATTAATTGACATCAATAAATTTGGCCATGCAATATGCAAACGGCTTTTTTCGAAATAAAGATGGCGATTTAAGAACGAATTGCGAAACATAAATATATATGAGAAGTTTTAGCATTTGTTGTTTGATTATTTCTATTTTGTTGTTTTCATCGTGCACGCAGTCACAGCGGAATATGATTAATTCCCGCGAAGTAGCCCTTGTAACTGTTGCGCCATTCCCAACGGAAGCTTTTACGCCTACAACCTTGCCAACATCCATGCTAGTTCCAACGGCTACCTCTCTTCCAACTGCCACACCCACCCAATTAGCGACTATTGTTCTGCCCAATTCACCCACACCCACTTCATCGCCAATAGTATCCATACAAGATCCCACGAGAAATGGTCGGCTTATTAGAAAAACATGCACAGATGGCATTGCGGAGATATCTAGCCCAGTTGAGGGCTCAAGTGTTGGTTTGGCTTTTTCGGTGTATGGATCTGTGGCTTGTTTGCCCCATACAGATCTTAAATATTACAAAATAGAACTGCTGGGGCAGGGATGTGGAGAAGAGGCAGGTTGCTTTGTATGCGAGGGTAGATCGGAGGTTTTGAGGGGAAAGTTGTGTGATATTGATCTCACGAGAGGGAACCCTGATGGCCTTTATCAGTTAAGGCTTACCGTTGTAGGAATTGATAGTGTGGACTATGCTATCTTCCCGAATAAACCAAAAATCTCCATAAAAATCTCGCGTTAATTTTTATAAGGCATAGACTTTACAACCTGAGGGTTTGGGTTAGTGTTTTTTTTTGTTACGAGGGGTTGAATGAAAAAAACTCAATTACGCGACTTGGTTTACATTATCTTAGGAGTGCTGCTGATATTTTCAGGTGTCGGGTGTTCACCAAACTCGGCATCGGTAGTTGAAATAAGCAAAGTGGAATTAAAAACGGTAAGCCCATTAGAAATGGGCACCCCACCAACAAGTTTTGCCGAGCAAATCCAAGAATCTATACAACTATCTGTTATCCCGACATACACGCCGATTCCTCCATCGGTAACGCCAAAACCCACATCAACACCAACTCCTCGCCCCAGCAACACCCCAACTTCTCGTTCCACCAATACGCCTCTTCCAGCCAATACGCCCACTCTTATGCCACCCACACCAGTTTTGATTAGCGGAAGTTGTGGGTCGGTGGATTATGAATCGTATAATAAGGGAAGCATTGCCGGCTCTCCAGCCCAAAGGTCTGCTGCGGGAGATCCAGACGTAAATCTTGAGTTGCATGGATACAATGTGGTGGCCGAAAAAGCTGAGTTGATTGTCTATCCAGTTCATTCTAATCAGGATCAAGATGCTCCTCAGCTAAAAGGGTTATTTGCCGATAGAAGAATTCCGAGATTTACGGTTACATATAATGCGCGGGGGTGGAATTGGGATTCTTTTACGCCAGGGAACGGTTTGCGTGAGCAATGGCCAGTTACTGTATTAGGTCTAGGCGTGAGTTCAGGAGAGCCAATTTTGGTTCCTGATGTTGGAAATCAGATAGGTGGTGGATATAAAGTTATGGTCCTCTATGCGGATGAGAACCAGATATCAGTAAAGTATGGGCGCAATGATGGGGTGTCAGGCGGATACGTTATTCAGTTAGATGGATTGTGTGTTGAGCCGAATTTGTTGGCTTTGTACCGTGATACAAACCAGAAAGGCCGTTTAGAATTGCCTTTGCTTCGTGCTGGTCAAGCCGTTGGGAGAGCGTCAACAACTTCTTTGCGTGTGGCGATTCGCTATTTTGGTCAGTTTATGGACCCGCGATCTAAAGATGATTGGTGGCGATAGCAAACAGAGGGATTAGTCTCTCAAAATGAAGCCTAGGTAAAAGGCTGTGGGTAATGAGTTGTATATGCAACGATCAATAATTTTCTCCTGTATACCTATATTACTTCTATCTTCTTGTTTTTCGCAAGCTAACGTAGTTTCACAAAAAGTGCCCTTATCAACAATTGTGCCAGTAACCATAACCGAAGAGCATGGTTTTGAAGTCAGCGTACTGGAACTTCAATCGCCTACTTCCATTCCGATGCTGTATGTAGACAATTCACCTACACCTGCCTTAAGATCAACATCCACACCTGCTCCTACCCCTAAGCCAACATCAACAACGCCACCAAAACCTCCAGCAACGCCAACCACAGGACCTACTTGTCAACACGGCACAGCGGAAATTACATATCCGGTTTCAGGGCAAACCGTTTCAGGAGTAATAAAAATTACCGGAACTGCAACATGCGACCAGTTTGATTATTACAAATTTGAATTTGTTGATCCAAGTTGTTCGAATGGAGCATGCTTTGTGAGAGGTAAATTTACCCGGCAGGTTGTAAACGGGATTTTAGATTCTGACTGGGATACCAGCAGAAGTTGGAATGGATATCAAATTCCCAATGGCACTTATAGACTGCGTTTAACAGTTGTTGGTAAGCCCAATTTGTTTGCAGATGTTTTACCCAGTCGCCCCGAAGTGACTATCACTATTATTAATCCGTGAAATAAGTTATTAAATATGAAGATGTGTAATGCATCTCTTTAATGTCAAAGGAGAGTCGAAAAATGAGCAAAAATTTAAGATTATTGGCATGTCTGGTGGTGGGCATTATCTGGCAATTGTTTTTTGCGAGTTATGAGCTATCTGTTTTCGCCTCTTCTACTTCTGATGTAAATACCCCGAGTTTAATCAGTGATATGGAGGTGTTTGGGGCTTGGAAAAGAGGCAATGAAACATGGGGCACCTTTACCGCTTCCGGTGAACAAACAAAAAGCGGAAAAGTTGCTGGAAAATTAAATTATCAATTTCCGGCTACATCTAATAACTATGTGGTATTTCGCCGCTCTATCCCTATTGCAGGCGCACCTACCGCTATTACAGCCTGGGTACATGGGGATGACTCATCAAATTTTTTGAACTTATGGGTGGTGGATGCTAAAAACCAGCAATGGCAATTCACATTTGGCCAAATAAAGCATTCAGGTTGGAAGCAGATGACCGCTTTTATGGATGTTAATCAGGGTTGGCCAAACCAGTTAATCAGTGGTTCTGCTTTGAATTCTCCTCAATTAATTTACCCGGTCAGATTTGACGCACTTGTTTTAGATGGGTACCGCGAAGACAAGGAAATGAGTGGAACCATATATATTGATGATCTCTATGCAGTTTCAGGCGTTCCATCTGTCTCGGCGACATCATTGACTCCAGCTGCTTCACAAAATAGACCAACTTCTGATTCAAAGATGTCTGCAAAAAATACCGTTTCTCAAACAACATCCATTTCGCAAGTCGTACCCTTAGCAGGTGCGTTGATAAACTTTGAAACGTGGCGAACTTGGACGCGCGGCAATCAGGCTTATGGCACATTCACACAGTCAAAAGAGCAGGTTCATTCAGGGCGCTATTCTGGAAAACTGATTTATAACCTACCCGCAGTTGGCGATAACTTTTTGGTATTTCGTCAAACCACTCGTATTTCTGGTCAACCAAATGCAATTTCTGCATGGATATATGGTGATGGCTCGAAAAATTTTCTAAATGTTTGGGTTGTCGATGCGAATCAACAACGTTGGCAATTTTCATTTGGACAAATTGTTCATACGGGATGGCAACAAATGTCGGCATTGTTAGATATCAAAACTGGATGGCCCAATGTATGGATCTCAGGCAGTAATCCTTCTGCATCTAGTGTTGTTTTTCCAATTAGTTTGGATGCCATAGTCATAGATGGATATCGAGAAGATGTACCACTCAGTGGAACCATTTATTTAGATGATCTATCCGTTGGCGTTGTAAATTTGACAAAACCAACACCCTTGCCAACCACACAGTCTGCCAATGTGCCTGCAAAAGAACCAACAACTTCGATTCCTCCAGCTAATACGGTCCCAGCTACTGTTGTTGCGACATGTGGCTCAGTGGACTATGAGTCTTATGACAAAGGCAGTATTGCTGGGAATCCTTCCCAACGCCCAGCTGCTACTGATCCAGATATAAACCTTGCTTTTCATGGTTATACCTCAGTGAACGAACAGTCAAGGATTGTTGAATATGCAGTCAATTCCGGCACAGATGGGCGTGCTCCACAATTACGTGGCCTATTTTCAGATAAACGGATACCAGCATTTACTAACACATATAATGCTCGTGGTTGGAATTGGGACTCTTTTACCCCGGGTAATGGGTTGCACGAGCCGTGGCCGGTTACCGTGTTAGGTGTTGGTGTGAATGCTGGAGAGCTAATTTTGGTGCCAGA
>MTKZ01054290.1_pt1 | contig 29502 bp, 23 predicted proteins | sample 1042781 | NCBI WGS metagenome assembly MTKZ01 (sample SAMN06212207, study PRJNA360539) | anaerobic digester metagenome | biome: Wastewater treatment plant; material: sludge; isolation source: anaerobic digester fed with sludge from wastewater treatment plant | place: Denmark: WWTP Viborg ... | reverse complement strand
GGAGCCAGAGGCGGTCGGCGGTGCTTCGGGAAATGCCAAGCTGTTCCGCGGCCTCGGTCTGCGTCAACCCGGCGAAAAACCGCAGGTCCACCAGGCGGGCGGCCGACGGGTGGTGTTCAGCCAACTGGCGCAGCCCCTCGTCAAGCGCGAGCAGGTCCTCGTCCGGCAACGGAGAGGCCAACTGGGCGCATTCCATCGGGACGCGCTCGCCTCCTTGGATGCTGTTGCGCCGCTGCTTGCGCCGGGCGTTTTCGACCAGAATNNTTCGACCAGAATGCGCCGCATGGCCTGGGCCGCGGCAGAGAAAAACTCGGCGCGGTTGTGCCACGGGCGTTTGTGAATGCCGGCGATCCGCAGCCAGACTTCGTGGACCAGGGCGGTGGCCTGAAGAGTCTGGCCTGGTTTCTCGTGAACCAGCCGGGCGGCTGCCAACTGCCGCAACTCGTTATAGATTTCGGGTAGGAGTTCGTCAGCACTCCCAGGAGCGCCGTCCTCGCGTGTGGGCAGGTTGTGCGTCGGATCGCTCATGAGCAATCCCTCGTGAAGCTATTATACTATTCAGAATCGCCGCGTATAGCAAGCCTTTGCTGCTTGGGACAGCGAAACCAACGGAAGGAGGCAAGTAAAGGGACAGGTTGATTAAAGGTGGACCAGAACATCACCTATTGCTACCTGGACGGAGCACGGTGGTTGGCCCGCGTGTACTACTCGGACAGCGGCGACACAGAGTCGTGCGGTTCGGAGGCGCGCTTGCCGACCGATTTGTGTCCCTGAGGGCCTCAGCCGTGCGGTCACCGCCAGATCGGCTCGGCATCTGTGGAAGCGTAAACCCCGAGACTGTATGATTTTGCCGTGCAACACGGCGAAACGACAGACAGGATGACGGCTCTCACGTACTCGGTTCGCCCGGTGCAATGGACCGTGTGCAAGGTGATTGGCTGGGTGTGGCCGTCGGTGTTCTGGTCGCGGCTGTCGGGTCTGCGGCTGAGTGAGGTGCCGGCGCCGACGCTGCCCGGTCCGCGCTGGGTGCGGCTGAAGACGCTCTTGGGCGGAATCTGCGGGACGGATTTTTCGGGCATCATGCAGCGGGGGCACCCGGCGTCGATCCTGCAGGCGTTTTCGAGTTTTCCGGCCTTGCTCGGCCATGAGAATGTCGCCCTGGTGGACGAAGTCGGGCCGACGGTGAGCGGCTGGAAGCCCGGTGACCGGGTGGTCGTCGAGCCGACGTTGTCGTGCGTGCCCCGCGACATTGATCCGGTGTGCCGCAACTGTGCGGCCGGGCGCTTCACGCTCTGCGAGAACTTCCGTACCGGTCCGCTGCCCGTGGGTTCGATGATCGGCTGGAACTGCTTTACCGGCGGCAGTTGGGGGCCGTTTTTTGTCGCCCACGAGTCGCAACTCCACCGGGTGCCGGATGAGATCGACGACCGGATTGCGGTGTTGATCGACCCGATGGCGGGAGCCCTGCACGCGGTCTTGCGACGCAGGCCGTTGGATCACGAGACGACTCTGATCGTTGGTGACGGCCTGCTGGCAATGGGCGTAGCGGCCTGCATTCGAGCGCTGGGCGGCCGCTGTCGCCTTCTGGCGATTGGCCTTCAGGAAAAACAGCGGGAGACCATGCAGCGGTTCGGGGTGGACGAATTCATTGCGGTCGGCGGCCGTGATCCCCAGGCGGCGCGGTATGGGAAGGTGGCTGCTCGAGTGGATGGCAAGGTGGTCGCTACCAAGTTCGGTCATCAGGCGTTCACGGGCGGTGTCGACCTGGTCTACGACTGCGTCGGCACGGGGCAGACGCTGACGGATTCCATGAAATATGCGCGTTCCGGCGGGACGGTCGTGGAAGTCGGGACTTCGCAGATCACGCTGGTGGACACGGCGCCGCTGTGGTTTGACGAGCTGACCCTCATGGGCACGAACGGCCGGGCGATTGAGCAGTACGACGGCCGGGCGATGCACACCTACGAGATCGTGATCGAATTGATCCGCGAGCGAAAGCTCGACCTGTCGGGGCTGCTGACGCATCGCTTCCGAATCGACCAGTACCGCGAGGCGATGGCCGCACTGGCGAATCGGGCAGGGAGCGGGGCGATTAAGGTGGCGTTCGAGCATCCTTGACCGCGAGCGATCCGTTGGGCGTCCGGAGACCGCATGAATCTGAGGACGGATGAATTCAGACGCATTCTGATCATCAAGCCGAGTTCGTTCGGCGACGTGATCCATGCGATGCCGGTGTTGCACGGTCTGCGAACGCGCTTTCCGCGCGCCCGAATCAGTTGGCTGGTGGCCAATAGCTGCGCCGGGCTGCTGGAAGGGCACCCGGACCTGGACGAAGTCATCCGTTTCGACCGCAAGCGGTATGGACGGATCGGTCGAGGACTTGCTCCTACCGTTGAGTTTATCCGGTTTCTGGGTGAGCTTCGCCGTCGGTCTTTTGACCTGGTGCTCGACCTGCAGGGCCTGTTTCGCAGCGCCTTCTTGACTCTTGTGACAGGTGCCCGGGTGACGCTCGGTTTCGCCAGAGCCCGTGAGTTCGCACCGCTTTTCTACAGCCGCCGAATCCCCGTGCCGAATCCGGAGATGCACGCGGTCGACCGGAACTACCTTTTCGCCCGGGCGCTCGGGTTCGGTGATCTTCCAGTGTCGTTCAATTTGCCTGTTCGCCCCGAGGCTGCCGAGACCGTGGCAGCCGTTCTGGCGGATCACGGCATCGCGCGAGGCCGGCCCTACGCCCTGATGGCGCCTGGAACCCGCTGGGAGACCAAGCGCTGGCCGGCCGCGGGGTTTGCCGAGGTCGCCAGGCGAATTCACGCCGAACTGGCCCTGCCGGTCGTCCTGATCGGTATGGAGGATGAAGTCGGGGTGGCTCGGGAGGTGGAGCGAGCCGCCGGAGGGGGGATTGTCAACCTGGCCGGGCGAACGAAGCTGCCCGAGTTGATCGCCTTGGTCGCAGGGGCGGCGCTTTGCGTCATGCACGACTCGGGCCCGATGCACCTGGCGCCCGCGCTGGGGCGTCCGATGGTGGCCATCTATGGGCCTACCAGCCCGCAACGCACCGGCCCATACCATCNNACCGGCCCATACCATCGCCCGGAATCCATCGCCCGGTTGGACCTGTTGTGCTCGCCCTGCTACATCAGACGCATGGCGGATTGCCCCCACGATCACCGCTGCATGCGAGATGTGTCTCCCGATACTCTCATGGAAAGACTCCGGGTATCATATGCACCGGGAGCGAAGGATACGTGAGAAAGCGGTTCGCCACGGTTTTGCCGATCCTGCTGCTGGCCTCCGCGGCCGGGGGGCAGACTACGCGCGAAAGCCCCGTGACGCCGGTCCTGGTCACGTCCGCCGGCGAGTACAACGCTGAACGCCAACTCATGACTCTCGGTGTCGGGCGCGATGAAGGCGTCAGTGTCGGCGATCGTTTCTGGCTTTTCCATGAGGAGAATATCACGGGAACCGAGACCGTGTACCTGGTGTCCGGGACGCAGTCCGTGGGGCGGCTGAGTTTCGCCGGCAGGAACGTCGGCGCCCGGCAGTCGGCCGTGGTTCTCGTCGGGGCCTCCTTAACAGCCTTGAGGCGACAGGTCAGTCCTGAGGTGCCGATCCGCTCGCGGGTCGCCCGCGTTCCTCCGGCGAGGCGCACTGCCTGGCTGGACTTTGGCCGGCGGTCGGGCCTGCGGCAAGGCGACCCGGTGGTCATCCGGCGATTCGGCCTTCCCATCTCCCGCGGGCAGCTTGAGATCGTGGAAGAGGAGGTGTCGCTGGCCGCGCTGCATCCCCTGGTTGGCAATGCCCTGCCCGAGCCGGGCGACGACGCCGAGATCTGGCCGCCGCCGGGGGTGGACCTTGAGGTCCGGCTGAAGAGCACGATTCTCGATGTCCAAGGGTCGTCCGAAGGGTCGGTCATCACCTTCGTCGGAACGGCCGCCGATGGCATCGTGGAGAACAGGCTGGTTGATATCTTCCGCAAGGAGCAGTTCCTCGGTGTTGCGGCGGTCCGAGAAATCTATGAGCCGCTGAGCCGGGCGCTGGTGATGGAGCCCGCGACGCGCGGCACGCCCGAAGTCGGCGATGCGGTGCTGGTGCGTCTGCGGCCGGGGCAGCCTCCCAAGCCACTGGCCGCCGTCGTGTTCAAAGTGGCGGGTGACTACTGCCTGATCTCCGCCGGCGAGAGCGACGGCGTGCAAATCAACGAGAAGTTCGTTGTTCGCGGTCCGATTCCCGGCGGGATGGGGGGGNNGGCATGCGCGAGATCGCCGAGCTGGCCATCGAGGCAGTCAAAGTGGACTATTCGGGTGCCCGCATCAGGCCGCTCGTCGCCGACGGCGTCACCGTTAAGGCCTGGGACATGGCCGAGCGCCGCACAACCGGCAAGAAGCCGGAGTGGGTGTATGCCGGGCGAATCGATCTGACTCACACGGACTCACGGACGCTCGTCGCCACCGCGGAACTCGACGTCACATTGACCGGAGGTCAGGTCGTCCGCTGGACACCCCCGCAGACAACCGGCGGCCAGCCGGGTGCCGCCGTCGTGATCTATGTCGGCGCGGACAGGACATTCCTCTTTGTTCCGCCTTGCTGGGGCAATCTGGCAGAGGCCCCCGGCGCGCGAGTTGAGATACTTTCCTCGGAGCTGCCGCCGCCTGATTCCAACGGGATCAGCTCGACTCGGCCTGCCGTCCAGTCGACACGTCCCGAGTAGCCGTCAGCCCAATGCATCACATGCGGATAAGGAGTTGGCGGTCTCGCGATTGTCGCGAGTCACCCTCCAAGAGCGGCATGAGACAAAACGGTGTATGTCGGGCCGCTGGGATGGAGGACCGACTGAAACATGACGAGTTCCTCGACGATGAAATGGCCGCCGTCAAACTGCGACTCCGGTTCCAGGACCGGCCGGATTTTGTGCGAGCCTCGCGGGTCTCGGACGCGCCCGATGGTCAGATGCGGATGAAATGGCCGGGTCTCCGGCGGAATGCCCAACTCGGCGAACGCCCGCTCAAAGGCCTTGTGGCAGTCGATGAGCGGTTGGGGAAGACTCGCCAGACCGGCCCACACGATTCGGGCGGGGCCTCGCGGCGGGAAGCACCCGGCGCCCGACACCTGAATGTCAAAAGGCGGATAGTCACGGGCAACGGTCGCGGCTGAGCTGCACATCTGCCCCACGTCCGCGTCGGGCACCTCGCCGAGGAACTTGACGGTGAGGTGAATCTGATCGACCTTCGTCCACCGCACGTCGCGGTCTAACACAGACAGCCGTCTCTGCAAAGCGGCGAGTCGATCTCGTGTTTCGCGCGGCAACTCGATGGCCAGAAAACACCGCATGCATCCATCTTAACCACGACGCCGACTGCCGCAACATCAGCGAAGGAAGCAGGATGAGAGCATCCGCTGTCGGCGACGAGTTGCGGCCAAGGTCCGTCTTTGACCGTCAGCCGGCGCGGGGGTAAGATGCGGCTGGAATCGGAAATGCAACGGTCATCGGAGCGTACCTGGAGGACAATCAGATGAGCGGATGTTTTGATCGTCGCGGGTTTTTGCAGGGCGGCGCCATGGCTGCCGCGGCCATGGCCGTGGGAGGCTGCAACGGTGCCAGATGGGCCAAGGAGAGTGACGTGAAATGCTGCCCAAAGTCGGCTGAGGCCAAACTGCGCCTTTCATCGGGAATGGGCATTATTCCCGGCGAAACCCTCCAGCAGAAGCTGGACAAAATGGAAAAATGGGGCTTCGAGGGCCTGGAGGTCGGCGGAGGATATCTCCGGAGCAACGTCAAACAGCTCAAGGAAGCACTCAAGGGCCGGGCGGTCAGGATGAGCGCCATCTGCGCGGGCTTCGATGGCTGGCTGATCGCCGAAGACCCCGCGATCCGNNCGTTCAACGATCAGAAGTCGCTGCCGCACCAGCAGGCCCGGGAACTGCTCACCGGTTTCAAACGGTGGGACGCGCCGGCCGCGGAGCGCAAGGCCGGCTTGCTCCAGGAACTGGGCGACCACGCCGCCAAGGCCGGGACAAGGATCCTGCTTGAGCCGCTCAACCGCCAGGAGTGCTACTTCCTCCGAGCGCTGGCCGACGCGGCCTCGATCTGCAAGGATGTCGAGAACCCGGGTATCGCGATGATGGGCGATTTCTGGCACATGACCTGGGAGGAGACGAGTGATTGCGGGGCCTTTTTAAGCGCTGGCAAGTACCTCCACCACGTGCACATCGCCAGCCGGCGCGAGCGCAGGACGCCCACCGAGGACGGCGCCGCAGACAGTTATGTCGACGGCTTCAGGGGACTGAAAATGATCGGATACCGGGATTTCGTCAGCCTCGAGTGCGGTACCCAGGGTGACAAGGAGAAGGTCCTCCCGGCCTGCGTCGCCCTGCTTCGAGAGCAATGGACGGAGGCGTGACCGCCGTTCTTGGAACAGTCCTGGCCCGGGTTCTTACCGGCGTACGGCGCCCCGGGCCGGCGGCGGTGCCGCCTCAAGAGGCCCCCTGAAGGATCGGAGGCAGAGCGAAGAGACCCTGGTCCTCTTCGTCCGACACGGACGGGTCCTCGATGTCCCGGGCCGACAGCCGAATGAGCCTGTTGATCAGAACCAGCTTGGTCGCCAGGCTGTGGCCGGACCATCGGTCGAAGAAATGCTCGAGAAGCTGCAAGTATCGGGGCGACACCGTTTTGTTGGCTTCAAGGTTCCGCAGCGAACCGGCCACATAGGCTCTCTGTGCCGGGCTCAGGTTTCTCAGCGATCGTTCAAGAGCCCAAACCTGCGCCGCGGGCAAGCCGGCAATGGCTTGCTCGACGTTCAGAATCTCCTGTTCGAGGGTGTCCACGGCTTTTCTCCGCTGCCGGTGGTCGCAAGTCCGTCCGATCGCTGCGGCCAACCGCGTCGTTTCTGAAGCAGCTTTCACGAAGAACGTGTGCAGTCGTTGAACAAGGTATTTTCCCGATATGGGGATCGCTGCCGCACATCCGGATGCAACGCAAGATGCCGGCTCGCGATGTCCACAGAAATGTTTTCGGCTGAACACCGCCGCTTCTGAACCGCCTTCTCACAAATCCTGCTGTGAAATAAAGAAATGTTAACCCGGGGTTCCGCGCGGATTCGATCGAGCCAGGACCACCGACATCGACCGACTTGCGACCCCCGATGCTTTCGTCGACAATCCGCTTGGCGTTATCAGACCGCGTTTGTCTGCCGTCGGGTCCCGTTTTCGGAACTTCTTTGCTGGAGGGATCATATGAACAAGGTATTCCTGCTCGCACTATCGGCGATGATGTCGACGTCGGCGCTCGTTTTTGCCCAGGAAGATCGCTACGCGGTCGACAGAGGCTTGCCGGGCGATGCGATGATACAAACCTACCTCAACCACCAGGCGGCCAGAATCTCAGGTCGGTTTCTTGAAGGGACACGATCGCTTGACAGTTGGCAGGCCATGCAGCCGCGTCTGCGGCAGGAGTACCTGTACATGTTGGGCCTGTGGCCGTTGCCCGAACGTACTGCCCTGAAGCCCGTCATTCGCAAACNNCATTGATGGCAAGGGGTTTGCGGTGGATCTTCTGCATTTCCAGAGTCGCCCGGGCCTGTACGTGACGGCGCACCTTTACCGTCCGGCGGTCGTCGAACCCGGTCGCCGGCTGCCCACGGTGCTGTATGTCTGCGGCCACTCGGCAAGGGGGCGAGATGGGGTCAAAACCGCCTATCAGTCACATGGAATCTGGTATGCCAGACACGGCTACGTCTGCCTCGTCCTCGACACGCTTCAACTCGGAGAGATTGCGAGCGTTCACCACGGGACGTATCGCGAAAAACGCTGGTGGTGGCACTCGCGTGGATACACGCCGGCGGGTGTCGAGTGCTGGAATGGCATGCGGGCGATCGATTACCTGGTGAGCCGGGATGAGGTTGATCCGAGTCGAATCGCGGTGACCGGCATCAGCGGGGGAGGGGCTTCCACCTTCTGGATCGCCGCGGCGGACGAGCGGGTGGCAGTTGCGGTACCGGTGAGCGGCATGGCCGACCTGACGTGTTACGTGGGGCAGCGGCTGGTCAACGGCCACTGCGACTGCATGTTTTTCCACAACGTCTTCCAGTGGCCTTGGACGTACATTGCGGCACTGATTGCCCCCCGTCCACTGTTGTTCGTGAACAGCGACCAGGACCGGATCTTTCCTATGATTGCCAACGAGCGGATCATCAATCGGCTGGAACGTCTGTATAGCCTGTTCGAGGCTTCCGACCGTGTTGACGCAGTGGTCAGCGTTGGCGGCCATGAATACCGCAAGGACATTCGCCAGGCGAGCTATCGATTCATCAACAGTTGGCTGAAGGGTGAGTCCGCCCTGGTCGAGGACAGCGAGGTGGATCTGGTTAACCGCGAGGAAGATCCGAACACCTATCCGATTCCAGCGTCCGACCTGCGGGTCTTTCCCGAGGATTCTGATATTCCGGCCGACCAGATCAACACCACTGTGGATCGGGTATTCGTGCCGATGGCCGTGCCAGATGTGCCGCCGGCCGGGGGCCTTGACGCCTGGCGGGAGCGACTGGTCCGAGAGCTGCGACGGGTGTCCTTCAGCGGTTTGCCCGAGCGTATTCCGCCGGCCAGGGTAGTGGATCGGGACGCGCAGGGGGGGCTAAGGCTGGCAACCGAGCCGGGCATCGAGTGTTTCGCGGTCCCGTTGGGTGCTGACCCGGCGACGGCCAGACAGGTTCTGATCGTCGTGGCTGGACGCGAAGAAGAGATCGCACACTCTGCGGCGATCGAGTCTCTGAGGCAGGAGGGGGACATCGTCTTTCGATGTGAACCTCGAGGCGTCGGCGGGACGCGCTGGACGCAAAAGGGCCCGCCGAACTATGTCTTGCGTGCCCACGCCTTGCTGGGTCGCAGTATCGATGCCGGGCGCGTTTGGGACGTCATCGCGACGGCCCGTTTCCTGGCAAAGGAGCGGAAACTTCCGGTGCGGGTCGCCGGCGTCGGCGCGGGTGGGGTGCTTGCAGCCTATGCCGCGCTGTTGGAGCCGGAGATCGCCGGCGTGGCCGTGTCAGACCTGCCGGCAAGCCACATGGATGAAGGTGCCCCGCAGTTGCTCAACGTCTTGCGGGTCTGCGACATCCCGGACGCCCTGGGCATGCTTGCCCCCCGGCCGCTGCGGCTCCATGCCGTTCCGAAGTCGGTCTCTGAGAAAGTGAAGGCCGTGTACTCCGCCGGCAGTGTCCTCGACAGACTCTCGATCGAGTGAAACCCGGGCCGGCGCGGACTAGTCGCAGTCCAGGTCCGCCGTTATGCCGCTCCCGCTCAGGCAGCCCATGAACACGGCGATGTCGTCCCGGTCCACGTCGCCGTCGCTGTCCAGGTCAGCCTTCTTGCAGCTCGGGTCGGTCTGCTTGATGCTGAAGCCGCTCATACAGCCTTGGAGATAGCCGAAATCGGCCTGGTCCACATCGGTGTCGGTGTCGAAGTCAGCCCTGATGCCGCCGATGATGATCAGCACGGTAATGACTTGCGGGCTGTTCTGCGCACCGTCGGCGAAGACGGACAGGATGGCCCCGTACGATCCGCTCGCCCAGTTTTGAATGGAGGCGTTGTCGTAGGTCAGCGTGATGGTGTCGGTCTCGCCCTCCGACAGGCCGGCAGAGGGGCTGATGGTGACCCAATTGGCCGTGCTGCCGATGGTGTAGTTCATGGGTACGATCAAGCTCGCATTAGCCACGGTGAATGTGTCGTCCGGCACTGGGGACCCGGGAGAAATGATGTGCCGGATTTCCTGCGTGTCCAGGACGATCGCCGCTGAACCGAACGTGAAGTTCATCATGGGGCCCGATTCACTGATCTGAGACAGGCCCAGGCCGGAGACGCTTCCGTCCCACCAGTTGGTGTTGGGGGTGCTCTGTGGACCGCACAGCGTGTACGTGGGGCTCTTCCAGAGGTCTGTATCGTCCCCCGTGTTNNCCTGCACAAGCGAGACCTTGTAGTGGAGTTGGGTGGACTGTTGCTGATAGTCATTGCTGCCGTAGGTGTCGATGTGCCATACCGCGAGTCCGGCATCCGGAAGAGCCGCGTCGCGACCGGTCTTCTGGCGGTTTTCGATCAGATAGTATTCGTTCGAGTACGTGGGGTGGGCGTATTTGTACAGTTGGTTCTGCTTCGAGCTGATCGAAAGGCCAGTCTGGTGGCTGACCAGCGGCGTTGTCTGGGTCCATCCGGCAATGTACTTGAGGTAGGCGCACGGTTGCACCGGATTGGTCGGACTGGCCATGTCGCACATGAGGCAGAACCGCCCGATTCCTTCCGAGTCATAACCGTAGTCGTACAGATCCGGCCAGTTACAGAGCATGTGGCCGTTCTCATGGCAGAAGGTGTCCAGGGAGAGCGAATCCTTCATGTCCGTGATCTGATAACGGAACGCGGAGACCCCGTCGGCCGTGAATGAGAGCATGCCGCAGTGAGGCCAAAGCCCCTTGGCCCAGCCGGCCGTGGTGGTGCCCGCATAGAGGCAATTGATGGCATCGATCTGACCGTCGCCGTCCGCGTCATAGAGGCTGAAATCGAAGCCCGCTGCGTTGAGGGCGTTCAGGGCCTCGATAATCAGTTCCTGAGCCCGCGTTCCGTAGACGACCTCCGGGTCATCGTAATAGGCCTTCGTGTGAAGGGCCCGGTAGTATTGCTGGGGTACAAAGTTCGTGTACGTCAGGTTGCCTGCGGACACGTCGTGGAAGTAGTCGCGGACCGAACCGTTGTTGCCGAAACCGCTGTACCCGATCTGGTTGCAGAAATCCGAGACCTCCTGGGGAGCGATGGTTCCGGGCTCGTCGCTGAAGTCAACCAGAACGCAGATGCCGCCGACGGTGCCCGTCGAGGTGGTGGTCACAACGGGGTCACCGGTGCCGGCCACCTGTGGGGCTCTGCCGCCCGCGGAGGCGAAATACGCGGCCTGAGCCGCGGAGACGCTGTTCCGGACGGCGTTGTGCGAGTGTCGCAGATGACGCTTCAGACCGAGAGACTCCGGAATTGGCTGACCGAGGGCAATGCCACTTGACACCAGCTCTTCTTTGCCGCCGGAGGGCTTGGCATAGCAAATCGAGCGGCTCACAGGGTCTCGGATGAGGGTGAAGCCGTCAAGCGACTCCACGATCTGGTAGTATTCGTCGCCCCAGATTCGAACGTCCACCAGCCGCCCGTCGGGCTGACGAAGCTTCATTTTCTTGCCGAAGACGGGTGCGGCCCATGCGGGGACGCACATACAAAGGCATAATGCTATCGGCGAGATCAGCCGGAGCATCCCACGACCTGCCAGACTAGCTGTCGAAGCCTGCCGCAACTCTCAACCATTCCGCGTTTGGCGCTGACGCAAACGCAACCTGCTGCCAAGAGCGTCCACCGGTCGGACAGACGGGTCCGGTATGGCCGGTGACTCAACGGACTCGGCGCACACCCCAACTTTCGGCCGGGGCGAAAGCATCTGAGGATGCCGGTCGCGGCCTGCGCCACCCTTGCATAGACAGGGATCCACCCACGCCGACTGTCGGCTTGGATTCCCTGGCTTGCCATATTGTGTACCCCAGGCCATGCCGCGGTCAAGCAATAAGTCAAATTCTCCTTCGATATCTCATGACGCCCAATGCATTTACGGAGGACGAGCAAGCCTGTTGGAACGGGCGAGACGACTCCAAAACCGTTGTCGAGCGGGTGCAATGCCAAAAAACAAGAGCCCGGGATGATATCCGGGCTCGTGTGGGAGACGGTTGCTCCCGAGATTTGGTGGTATTGAAAATGTACCCCAGGTTCTGCTGGGAGGCAAATGATCCGTATAAGCAATTCTCTCTTTTTATTTTCGGCAGAGAGCAGCGGCGTGACGCTGAGTCGTCACCAGCTGGGCAAGAGGCCTGGCAAGGATCAAGATCGTTGCTGTTTTTGGTGAATTGTGCGTTTTCCAGACGTGCTGGCGCTTGCTTTCAACGGCTGACGAGACCCTCTCAAGGCTCCTAAGATCTGATTTTCAAGGCTGTTACAGGATAGCCACTCGTGCAATCTGCTGGCGCAACGATTCTTGGCGCCCCAGTTGGGCAGACTGCCCTCGGCCTGATTCGCGCGGGTGCGACGGCCCGGCGACGCACGGTCAGTGTGGGTAGTCTGGCCCCCAGGGACGGTCGACGAGGGGTTCGCTCGACGACTGTTCTCTCGTGTCACAGACGTCCGATAAAGCACTGTGCGTGCCTTGGTTCGCCCCTGAGGAATCAGTGACTCCTGGAGGCAGCGCCGCGCCGACATCTCGGGAAGGGCAGGAGGCCGTCTGGAGGTACCGGTATGGACTGCGTGCTGGTGGGTGTTTATCCCCCCAACCTCAGCTTCCGCTCACTACGGAGTCTTCACAGGCTCCTGCGGCGGAACAACCAGCGAGCAAGGAAGTTCTGCCGATGGCTCGATGTCGTGATTGTCCGCGAGCTGCGGCGTCGAGTCCGGGAGCAGTACGGCCAGTTCGTCGAGGCCGAACTGCCCGAAATTGACTTCAAGAGCTGGTCAGACGCCGAAGTCGGCGCCGGCCTGGTGGTGGCTGCGGTACTCGTGGATGCCGTCCGGGATCACGGCATGGCCGCCTTTATGCGGAGGCTGGTTTTCCTGTTTTCCGTGGAGGCGAGAGAGCGGCTCGGAGGTTAGGGTGAACAGAGGACGAGCAGTCTGGCAGGGCGGTGCGGAGGGGAGGACAGGGGAATCCGACGGTTGGGTTCCGTCGCTCGGCTTGACGACGACCGGAATCCATGCCTCTGGCAGCAGGCAATCTACTCCTCGGCAGACTCCACTTCCTCACAAGCCGTGATTTGTTCTGATTCGATCACATCCTGGTTACTTCTCGACGTCTGATGCGTGACTGAGGCAGGATCGTCTCGAGAGTCGGTGCAGACCACCAGCCCGACGGGTGCCAGACTCGATCTGGCCGCTTGCCGACAGCTTGTTTTTTTTCGTCCAGACACTCGGTGAGGGGACTCACGGCAGGATGAATGGCAACAGCCGGGAGGTTCGGAGGCTCGCCTGCATCGGCCGGCCGGCCGCTCGCTCGGCTGGGACTCAGCCGAAGCCGGGCTCGGATTCGCCCACGTTCGCACGCTGGCTTATAGGGTGTCCTCCCTCTTGTTGGCGATAATAGCGGTCTTTGGGCGACAAGGTTGGCTTCACGATACTGATGCCCAAAAAACACCCGAAAAAAGCGCAGAAATCGCTTGACTTCTTTGGCCGGACGGTTTTTGTGTTGTATAGTTATCATGACAGTTGACTCCCCCGCACTGGCTCTCCCCCAGGCAGCGCGAAGGGTCGAAGACGTTGTCTTGCGGTCCTTGCGAGCAGCCGGCAAGTGAATAACGGAAAACGATTGGACCGTGGATCGTTTGGGTGAGGTTGCGCGATCCGGGCACAGTGATCGGACGTATCAAGGGTTGGATGCCCTTTGAGACACGCAGCTCGCAAGTAGTTCCCACGGTCAGAGGGAGTCGGGTCATGGCAGGGACAAAGACAGTCACAACGCGAGCGGTTGAAGCGGGGCCGACTGCCGTAGTATTCGTGCTGCCATCCGAGGCCGACATGGCTCGCCTGAGCAGGGCTGACCAGGCGATCCTCAGGATGCTGCACGAAAACGCGACAGACTTCGTCGGCTATATGGATCACCCCCTTTTCTCCAAGCCCAACGCCGAGAAAACGCTGTTCGGAAAGAAGCAGACGCTGGCTTCCGGGCAGACGCGGTTCAGGGGCCCGAGCCCGGCCGATCTGGCGAGGCATGTTCGAGATGGCATGACGTTGAGCGCGGCCCACGAGATTCTACTGTTCCAGCAGTTCAACTACTCCCGGGCCAGGGTGGCCCGGTTGTTGGCGGCCTCGACCAACCGGCCGCTTTCGTGGACCGAACTGTGCGAACTGCTGGCCTGGACGTATCGGGCCATGGAGGCTCGCGAAGTCATCGCCGGGGTGAACATGCCCCTGGTTCTGGCGATGGCCAAGCGGACCCGTCTGGCCTCCCTGGACTACAACGAACTGGTCAGCGAAGGCAACTTCGCCCTGCTCCGCAGCATCGACAAGTTCGATTGCGCTCGCGGCTTCAAGTTCAGCACCTACGCGTGTCGGGCGATTCTGAAGAGCTTCTCCCGCGTGGCCATGAAGGCGGCCCGGTATCGCGGGCAGTTCCCGACCGAATTCGATCCTTTCCTCGAGAAGAGCGATTACAGTGACCGGAAACGGGACGACACGGCGTCGCTGTGTGTCGAGGAGATCCGGGACATTCTGAGCGAGAATCGGGCCGCGTTGAACGACATGGAGCAGACGGTCATCCGAGAACGTTTTGCCCTGACCGGCGGCCGGGACGGGGGCATTCGTCCCAAGACCCTCGAGCAGGTCGGGCAACTGATTGGTGTTACCAAGGAGCGCGTGCGCCAGATTCAGAACAAGGCGCTGAGAAAGATCCGTATGACGCTGGAAGACAGCCTTGCCGCCTGACAGGTGGAGAAAACGGATAGGGTCGCTGGCATACTCGGGGTGCAGCGACCGGGTGCCGCCATGAGTCGGCACCATCGACCAGCCCGTTGTGTCCGTGAGGAAGACCCTGACGGACATGGCGGGCTGGTTTCTTTGCCGGTGCAAGGCGCGTTCATCGCCGTCGGTTGTGGCGGGCGATGGCCAGCCAGGCCAATAAAGGCAGCCAGACTCCCACCGTGTCGGCGATTCCAAGTCCAAAAATGCGAGGCAACCTGAAGGGCAGGAGCTCCGGCCGGGGCTGAGGGCTGGCCCGGGGCAGGTTGGCGACTGTCGCTGAAGGCTGCGTCGCGGGCTGACGGGGGCCGGCCAATGTGCGAATCTGCCCGGCCGGGCCAAAGGTCTCTTCAGATGCCGCGAGCAGCCCGGAACTCGTCCCGATCAACAGGTCGTTGTACAGCATGGTCAGCACCCGATCATGCGGTGCTGTCGGAGACGAGCGGGCCTGCTCCCAGGTTGCCCCTCCGTCGAAGGAGGCCCAGATCAGGTCGTCGTGCGTAACCAGGACGCGGTTGGGATGGTCCGGGTCGGCGGCCAGGGCGGCGTAGCGACGCGCCCCGTTTGGCGTGATGCTTGTCCACGACCAGGTTGAAGCGGTTGTGCCGTCGAGCCGTCCCCTGAACACGCCCTGCTCCGTGGCGGCGTAAATCACCCTCAGGCTGCCCAGCTGGATCCCGTCGATCGCAAGGACAGCCTGGGAGTCCAGGCCTGTGCCGGTAGGCAGCTTCCACCAGTTGGCGGCGCCAGTGATCGAAAGACGCGTGTACAGGCCCTTGGCCTCCGGTCGTGGGTCCAGCGGGTGGCCAACGGCAGCCCAGACCATGTCATCCACGAACGCCAGATCATTGACGGGCAGGTTGAGACGAGAGCCGTTGACGGCCGCGAGGTCGTCGTCCCAGGAGGTGCCGTTGTTGAGGCTGCGATACACGCCGCCTTCGTATTTGGGGCCATCGACCGCCGTGGCGGCGTACACCATCGTCGAATCCCCGGCTACAACTCGAACTGTCGTCACAGCAACGCTTTGCGGCGACGCGTAGCGGCTGCTGAACGGGGCGTTGCGCGTGCTGAACACCGCCGACCAGCTTTCCGCGCCGCCGCCGCCACATGTCGTCCGATAGATCGTGCCGCCACGGTCACCGACGAAAACCGTTTCCAGATCACCGGGGTGCAGCGTCACGGTTGTCAGGGCGACGGTCTGCCCCTGCGGCTGAATCGGGAACAACCAGTCGCCGGCGTCGGACGCCGCCGGGTAGGTCATGGTCTTGGCCAGACCCCGGTCGGTAACGGCCCAGACGATCCCGCGGGCAAGGGGGTCATTCGTGACTTGCGCGATGTCGACCACCGATACGCCGTCGATGCCGGCGGCATGGTGGATCTCACCGGCCGTGGTCGTGGTCATATCCCATTGCCCGATTGCCAGACTCGTGGCGAAGTAGAGGAGATCCGGGGCGTTGGGGTCCGAGGCTGCTGCGGTGCCGACAGGGTGGCCGTTGACGTACCCAAGGGACGTCGCGACGGTTGTCTCGGGCAAGTCGTTCCAGGTTTTGCCGAAGTTATCGGAGTACTTCGGCCCGGCGATGATCCGCGGCTGGCCGCGGCAAGTCACAAATGCAAGCCCCAGGGGCTGGTGGGGCGGCACTTCGACGGACATTTTCGTCCATGTCGCGCCGGCGTCGTCGGTGCGATAAAGACCGGATGTCTTGTCGCCGCAGATGACGAAGAATCGACTCGCGGTGGCGGCATTCCGGGGGTCGTTCGGATCAATGGCGACAGACAGGATCTCGCCCGCAGGCATTCCGTCGTGAACGACTTCGATGTGGCTGGTGACGAAGCCGTCGCCACCATCCAGGCAGCGGTACAGCAACTTGCCGCTCACGACGTAGAACAACGTCTGGTTGTATACGGCGATGGACCGGATTCGCTTGTTTGAAAATGCGGCCAGCGGGGCGAGCGTCCGGCCTCCATCGGTAGTGCGGTAGACTGTGCCGTCGCCGCCGATGTACATGCCGCTGAGGTGTCCGAACAGGGTATCCGCTCGGCTCACGCCCTTGTTCAGCGTCCAACCTTCGGAGTCCAACGGAGCCTCGGGCTTGTGAGTGAACAGTCGGCCGTCCTTGACTGCCCAGAGCAGCCCGGCGTTGCCTGGAGTGCGATCCGCCTCAAGCAGGATGTCGGTGCAGGGACCCTCCATGATGGGTTCCCACGTTTCCGGGCCGCAGCGGTAAACGGCATGGCGTCCGGTGACCGCAATGAACAGCTCCGTCGAGCCGGCGCTGCTGCAGGTGGCGATGTCGCGGACGTCGCCGCCGAACAGTCCGAGGTTGGCAAGCTGACCGGCCGCGGGTGCGGTGACAATCGCAAGCAGGATCGAACTTCGGACCAGCCGGCCTGGCGGCATGTTCCCCTCCCTTGAGCCGGCGCCGCGGCACCAAGGCGCGAAGGCATGATGAATAAGAAAAGCCGCTTTCCCCTCATGACAGGAAATCGACTTGTCGGCAAGGAGGCTTAAGTATTCGCGGCACGTCGATCACGTTTTCGTTTTGTGCAGTCATGGCGTCGCGGTCGCGAAGGCGTAGCCAAAGCCAGGATGGGATCATCAGTGCCATGTGAGCTTGAGATCGTTGTGGCGGTAGTGGTCCGGTATATAATGCCCGAGCGGCAAGACACAACGGTCGGATTCGCCATTGAAGCACCAAGGTGACCCCATGGCCCTGTGAGGAGTCGTGGCTGAGCCTTATCGGTCCGACAAAAGGGGGCCGCCTTCGATAGAAACGGGACAGCGGCATTGAACAAGGGGATTAAGTGAGCGAGCAGCAGCCATCGTCAACTCCATCTGCTTCCGCAGGAAGCCTGATCCTGGCGGCGTTTTGCGTTGTGATCGCCGCCGCGCAGGTTGTTATCATCGCGACGACGAACGGCCATCCCCGACCGGACAGCTCCGGCCACAATGCCCCACGGGCGGCCGTGGACCTCGCCGAAACAGATAGACTCAAAGCCGATCTTCAGGCGGCGGATGCCAGCGTGCGGGTCGCGTCGGCCGTGAGATTGCTGAGATCGGGACTGATCGAAGCGGGGGATGCTCTGCTCGAGGTGGCCTCAGGTCCCGACGGTGAGCTTCGAAAGGCGGCCATCGTTGAGTTTGGGCGCGTGGCCCGGCCGATGGGAGAGGCGGTGGGATTCGTCCTGGATTGGCCTGCCTCAGCCGATAGCCCGCCCACAGCCGACCAGATCAGGTCGGCCAGGGCTTTTTGGGAGCGATGGGCCACCCCGACGCTGCTTCTCGATGTGCAAGCTCGGCTGGCCGGAACCGATCACCGCTGGGCGGAGCTGAAGCAGGCATCCGTCCTGCGGGACTGGCTTCGCCGGGTCTCGAGCAGCCGAAGCGAAGGCCGGTAGAAGAGCTCGTTCAGATCAAAGCCACATATCATGAAGCTTCCGCCGCCACTGCATCGCTGGTCGATGAGTCCTCGACAGGCGATTTCTCTGCAGAAACGACTGGCCGGACAGATTCGCATCGAACCACTGCGAGAAGCGCCTCGCCTGGTGGCCGGCGCGGATGTGGCCTTTAGCGCCGACGGCCGCCGGTGTCTGGCCGGAGTGGTCGTCTGGGACGTCCCGACCAGCCAAGTCGTGGAGGAGCAGTTGGCATGGCGGCCGGCCAAGTTCCCCTATGTGCCCGGCCTCTTGAGTTTCAGGGAGGCACCCGCCGTTCTTGCCGCGGTTCGCAAGCTGCGCTCCCGGCCGGACGTATTCATGTTCGACGCCCAGGGGGTAGCCCACCCGCGACGAATGGGGCTGGCGTCACACGTCGGCCTGCTGATGGACTGCCCGTCGATCGGTTGCGCCAAGAGCCGGCTCTGTGGCGAGCAGATCGTCCCCGCAATCGCGGCCGGCAGCATCGCCCCCTTGATTGACCACGGTGAAACGGTCGGCGTCGTCCTCCGCACCCGGGGCGGCATCAACCCGGTCTACGTCAGCATCGGCCACCGCGTCACCCTCGACGGCGCCATCGCGGTCGTCCTGTCCTGCGTCACCCGATACCGCCTCCCTGAGCCCACCCGCCTGGCCCACATCCTCGTCACCGGCCACCGGCGCGATGAGTGACGTGGCGCCCTTCGATGGCGTTTATCATCGTGCCGGACGGTGAGCCCCTTAGAGCCCGGCGAGCGCATCCTCGTACGGCCACATGACGATCCTCAGCGTTGCACAGACGGCCTGGCGCTTCACGAGCAGGTTGCCGCCGGAGGAGGAGTCGCTCGGCCTCGTTCAATGCTTGCGATACGGCTTTGCCAACTGGTCATCTTCTCGGAGGAGTCTGCACTGATGAGTGTTCAACTTGTTTGCTTGACTGACGTCGGCATCGCTACGGGAGGCGATGGTCTGGACACCGCCTGAAGGCACTGCTGAAGATAGTCGGCAGGCGCCTCATGGGCCTGCAGCGCCTGCTGGAACTCCTGTTTGGCTTCGTTGAGCCGGCCGAGCCTCCAGTAGCACCGTCCGAGCAGCAGTGGCGATACGGCCGCCCCGGCTTTGCGAGCGCGTTCCAGGTGATCGGCAGCGAGGTAGTCTCCCTCTCGAAAGGCAAACCACTCGCCAAGGATCAGTAACGCTCCGGCGTCCTGTGGCTGGAGAACCAGTCGCTCGCGAGCGGCGGCGGCACGAGGTTCAAAAACTCTAAAACGTTGCGGCAGGTCGAAATCCCAGATGCTGACCGTCCGGTCTTCGCTGCCGGCGAGGAGCACCCGACCATCCCTGGAAACGGCCAGTGAATTGATCCCCCCGGCATGCCTGGACAGGATCCGAAGCTGCTTGCCGGTCCGAGTGCTCACCNNACTCACCATGCGGATGCCCCCGTCGTAGCCCCCGTAGAAAACGCTCTCACCATCCGGAGCCAGCGCGACCCTCGAGAAGTAGCTGAGTTGAGGCCCGTGTAGCTGGCTCAATTGCTTTCCGGTCGCGAGCTCCCACAAGATCAGCGTGTTCTCGATGCTCACGGACAGGCCGGTGTGCCCGTCGCACAGGAAGCCCACCCCGTTGACGTTTTCCTGGTGGCCGGCGGACCTCCATCGCTCGGTTCCACTGGCCAGGTCCAGGAGGCTGACAGCGCCACCCCGGTGTCCGCATAGCGCTGATCGCCCATCCGGAGCAACACAGACTCTTCCGATCTGATCTAGCCCGGGTTTCTCCCGGCGGAGTTCGCGGCCGTTACCCGCCTGCAGATCCCACAGCCAAAGGCTCCCGTCGTACGAGCTGGACAGTGCGGTTGCGCCGTCCGGAGAAACGGTCAGACTGGAGGGCTCCCCCTTCTGGCCGATGAGCACCCGCGGCGCCGCGTTCGTGAAGACGTCCCAGAGCCGCAGCGTCTCGTCACTGCCTGCGGACAAAGCCCGCCGCCCGTCGGGCAGGATGGCCAGGTGGCGAACCGCCGCTGTGTGGCCGACGAGCACCTTGATTGCCCGGCCCGTGGCCACGTCCCATTGCCAGATCAGGCCGCTCGCGTCGCCGGAGAGAGCGGTGTGCCCGTCGGGCGAAATGGCGACCGCGTAGACGATCTGCTGGTGCCCGCAGAAGGCCCGCGCCCCACCCGCCGAAGGCAGGTTCCAAAGGAGACATTCCCGCGGCGAGCAGGAAATGGCCGATGTTCCTTCGTGCATGAAGCCGATGCCGAGAACCGCCGCGGAATGCCCCGACCAGTTCCGCATCTCGCTCCCGCTAACCAGGTCCCAGAGCGACACCCGGGCGTCATCTTCGCCGATGAGTACCGATCGCCCGTCCGGCGAGACGGCCAGACTGGTGAGGAAACTGTTGCGGCCGGAAATGGTCTGGATTTGCCGGCCGGTAGCGACCTCCCAGACTCGCAGGGTCCGGTCCAGACGTCCGCCCACGATGTATGCGCCGTCGCCCGAAAAGGCCACGTCCCCGAAAGCGTCAAGCTGATGCACTACTTGGCCGGCGTCGGTATTGATCAGAATGTCGTAGGGGGCGTTGCCGCCCGCAGCGAGCCATCTTTTGTCCGGTGATACGACCAGGTGAAACTCCTGGATGCCGGTCCGCAGTGTCCAGAGCACTTCGCCGGTCGCAAGATCCCATCGTGCGGCCNNGTACTCGCTCCAAAAACCGGTCTGACCATCCGGGCTGAAGAAACAATCAACCACGGACGCGTCCGTGGTTACTTGCCGACGCTCGGTCTGGCTGGCCGCATCCCACAGCCGGACGGTCCGGTCCTCTCCGCCCGTGCAGAACCATTTTCCATCCCCGGAGACGTCAAAACCGCTGACCTGACCGGTGTGGCCCGTCAGGGACGCGACCTGCCGGCCGGTGAGCGGATTGACCAGGTAGACCACGTTCGCACGCTGCACCAGGACCAGCGGACCGTTCTTCGTCATGCACAGAATGGCGCTTCGCGGAGGCCGAGCCACTCCTTCCTCTTTAAAGTCGTGAACCAACAGAGTCGGCGTGCTGGCCATGTAACTGTTCAGCCAGCCAAGGCGGGGCTGAAGATCAGGCAGCCCTATTTGCCGGGCCAGGTCCCAGGCTTCGCAGTAGCCTTGGCGTGCCTCCGCGTATTGCTTCGATTTGACGCGGCTGTCTGCGGCTTCGATGAGTCCGTCAAACAGACGGTGCTGAGCGAGCAGCCGCTGACCCTCGGCTTCGACGCGCTGGCGGACGCTACGTTGCCACAGGGTGAGCGAAACGACCAGGGCGATGGTCAGCAGCAGCACGAACCCGGCCGCAACGGCCACCGGTGCCTTGTAGCGGTGAATGTTCTTCTTGAGCAGGTACCAGCTCCTGTCGCGCTTGGCCTCGATGGCCTCGCCGGCCAGGTAATGGCCGATGTCACGGGCCAGTTCACCGGCCGACTGGTAACGCCGCTCACGCTCTTTGGCCAACGCCTTCAGCACGATCGTCTCGACCTCATCGTTAATGTCCTTGCGAAGCGCACGCGGTCGCACCGGTTCGGCCTGCATGATTCGGTCCAGTACCTCGCGGAAGCTGCCCACCACGTTGTAGGGGAACCTGCCGGTGAGCATCTGGTACAGCATCACACCCAGCGAGTACACGTCCGTGCGTATGTCGATCTTGCTCGGTATGCCCTCGGCCTGTTCGGGCGACGCCCAGGGCAGCGAGCCGACGAACTGCCCGGTCTGGGTCATCGACGCGTTCTGGTCGCTGATCTGTCCGGGGGCCACCTTGGCCAGACCGAAGTCCAAGATCTGCGGCTCGCCCTGAGAGTCGATGCGGATGTTGCCCGGCTTGCGGTCGCGGTGGATCACACCCCGCAGATGGGCGGCGTTCACCGCCTCACAGATCTTCTGAAACAGGGCCAGTGTCTCGCGGACGCTGCGTTGGCCGGCCGCCATCCAGGCGTCCAGCGGTTGACCGGAGATGTAATCCATCACGAAGTAAAAGCTGCCGGCGGCCGTGCCACTCTCGTGGATGGCCACGATGTTCGGGTGCTTCAGCGCGGCCAGCACCTGCACCTCGCGCTCGAAGCGGGCCTTGTCGTGCTTGCTGGCAAAGGGCCCTTCGCGCATGACCTTGACGGCCACCTCGCGCCGGGTGGTCTTCTGGATGGCCTGGTAAACCACGCCCTGTCCGCCGCGATGGATCTCACGAACGATGAAGTAGCCCGGGATCGAATCGTCGGGCGTTGACGGAAGCGGAGGCAGCAGCGAGGAATCGTCCACGGGACCAATGGGACTCCCCCACTTTGCCGCCTCGTCGAACGCGCGGGCGATGGGGTCCGTATCCTCCTTCGACGGCTCCGGCACGGCTGGGGTCAACTCTTCGTCGCTTGGCATATCCGTCCCTCGGCCCACTTGGGTGCCCTGGCTGACGGTCAGGCGGTTGAGTCATGCCGAACTGGTCAGGTAGCTGAGCGCCGGCCCCAGAAGCGCCGCAAGCTTGCGGTGAGCCCGCGCCCGAAGCATGAAGACCGCGCCGGGTGTGCGGTGCAGCGCCTGCGCAACATCGGCGACCGGGCGTTGCTCCAGGTCGTACATGATGACCAGCCTGGCGTAGTCCTCTGGGAGCCGACCGATAGCCTCCTTCAGCTTTGCGGCGGCCTCGCTTCGTCTGGCCACGGTGGTCGGACCTGCACTGGTGGCTGCGATGGTTTCGACGAGATCGACGTACGAATCATCCGTGAGGGCCCGCCTCAGACGCGGCCGGTCGATTTCTTGCTCCTCTCGCTCGAGCTCCTTTACCGCGTCGAGCAGGTTACGCTGGGCGACCGTGGTAAGCCAGCTCACGAAAGAGCCCTCACTTGTCGAGCGAAACTGCCTGATACCCAGGATCGCGTCCAGGTAGGCTTCCTGCATCACATCATCTTCGGTAAGGAGGGTCCGGAAGCGGTGGGGAATCTTGTCGGCCAGGCTCTGGCGCGCGGCCCGGTCACAACGGCCCAGCAGGGTGCCGAGGGCTACGCGGTCCCCTTGAACCGCTCGGCGAAGTATGTCGTCGTTGGGCGCTTCCATGGACAAGCCCAGATTTGCATGGGCGGATCGGTGTTCCGGCTTGCATTGTAGCCGACCAGGACCAGCGACAGAAGACCGCGCAGGCGTCACAGGCAGTTTTTTAGGCCGCGATCGATCGGGCCTCTCCCGCACGACCAGCCGGTCGTGGCATCTTGCGGACAGACCAGCCCGGCGCCGACATCAAGGGAGGTGGGGCAAATGAAGGCAACTCCCGGTTCTGGAACCACTTACAGCGCCACGACTTTCAACTGCGTATTCGCTCGCCGGCGTTGCGCCCCGTGAAGCGTGCCGCAGCTCACCTCGACCCGCCTTCGGAACCCCCAACGAGCCCCGACACCGTGCATGCACAGAAAAACGCAGGCTGCGCGTGAGTAGCACGCCCCTCAGACTGACTGTTCCTGTAGAGGCGTGTGGCTTCAAAGCGGGCCGGCGCAAAGCAGGATTTGCCGGCCGCCCCTCAACTCGAGGCCTGGAGCCACTGGACCCCGGCAGTGCTCCCTGGTATCGCCGCCAGGCACGCCGAACAGAAGGCCAATCACCTCGCCACCTGTTGTGCTCACAGGTCGGCAGCCCAATGGCGGTTCAGGGGCTGCGAGTTTCGGGAGGACCTGGCGGTCCGCGCGGGCGGAACGCCGAAGACCTTTTAACCTTCTTGGAGGACGGACCATGTTGCGGAAACACCTGTTTGTCGGACTTTTGTTCACCTCGCTGATCCTGTTGCCGGTCCCCGCCAACGCGGGCGACAACCCCAAGGAAAGGCCGATGAAGCTCACGGGAATGGGCCTGCTCAAGACGGACTTCAATCCGGCGAACTGGGAGTGGCGCTCGGTGGACAAGGCCGTGATCCCGTGGGTTACAGTGGAGGCGGGGGATGGCACCCACCTCGGCGACTGGACGGCGGTATGCCCGGGTGGCGTCCTGGTGCAGCTTCTGCCCGATGGAAACATCGAGTTGCTTGAGATGTGGGGTTATTGGGAATTCACCGCCGACAATGGTGACAAGCTCACCGCCGACCTCGTCTGGCCCTCGTATCCCGTGATCCAGGAGACGGCAACCGCGACCATTACCGGCGGCACCGGCCGATTTGAAGGTGCCAGCGGGACGCTTATTCTGACCATGGGCTACACCGGAGAAAACTGGTGGGATGGCCCCTATCATTACTCGATCTTCTGGGAAACCATAGAAGGCACGATCACGTATTGATCCGGCCCCGGAGAGGTAGGATCGAAAGTTGCATTCCCGGTCTGCCGCTGCCTTGAAGCGTGCAAGGATGAAGGGGGCATTCTGGTTTCTCGAGAACGGCAGAATGTCCCCTTTCCTTCCTCCCACGATCGCGGCCGGCAGCATCGCCCCCTTGATTGACCACGGTGAAACAATCGGCGTCGTCCTCCGCACCCGGGGCGGCATCAACCCGGTCTACGTCAGCGTCGGCCACCGCGTCACCCTCGACGGCGCCATCGCGGTCGTCCTGTCCTGCGTCACCCGATACCGCCTCCCCGAGCCCACCCGCCTGGCCCACATCCTTGTCACCGGCCGCCGACGCGATGAGTGACGTGGCGCCCTTCGATGGCGTGTATCGTTGAGCCAGGGGCGGGCAAAGGGGACTTTGACTCCTCGATTTGCTCGAAGCGGATGGATAACTCGGCGCAGATGATTGGATGGATGGCCAGAAGGTTGTCCTCGGCGCATTCGCTCAGTTTAGCGCTGGACCAGTCGAACCCGCGGGCGTCCTCGGCCATACTGTCCAAGAAAACTCTGGAGTCTGCCGGCACGCGGCCCATCATCGTCCCCTGGTCAGAGCCATGATCTGGTCGGTGGCCGTGCGCACGTCGCCCTTGCCCGCGTGCTGCCGGCCGGGTAGCCTCGGGCGGCGCCAGGGTCACGTCACCTGGCATCTGCCTGGTGCTATGAAATGAGGTTATCATGGGAGTTCATGTATTACTGTGTCTGCTGGCCGGTCTGCCCGCCGTGGATTCTGAGATCCAACCTCGCGTGGATGTCGAAGAGATTGTGACCTCGTATACCCCGGCCGACAATGGCGCCGGGCCGCTGTGGTGCTACGGGTCGACGACGATTGTCCGGCGCGGCGACGAGGTATTTGTCTCGGCGATCGAGACGGGCAACAACGTGCCCCCGCTGTGCAACACGCGATGGCAGCTGTGGCACCGCACCGAGGCCGGCTGGAGGCTGGAGCAGAGCGAGAAGGAGTATCGTCAGCGGGAACCGTGTCCGATCGGGGTTTTCCGAGACGGGCCGGTGTTCCTGTCGGTGAACCCGTCGACCCAGCCGCCGGGGACCCAGTACGGTCCCTGCCGGCCGTTGGTGCTCGAGTTTGATTCGAAGAACCCGACGGTTGCTCCTCGTGTGCATGAACTCGCCTGGGCCGAGGGCACTCACTTCACGGATCATTCGTATCGAGGCTTCGCGGCCGACGGTCCGAAGGGCGAGCTGCTGCTGCTCAACATCAATGCCCAGACCGGCGCCCAGTTCGTATCGTTCCGCGACCGCGACGGCAGATGGCATGCCCGAGGCACCATCGCGTTTCCGATTCGATCCTGTTACCCGCAAGTGGCCCTACGAGACCGGGCGGCGCACGTCATGGCCATCGGCGACATCGTTGAGCCGAATGAAGCGTGGCGCAAGTACAAGTCCGAGAAGACCGGCAGCAAGTGGGATTACGTATTCCGCAGGCTGTTCTATACGTACACGCCGGACATCGCCGGCAAGCCGTTTATTGCGCCGGTCGAAATCGAGACTGTCGAGCAAACCTGCGGCCATATCACCAACTTGGACTTGCACATTGACGAGGCTGGAGCGGCCCACGTGCTCTACCTCAAGCGGCCTTACCAGAGCGAGCTGATTCGTGACAAGTTTTTCCCCGGTAAGTCGATGACCGCGCATCTTGAGTACATGATCATCACGGACGGCAAGATCGAGTCGAAGTCCACACTGGCCGAGACACCGGCCAAGGACCGGCCCGGTCTGATGCCGTCATACGCCCGTTTTCATGTGATGCCGGGTGGCAGATTGTGCGTGGTGGTTGCGGGCACGATGACCGATGAGGCGGGCAAGGGCACATTCGGCAATTACGTGGCTCGCATCGGCCGCACGGGCGACAAGATGACCTGGCTGCTCGTGCATCTTAAGAACCCGTTCCACACCTTCTTCACCAATACCCCCCGCGGCGGCTCGGAGCCGTCCGAGTTGCTCGACTTGTTCGGCACGGCAAGCGATTCGCTCCAGCTCCGCTACGCCCGCATCCGCCTCAGGTAGGGCCGACGCTCTCGTCGGCCATTGCCGGTTGAGTAGCGGTGGACGCGTCATGGGATGGCCGACACGGCTCTGCGAAGCTGCGTTTTGCTCCGCAGCACGAGCGCCCGCATCGGCCATTCACGCACCAGTGCAGGGGGTCTTGGCGCAAGCGGATCTTCCGCGAGAAGCGGCAGGTCGGCGATGCGCTTTGACCTGTCCTACGATGCTGTCCCACGGTTCTGAATCCTGAACCCTGAACCCTGAACCCTCAACCTACGCCTCTGCCAACCCTTCTCGGATGGCAAAGCGGGCCAGTTCCACCCGGTCATGGATGTCGAGCTTGTTCATCAGGCTGGTGGTGTGCCGGTTGACGGTGTTGACGCTGATGCACATCACCTGGGCGATTTCCTTCTTTTGCATGCCCCGGGCGAGGTAGCGAAGGACTTCGAGTTCGCGGTCGGAGAGGGTCGAGGCCCGCGAGCGGATCGGCGTGGCNNTGTAACCCCACGCCTGAACGTTGAGGGCCTGCTCGATGTAACGATCGTGGAAAAACGCGCTGAGGAAGACGACCCGTGTCTGGGGCGAACGGATGCGAACCGTCTGTGCGGCGTCAAAGCAGCTCAGGCCGGGAAGGTCGATGTCCATCAGCATCACATCGGGTTTCTGACGGATGGCCTCCGAGACACCGTCACCGGCGTTGCTGACGCTGCCGATCACGCGAATGTCCTCGGTATTCTCCAGCAGGCCGCGGAGCATCCCCCGGACCATGGCATGATCGTCAACCAGCAGGACCGTGATGGGCTTACTCAATCGCTGTTCTCCTTCCTGGTTTTAACAGCCTGAAGGGCATTATACACTGTCCGGGCCAACTGCGGCATCTCGAACGGCCGGGCCAGCAGCACCGAGTGCGGGGGGCATTCGGTGGCATCGGCCTCTGACTGGCCCGCCAGAATGACGGCCGGCGGCAACAGCCCCTCTTCCTGCATGCGCCGCAGACAGGTCAGGCCTCTGCACCCGGGCAGATCGGCTTCCAGGATGACGAGCCGCAATTGCTCCCGCTGTTTCCGGGCCATCTCCGCGATCAGCCGGCCGTCACCGGCCAGGATCACGCGATATCCAAGCGATTCCAGCGTCAAAGCGATAATGCCGGCCAGGTGAGGGTTGCTTTCGGCCAGGAGGATCAGCTCGCCGTCGCCTTTCGGCATGGGCTGAATCGCCTCCCCGTCTTCCAGGGGCGGCGCCGCCTCGGTACGAGGGAGAGAGACCATAAACATCGTGCCCTGCCCGGGGGTCGATTCAACCCGGACCCGGCCGCCGTGTTCCTCGATGATGCTCTGGACAATCGACAGCCCCAGCCCCGAGTTTCGTTCGCGCGGCTTGGTGGTGAAGAACGGCTCAAAGATTCTCCGCAGGCTCTCTTCCGCGATGCCGACGCCCGTATCGGTGACGGTGATCAGGGCCTCGCCGTCGACCTGTCGCCGCCCGTGTTTGTGTTCAGCCTCGCGCACCGAGATCTGCAGTCGGCCGCCCTCCGGCATCGCGTCGCGGGCGTTGATAGCCAGGTTGAGCAAGACCTGATGCATCTGGCTTGCGTCGGCCATGACCCACAGCGGCGAAGCCACGTCATTCAGGATCTCCAGCGTGATGGACGCGGGCAACGTCGGCCGGATCAAGCGTTCAGCCTCCTCGACGAGGTGGCGCAGATTCAACGGCCGTCGCTCGATGGGCATTTTCCGGCTGAACGTTTGCAGCGAACGGGTCAGGCCGCTCGCCTGCTGGGTGGCGTCGAGAATGGATCGCAGGGCCTGGCGGGCTTCATGGTCCGGCAACAGCGAGGCGGCGGCTTGTGTCGTGTAACCCCGGATGACCGTGATGAGGTTATTGAAATCGTGAGCCACACCCGCGGCCAGCTGGCCAACGGCCTCCATCTTTTGGGTTTGCAGGAGCTGCTCCTGAAGGGCGTGCCGGTCGGCGGCCGCCATCTCGGCCCGTTTCCTTTCGTTGTTCTCTTCCTGCAGCTTGCGATTGGCCTCTTCGAGATCCGCCGTCCGCTGAGCGACGCGGGTCTCCAGTTCGTCATAGGCCAATCGCAGCGCTTCCTCGGCGGACTGGCGATCCGTCACGTCGATACCCAGCATGGCCAACCGGGCGACGCACCCATCCGCGCCAAAGACCGGCGATATGATGTTGTCGATGATACGGTTGCCTCGCCGGTCGACGAATCGCCTTGGTTCTCCCGTCTCAACGACGATCTGGGCCTGGCGGAGCCGTTCTTTGGCCACTTCGGGCGGAATCAAGTCAAACGCACACCGGCCGAGAGCCTCTTCCCGGGTCAGGCCGAATCTGCGGGCCATCTCATGGTTGGCCTCCAGGATGAAGCCCTGTGTGTCGATCAGGAAGGCTGCCTCCGGAATCGCGTTGAGCAGGACTTCCAGCGACTCCTGGTTGTCGCGAATCGCCTGCCAGGACTTTTGTTGCTCGACAAGCTGCCGCTCCATCTCGTCGATGCGACTTTTGAGAGTCGCGATCTCGCGGAGAAGCTCAGCAGTGGATTCCGAATCCTGGCTCATGGATTTCTCGATACACCGCGCGGCGATCAGTCCGGCATGTGGCTGTCGTACAGGAAGATCGCCCTTCAAAATGACATGTACGGGCAAGTCCCGGCCGACCCACAACAGGGTAGTCAGGCATCGACCACCCCGAACACGCATTCGGGGATATGCCAGCTTTCGGCTTTACACAAGATGCAATATACCCGCGATTACGTCGGTCTCCAAGCGCTGGACGGCGACAGGGCCGGCTCCTTGCATGGTTCGTCATGCGGCTTTGTACGGCGACCTACACCGGCCCGTGTGGCAATGCCCGGAACGTCTCGTCAGCCACAGCCGATGGCGGGCGAACCACTCGTAACCGGCATCGAAGCAGCGGCGAAGGATCGGCCAGTTCGTCGGGGCCAGCAGCCAGCCAAACCCCACGGCGTCATAAGCTCGCCTGAAGACCTCCATTCCTTTGACCAGCCTCCCACTGGCCAGCACGCCATGAATCTGGCCCATGAGCTGGTCGATCGTTGCTCCATAGCGGCCGGCATCGAAGTCCGGGCTGCTGATGTCCTCTAAAAGCAGCCTGCGCCGCCCGTGGTCGAGCCGGCGGAGCAGATTGGCCTCTCCTCGACAGAGTGGACACTGGCCGTCGTACAGCACCTTGATCTCCCACCAGTCCATATCCTTGCTCTCTGCCATCGTTGGGTCTCAATCCGCCTCATGCC
>MTKZ01014067.1_pt1 | contig 29572 bp, 19 predicted proteins | sample 1042781 | NCBI WGS metagenome assembly MTKZ01 (sample SAMN06212207, study PRJNA360539) | anaerobic digester metagenome | biome: Wastewater treatment plant; material: sludge; isolation source: anaerobic digester fed with sludge from wastewater treatment plant | place: Denmark: WWTP Viborg ... | reverse complement strand
CGCTTATATTGGCCGTCTTCCAGCGTCGCGCCGATGTGCCCCTGCAGATAGACTTTCTGACGAACGTGTCGGATCGCATTACCGATTTGAGTGCGCACTTCGGGCTGGGGCATGAAGACGTCCATGATGTTGATCCCGCCGTCCAGCGCGGCCCCGATCACTTCGTCGACCAGGCTCTTATCCTGTTTTTCCAAATGCTCACAGCCCAGGCCGATCTCGCTGACACTAAAATCACAATGGGGGATCTGACGGTAATTCATGGTCGGTTTCCTTTGAAGAGTTGGTTTCAATTTTTTGATCGAGTTGTCTGAAACATACACAGTCTATTTGGGGTGTCATCCGGTGATACCTTTACTTTACCAGAAATCCGCTAAAATGACTGATAAATCGACATCCCTCCAATCCCAACTTCCCACTGCGAATAAAAGAGATACATAATAAGTCCTAACAAAAACCGCCCCCCATCTCTGGAAAGCAGCTCACATTTTCATCCACGCAGCCTTTAACCATGCATTATAGGGGCGCATTTTACAGTTGGTTACCTCAAAGCAATTACACAAACATGCCTGAATGAGATGCTTTACAAGTCTGAATTTTGTGAAGACAAATTGACCTAGTGGATTTTCGACTAAATTCCCTTCGCAACACTGCACTCAATTCATGGATATGCTTTCTAGACAATAGAAAGACCATTATTAACAAACGAGTCTCAATTTTCCATTCTTTTTGACTTCTTCGGCATGGGCACGATCTGCTGCTGCCAAATCTGATCTCCCCATTTCATCATATGCTAGGTCACGGTCTTCATACCAATTTGGATTGTCCGGTTCAAGCTCTATGGCGCGGGTGAAATCTGTGATCGCCTCATTATACCGACCCGCTTCAAAGTAACTCACGCCACGCGAGTGGTGATAACTGGCAATACTAGGCTCCAGCTCAATCGCGTTGGTTTTGTCTATGATCGCCTCATTGTATCGACCAAGCTCGTGATAGCTTACTCCGCGTGAATCGTGAAATTTTGCGTTGCTTGGCTCAAGCTCGATCGCGTGGGTTTTATCTACTATTGCCTCTATATACCGGCCAGCTGCATGATAACTTGCTCCACGTGAGTAGTAAAAATATGCGTTTCCAGGCTCCAGCTCAATCGCTCGGGTGCAATCGCGAATCGCCTCTTCATAAAGGCCGGTAGCATGGTAACTCGTACTACGTGAATCGTAATATCCTGCAATTTCTGGTTCTATTTCAATCGCGCGGGTGAAATCAGTAATTGAGTTATCATACTGGCCAGCTAAGCGGTAACTTATTCCTCGAGAAAAATAATAATCAGCGTTGGACGGTTCTAGCTCGATGGAGCGGGAAGAATCAGCTATCGCCTTTTCGTACAAACCAGCTTCATGGTAGCTTGCACTACGATAATCGTAGTATCTAGCATTGGTTGGTTCCAGCTCGATTGCGCGAGTGCAATCGAAAATCGCCTCTTTATATTGAGCGATTGCATGATAACTAGTACTACGCGAATCGTAATACTCTGCGTTGTTTGGGCTCAGGGCAATTGCATGGGTGAAATCCGCGATCGCCTCTTCATGTTTGCCAACAGCTTGATAGCTCACTCCACGGGAATAATAGTACTCACCATTGGTTGGAACCAGATCAATCGCTCGGTTGCAATCGGCAATCGCCTCTTCATCCAAGCCCATTGCATGGTAGCTCGCTCCGAGGAAATAGTAGTATCTATCATTGCTAGGCTCTAACTTGATCGCAAAAGAGCCATCTGCGATCGCCTCTTCATGTTTACCAGTTGCTTGGTAGCTAAGTCCACGCGAAATGTAATATGTCGCATTATCTGGTTCCAATCCGATCGCCCGAGTGAAATCTAAATTGCATTCTTTATAATGTCCTACTTCATAAAAGCACATTCCCCGTAAATGGAAGTATTCGGTGTTGCCCGGTTCCAATTCGATCGCGCGGGTGAAATCGCAGATCGCCTCTTTATAACGACTAGCTGCAAGGTAAAGCATTCCACGCGAGTCGTAAAATTCTGCATTGGCCGGTTCCAACTCAATCGCGCGGGTACAATCGCAGATCGCCTCTTTATGATGACCAGTTGCATGGAATATCATTCCACGTATATCGTAATATTGGGCATTACCCGGTTCCAGTTCTATAGCGTGGGTGAAATCGGCAACAGCCTCTTTATACCAACCGATTGCACGGTAGCTCGTTCCACGCGCATCGTAATATTCAGCAATTTCTGGTTCAAGCTCAATCGCATGGGTAAAGTCTGCGATCGCCTCTTCATACCGATTGGTGAGGTGGTAAATCATCCCGCGTACCTCATAATTTTGGGCTTTACACGGTTCAATTTCAATCGCACGGGTAATATCTTCGATCGAAACCTTAGATTTTTCTATTTGCATCCACAATACTCCTCCCCCCACATTATAGGAAACCTTGCAGTAAAAGCTCTAATCTCTGATTACCAAGAAAAAAACTGTCCACGTTATCTGGTAGTCATTTTGATTTTAACATATTTGAAAATCATTACCCAGAAAAGTTCTTCGCCCCTAAATCGCTCGCTTCCATCTCTTCCAGCAGGAAGAACTTAAATACACCACTCACAACAAAATCGATAACGATAGGAACTATGCTGGTGTCGTCATGGGAAGACAAAACAGGAAACGATGGGTACTGAAAAACATTTATGAAATACGTAACCAGGCAAATCCCTATTACCTTGATTACTATGTTTTGGAATTCCTTGATGTAACATTCTATCCCGAATCACACCCTAAAATGCCTTGGCTGTTTCTTCGTTCGTAATAAAGTCAGTAGAGAATTGTTTTATTAGCGATGGTCTAATGGCTTTCTTTCCTGATATATTAATTCGCGCAATAGCAAATCTTTCATAAAGAAAGCAACTGGTAGTTAGTGCGATAAAAACCCCCATCCATATTAGGTATTGATATTAGGATCACTAGAGGGGTAACAAACAACTTCTGAAACAATTCATGTAAAGTAGATTGATTTCTGTCCATAATGATCCCTCTTTGACAGCGTTCTTTGATAGTGATTATTATTCTAACAAGTACTGGTTTGTGTTACTGCACGACTGGAATTGTTAGTATGAATTGTCTGGTGCCCAAATTCTACTATCTGGTTACAGTCAATCAGGGGTCACTTTGTCCGCACAAGAGTTTTACCCCATCGCCAACATACCGAATGTTAAGCGCATCAAGTACTTCTAATTCTATTTCGGGCTCGTCTAGGAATTGTGAATATTCCGGATCTGGATTATGTGGAAGACCATTGGCTTTTTGGCTTATCAAGTACCAAATTTCACGCCAATCTGTCTTATCAATGAACGAACCAATCAGTTCTACAAACTGATAGGTATAGAATTCAATTTCATTCTGTGTAAATGCTATTAATGGTGGGAGCATAGAGGTGAGAACTGGTCCAGATGGGACCAACCGAAATTTGGAATCGAATTCATCAATGCATATAGAATATCCCACGTAGAGACAAGTACTGTGAACATATTCGTTGCGCAATTCATTTATTCCTTTTATGCTAGTTAGATCAACTCCCAGCTCATTAAGTTTCGCAATTTTTGCGGCAAGTCCTCGTTGGCATTCGATAAAACCAGCAGCTGGTTTCTGTTTCTTATTTGGTACCATCCAATTCCAATCTACCATACCTGCCAAATACAACAACTCAAAAGCCAAACTTAAAGTCTTATCGATGCCTGCCAAAAAAATGATAACTGAGGCTATCTGAAAACGGTGAGAAGAATCATCAGTATTAAGTGATTGAACCATTTTCAATAAGTCCAAAGCAAGATTTGCGTGAGGTTCCAAAATACTTTTGAGCAGATCTTTTGATGAGGTTTTCAGCTCTGTCACTTGTTCCACCTATCTATTGAAGAAAAAGATTGCGGTTGACTTATTACCGCAAGTGCCTTGTGAGGATTAATATATGCACTTGTTAATTGGTAATTATGACACAAGAGTCAAAAACCGCCCTCCAGAGATGGAAGGCGGTTTCAATTACTTTACTTCAAAGCAGATACTACCCCTGCATCACCGGGCAGAATTTGTGGGCATAATCGTCATACCGCGTTCGGCGTAGGCATTGCGGATCTTACTAGCAAAAATTTCAGACCATTCAGCTGGACTTTCACCACCTTCTCATTGCTCTTGAGAAGAATTATGGTGACCGGGGTCACTTAAATATCACCAGGTCCATGGGGGCGAAGAATTCAATGCCTTTATCGAGCATGGTGCAGGCGTAGGGGTCAACCCCCTCCAATTCTTCGCCAGCAATCTTCACCTTGTAGTTTGGCGCAGGGAAGACCGCCCAGACGTCTGACAGCTGCTGGCTTTTGAACATGGCCTCAACGGTTGCTGAGCCGATGGCCATACCTTGCCCGGCAGCGTTGCCCAGGTTGTCGGTGGCTTTGTAGACAAAATCGTAATCAGCAGAGAAGATCACCGAGCTCATATCAGCCCAGTAGAGTTGCGATCCCCCCGAGCCATTCCTCAATTTGACTCCGCTCGAATCAATAATAAACCGCGAGTGTACCACCTGGGTGGGTTTCTCCGAGCCTTCATAGCGCTTGAACCCCTGCGCGGCTTCCCGTTCGAGCCGCAGCTGTTTGTGGGTAACCGCGTTCGCCTGGAACTGGTAGGTCAGCGGTTTCAACTTACCCAGTGTAATCAGATCCCCATCGGCGAGTTGGCGCGTACCCGAGAAAGGCTCGCCCTTGATGAAAACATTCTTGGAATTCGTTACAGCCATGATCTTCTCTGCGTCCCCCTGGAAGACCACCTTCGGGTTAATCAACTCGGAGTGTTCGTTGACAAGCTTACCCATTTCTGACCCGTTTGGATAGAGGTTGATGAAGTTATAGCGCCTGAGTTTGCCACCCTCAACCAGCACCAGCCGGGGCTGCCGTATTTGGGTGATGCGGGAAAGCTCAACCGACGCGCGGGTGATCTCACTGATGGTCACATCGCCGCCTGGCATTAGCAAGGCCTTCAAATCCTTGAGCATTTGCGCAAAGAGTTGGGCTTCCTGCCCCCTGATGTCCGCAATCGAGGGGTTTTGAGGATTGTTGATGTGGACCGTCCAGGACTCAAACTCCGTCTCTTCCAGGGTGATGTTGACAATTTCCTTGACCAAAACCTTGGTTGCTTTTCCTAAAAACGGATGGGCAAAGAGCGCGTCACTGGTGAGAAGCAACCCGTCTTTAGCGCTGCCGAAGACGGTGGTATCGAGCAATAGCAGCACTTCGCTTTCGCTGGCATCAGGCGCATAAGATTTGATCGCGTTCCTGATCTTTTTCTGTGGTATGCCAGGAGCGATGAGAAACTGGGTTTCGGTGAATTTTGAGGAATAAGCCTTTACTTTGTCTGCAATTCGGGCGTTCATGATGGCGATCCTTTCGTAGATATTTTGCAGTAGAAACAAGACAGGGCTATCTTATGGTGTTTGAACAAGGCTTCCGCTTTTGGGCGGGGCCATTCCGCACCCATGCTTCCCAGAAACAAAAAACAACCTGTGCCCAAAGGGCAGCCTTGCAGACCAACTAATCGATTGAGTTCAAACCGAACCAACTATTGAAATGAAAACAAAGAGATAATTAATTATACGACTTATTACAACTAAAGAAACCGCCCTACAGAGTTAGAGAACGGTTTTGAATTTACTTATACGCCGTGACTAACCCTGCATCAAAAGGCGGAATTTATACCCATATATACGACTCGGTCCGCGCGATGGAAGTTCGGGCGAAAATTAAACCTTCAAAATCTTTATTTTCTATATCGTGTAGTGCTTTGTCAATCATTTTTAAACTAAAACGGACAAGAATCCACTCTATAACAACTTCAGAAATTCAACTAAAGGAAACATACATTTTGCATGCAATCCGTAACCAGCAAAACTAGCTACATAAAATTTGAGATCAAATAACTGTGACTGCGCATATTTATCAATTTCAGGGTCACTGAGAATCGTTTTTAACTTCGGACTTCGTGGATTATGGTTGGCTAGGACAAAAATCACTTCAGGTGTTTCGTCAGGGTTCAACTTGACCTTTGCATTACTTGTGCCTTTATTAAATTTCAGCAATCCAAGTTCATCAAGTTGATTAAACTGGCTTTCCATGGTTTCCAATAGTTTAGAGTACCTATCTTTATTTGAGATCAATTTTTCCATATCTTTAAGATGCTTGAGCAGGCCTGCATTGCCAGTAAGTGCACTGTCACCATATTTCATCTCAATCAAAGCTGCTTTACAGTTACTACCGTTTTTTCGCTGGGCTGCCAACCAGCGGATAGCCATAATATCAAATCTAGCATAAGGTTCAGTAACTTCGATATCAGAAACGAAATATTCACTTTCATTCGAAATGGTCGAATTGTTATTTTCACGAGCAATCAACTGTTGAAACTCTCTCTCTGCCTTGCCATAAGTTGAGAAATATTCGTCCATAATATTCTTGCGGCTTGGGAATGAATCAATCCAACTCCTTGAATCTTTCTGATTGTTAATCTCGGTTGGAGAATCAGGAATGAAAAGCCCAGATTTATTATATTGATCATCAAATGAAGCTTGATAAAAACCTTTGTTGTGCTCCTTGAGATTGAGGATATTTCCACCGCGATAATAGATATTGATGAAATTTTCTCGAATTGCCAACATTAATGTATGGTCTTTTTTTACTCGTGTTAAGATTGGGTGAAGCACACCGTTGGAATTAACAAGATCGCCCATAAATTTAACAGATAACTTTCTCATCTATACCTCCCACCACTCGCCATCATTATGCACTTCCACATTTTGGAATAACTCACTATATCGTTCAGGGAAAAAGGTGTGGATTGGAACCACCTTGAGAGGATTGATTGCTGTCACCAACTTCTGTAGATCTACGGGACTAGCATGTCCCGAAGTGTGAATACTGATTTTTGGGATGGCATTCCGCTCCAACCATTCTTTTAGCTTATTGTAAGAGTCTTTTTCCCAATATCCCTCCCATTGAGAATAAATATAAGTGGCACCTTTCAAACAATTACCCCTCTCGAGGTCAGAACAATGCAGGGGGCGAAAAAGCAATGTGGATTTGCTCTGTGCCTCATGCAAATTCTCTATGAAAATACGATTTGCCGCATGGTGTTTGAGAAGATCAAACCAGGCGTTATTTTTGATCTGGATGCGTTGAGCTTGGGGAATGAACAACGCGACCTCTGGCCAGTTGGATTGGGGGATATGAGGATTACCGGTTGCTTCTAGAATAGCAGCCGTGTACAGATCGATAATTAGTTTTCTACCAGTCCGTTTGCAGGCACGCAAGATGGAAACAACTCGATCAATATTTTGGGCTGAAGTATGAACTAGCGCCAAACCTTCGGTAGCGGAAAAAGCCTGCACAAGTTGTGTCTCAATATCAGCTTCAGTGGGAAAGTATTGGTCGTCATTGAGCCTTCCTAGTGAAGATCCTTCCAAAAGTAGAGTATCGATATTCGTAGGAGGATATGCAACCAGGTGCTCGAACAGGGCTGCCTTACGGCCATGAGCACGAAGATCGCCGCTATAGAAGAGGTGTTTTCCATCACTTTCAACTAAGAGTGCATAGGCATCATATGCCGAGTGATCGACAAGAAAGGGGGTGATTTGAAAAGGGCTCACTTCAAAATATTGCCCGGATTGGTAATCCCATCCCTGTGAGGGAACAGGCCAGTTGCCAGGTAAGAAAGGCGCGGCAGCAACCAGGATGCGGCGAGCAGCAGGTCCCATGCCAACAGGAATCATCGGTGAGATATGAGTGAGCAAGCCGAAATGGTCGAGGTGCGGGTGGGAAATAAGGATACCAAGTAGAGATGCATCATTGCCGTCTAATCCGGAGATCTCAGGCAAGTATTGACTACTATTTTTTTCTGCATCCAATGGTAAGCCCAAATCAATAAGCAGCCGTTGACCTTGGCTTTCAACTTCGACACAGCTTCCGCCTATTTGTTTGCTTCCGCGATGAATACATACTTGCATTTGGTTCCCCTTTGAAATGCTAAAAAGGTTCGATTAATCTGGAATGCGATCCAAATCCTTCCAGCTAATTAAAGTGCCGGCACTGGTTTGCATAGATTGCTCACCACCATAGACCACATATACCTGATTCTCAGGTAAGGCTGTCATCGATCGCCAGTATATAAGATTTTCAAAATAACTTGTGGATATTGTTTTTCCGGATTTAATCTCAACCGCCGCTACCTTTTCACCGTTTACCAACAAGCAGTCGATTTCTTTGCCATGGTTGTCCTGCCAATAATATGGCTGACGGTTCTCGCCCCGGTTGTAACTACGTTTGATAAACTCATTGAGAATCAAATTTTCAAATAGGGAGCCTTTCATGTAATGCAAATTGACTTGTTCTTGCTCGCGTATACCAAGAAGCGAACAGGCGACCCCGGTATCATAAAAATAGAGCTTGGGTGATTTAATCAACCGTTTGTTGAAATTGCGGTGGTATGGTTGTAGACGATATAGGATGTAAGAACTTTCCAAAATCGAAAGCCACGATTTGGCAGTGTTGGGGCTGATACCGGCATCATTGGCCAGACTGGCATTATTCAGTGGCTGCCCGATACGGCCGGCGCACAATTGTGTGAACTGAATAAAAGCATTTATATCCCCGATATTCTTGATCATGCGCACATCCCGATCCACGTAGGTCTGAATGTAGGATGGGTAAAAATCAGGTGGTGGAATGGTTCGGTCGTAAATCCGTGGGTATTGACCTTTGAAAATCAGGTTTTCGTAAGAATCTGTCAATGGTTCAAGTTCTTGTAAAGAGAATGGTAGCAAATGCAAGACTGCGGTGCGACCAGCCAGGGTTTGGCTGATTTTTTCCATTAACAAGAAGTTTGAGGATCCGGTCAGAATAAATTGAATCTGGCGGTTTTCATCCACAATCCGCTGGACATACGAGAACAATTCAGGGGTATTTTGGATTTCATCCAGGATCACGCCATTGGGGTAATTGGAAAGGAAACCGCGCGGGTCGGTCAACGCAATCTGCCGGATATCAGGCTCCTCAAGGGAGACATAGGGCAAGTCTGGGAAGGTGGCTTTGACAAGGGTAGTCTTGCCAGATTGCCGAGGACCGGTGAGTGTGATCACCTGGAACTTCTGCGCCAGAGAAGTTACTTTGGAAGCCAATGTTCTTTCTATCATTAATAATGCTCCAATTGAATATTGGTCAGTAGATCTGATAATTTACATCTCCATTATAACAATATTGTGCAATAATGCAATTGAAATGCATAATTGTACAAACCAGTCGTCGCTGCCGGAATGATTTGCGGTTTATACTTGAAAAGGTAATACAAATGTAATACAATAGAGTAGACAAAGGAGTCAAAAGCCATGCCCATAAAAAACTCACCCACTAAAGCAGTTCGATCATTTCGACTAAGTAACGAATGCGTTCGACAGTTGAAAGATCTTTCCAGTAATATGGGACGCAGTGAAGGGGATGTGGTCGAGGTTTCAATCGACCGAATGTATCGAGAGGAAATTAGGTTTGGAACCTTGATGATCGGTGAAGGCCAGAAACCTGAAGATAACTACAAGGTTGGAAAGCAAGAGGGGTAAAGATGATTGTGGGACTTTTTCACTTTATTTGGAAAGTGATTTGGAATTCGACTCTGATCCTTGTCTGTGCAGGCCTGGTCTTTATCGGTTTCAAGGCTAATCAACAAATGTTAGTAACTGGAGCACCAGAGGGGATGACTTATGTCGAATTCATGAAAGACCGGATCGATGCCGCAAAAACGGTTGAACCGTCAAGATGTGGCTGGGGAATGATGCTTTCGCTTGCAACACTTGGACCGATCTATAGTGTGGTGTATACAGTGGTTGCGATTAATCCAGATAGTACCCTGGCTAAGATGACCGCGTATGATCCGGATATTCCGAAGGGAGTGGAAGGTGCCAAATGGTATGATGTCCCAGGAATCTGGTGGGGTGTGGTCGAGCGGTTATCTTGGACGATGCTGGGCAAGCCGGCAACCGTTGGATGTCAGTTTAGGGCAGTGAGGTAACAAGGGGAGAGGGTAGTCCATGGAAGGGCTGCCCTCATTTTATTTAATCCCATTAATGATATCTTTCAACCTCCAAGGTCTGTAATCGCGTACCTCAACACTCATGTTGATGTGGTTCGGTCCGAGGACTGAACCTTCAGGTGGTGGAGGAGAATTATGTATATGCCCATGAATATTAATTAATCCATCATCGAGGGGGACTACTGGCCAATGGGAGAAAATGATCTTCGCTTTCTCGTCAAGCTTTACATAGATGGGTTCATTTACGATTGTTACACCGCGAGATTCATAGCGGATCCTGCTCAAACGATCATGATTTCCCCGGATCAAAATAATTTTTCCATGCAGCTGTTCAGTTAATAAGTCAAAATTACTTCTTTTCCCAAATGAAAAATCGCCCAGGTGCAGAACTAATTCATCTGGCGAGATCAAATCATTCCAATTCTTAATGATCAGTTCTTGCCAGTTTTCGGGACGGTTGCAATATCTTCCAATGTTTTCATGAAAGAAATGGGTATCTGAGATGATCCAGGTATCTAGAGTGATTTCGATCGTGTTGTCAGTAACCATCTTTTAATTATATTTGGAGATTTTCATTTTCTCTACTGGATATTAAAAGGGGAACGGGGTTCAAAAAGGAACACCCAGATTCTTGGAATAAAAAACAAACAACCTTCAACTCGATTTTATGGGTATTTTCCGAAAAACAGAATTTAAAATCATATTATTAAATAGGTTGTCGATTTGTTCCCCAATTGCATTATCTTTTAGAAGCACTCCCATTTCTATATTTAAATCCATGGCGTAATCCGTTAGATTGGCACTGGAAATAAACACTTTTTCTCGGTCAGCAACGGCAATTTTGGCATGCAAAGAGCCAAATTTCCCATCAGCTGTATGTGGGCGATTCTCAATTGGCCACGTGTAAAACGAGGCGAGCTTGAAAACACTATCTGAAAAGGCGTTTAGACCTGAGAATGATAATTTTCCTTGGCTCCTATCCAAATCTTCCAGACAAATGATCACCTTCACGTTCCTGAGAATCGCAGTTTCAATCGCATCAATTATTGGCTGGGCTTTATACACTGCAAAGCTAACAATTAATAGGTGCTTATTTGCTCCTTGAATCAGTTCTAATAAAGCCTGATCCGTCCGGCGTAAGGTAGTTGTCAAATCCTCAGGCCCTGTCCAAATCAATTCCAATGAAGGGGTAGGTAATGTTCTAAAAGTCGCTAAAGAGGATTGAATGGATAAGCAAACTCCGTCGGATGTTAATTCCGGAAAATCATTTACCCAGCAATCAATTATCTTTTTGAGTTTGTCCTTACTGTGAGGGCTCTGGATTGATGACAACAATTTTTTCTTCTGAAAATCAGATGGAGTTGCATGCCATTCACGAATTATTTTCAGTACTTCGTAAATAATTTCAGAAGGTGTACTTTGAACGAAATCAGATATTAGAAGGACTAACGAGTTTTCATTCATGGCTGAAAAACCGGTGATTATCATGGCTGACGGTTGAAACCAGGACTGAACGGTCAAGATAGCGATTTCCCCTCTCACATGAAGTTTCGGGCGAGAAGAGACAAGAATGGCAAGCTGCCGCATGAACCGTTGAAGCACCATAACCGGGCATGTGTTCTGCACAAGTAGGGTCAGATGCACATAAACCACACGCCTCAAGAGCGGAATCAATATGTCTCTCTAAATTATGGGGGTCTCCCAAACTTACCAGACCACCCAGTGTGCCTTCCGAATCTGGTGCAGATGTATAAAGAAGGATTCCAGCCATCGGATCACCCGGCTGGCCTGGATTATTTGAATAGATCCGTTCTCGAATACTGGCCTGGGTGTATCCGCACTCCATGGCAAATTGACGCATGAGCGCATGGCTAAAAGAGTGCAACAAAACATATCGCAAACCGGGAAAATTTGCTTCTGGATTTTCGATCATGCGGTTCTTGCGCCATTCGATATGTGCCTGGAAGAACATCGCTTCCCATTGTTTTACCGCAGGCTGGGCCAACCACCTGAGGATTTCTGATTCCCTAAATTGGAGGAAAATCCCTTCACCTCGCACTTCAATCGCTGGAATCCAATTTGGCTTTTTTCTTGAGATGGGTGAAACAGCCTGGATTTCTTCCTCGTCGCTTTCCGCCATTTCTCCAGGAGAGTCGATCCGGGTGAATCCAGCCAATGCTCTGACTTCCCTCAACCGCTCAACCAGAACGACCTGTGAAAATACATCCTTATACTTTGAGGGAAGATTTACAGATTTCAATCTGAAATCAGGGGTTTGGCTTTGCGATGCAGGGGTCGTAAACGCAGCCCATTCTGGGGTTAGCAAATTAGGGCGTTCATCATTCTCGCTTGATGTCTCGCGCGATTTTCTTTTACTAATGGCATCCCATAAATCAGCCAAAGCATACTCTGCAAATGCTTTCAGTTTCCCCCATTTCTCCATGTATGCCAATTCATCAACCTTTTCTACGCGGCTTAACTCGCCCCAATTTTCCGCAACCAAATTGGCCAACTTATCTGCGGTGGTAGGGATGGAAATTGTGTTGAGGACAAATGGAAACCAGAGGTTACTGGCACCCAGCAAGATAGCACGCACATGGAGTTCACAACCATCCGGATCGTAATCATGGAGATGCGGCCGGCGACCCTTGCAAATGGGCATTTTCTCACGGTTCTCACGTCCGAAAGCTTCAGCCAGTTGCCGTTTTGCACCGCAAATATTGCACTCCACATAGAGATCACGAGCCTCACCAGATGGCCCAAATTCTGACAAAGTCAGGCTTTTGTGATCATATTTGGTCGGGTCAAAATGATGAACATATTCCACCCAGGGAAAGTCATCCAGATGGCCGTTTTCACAGCACACGAGGAAACGCGCCGGCAACACTGTTGGCTTGTTTGCACGTTGACAATTGACATGTTCATAATGCGTTCGGTCAGGATGATAATAATCCACCTTCAGTTCAAACAACTCGGACTGGGTGGGAGCGAGTACCTGACATGAGGGGCAAACCATCCACTGTGGGAAGGTGCTGACCGGCACGCCAATATGTGCTTCTTTATCAAAGGGATTAGGTTTTCCGCCTACATCTGGAACGCTGGGCAGGGATAGCAGTCGCTGCACTTGATTCCCCAATTCACCTTTCAGGGCAAAAAGCAGGCGTTCTTCCTGGATTTCACGAACATATTCGGGATCTACCGGCCAATCATCTAATCCGGAAACGATGGCGGATAAATGTGGCAAATCGACAATTGCCCCGACTCCATAGGTATAGAGCAGTTGGGATGGATTAAGTTCTCCCACTTTAATATTATTGGGTCTGGTCATTGGGCGGCCTCCTGTTCTTGTTCTACTCCAACACTGTTGGCAGGAGTCTCAATTTCATAATTATTCAACACAAGATTTACAGAAGGTTCGACATCCCGTAAAGAGGTCAGGCAGGTGAAAACATCCCGATCTTGTTTGTTGGGCGTTTCCAGTAATGCCAATGTTCGTCCATCACCTTTGCCTTTATAGCCCAATTTGGAGCCGCCTGCTGCCAGCTTGGCAGCCCGTGCAAGCCAGAGATCAATGCGGCTGTTCAGTTCAGATCGTACGTCTTGCTCAACTTGTATGCTGCCGGTTACCAATCCTGCTCTACGGCAAATCTCATCGATCGCTAATTTCACTATGGGGTGATCTCGGGTTAGTTTTTCAGCGCTTTCATTACTATTGAAATCAAATCCATAAAGTCTCAGGAAAGAAACCAATAGCGCAGTCAATCCTCGATCAATGGCACGGGGTGAGAACGGCGTCACAGATAATGCTTCTACTTGCTGGTAAAGAGTTGAGTGGTAATGTTCAAAACGCTCGTAATGACTCAAATCCCTGGGACGAGCCCAGTTATAAACTGTTACAACCAGACCTGGAAAACGACGACCAATACGGCTGGTTGCCTGAATATATTCACTGGTGTACTTAGGCTGTCCGGCTACCACCATTAATCCCAGGCGGGGCACATCCACGCCAACCGAAATCATGTTCGTCGCCAGCAAGGTATCGATGGGGTAACTGGAAGAAGCAACCTTCTCGCCGGCTTTGCGCTTTTTCTTGCGTTCTTCATCCCGCTGGGGGTCAAAGGTCGCGCCCAGCCGATCCAGAATTTCCGGAATATCCGTTGCTCCGATGCGCGAAGTTAACTCAGCGATACTGTATGTATCCAGGTTGCGATTGGCCAATCCCCGCTTTTCCATGTGCCGCAAACGGGTGCGAATGGCATCATCCAATACCCTGCGCAAACCGCCCAGGTCACGCATGGCGTTAAAATAACCAACCAGGGTCATGTAAGGATCCACCAGTCCGCCATATTTTCCATATAACTGCTGCGCAGCGGATAGCACGGCAACATAGGAGCGGATCATAACCACTTTCAAACGCGAGCCTGGTGCGCAAATCCCCAGATACATCCGTCCGGGATTAGTCTCATCCGGTGTGCGTTGGCGAGAGAAGAAGTTATCCTTAATCAACAAACCGTTCGGTGGGAAGATGTTGGTTTGCCGCAGGTAAAGGCTGTTGATTTGCGCCGGCGCTTTGCGGATCGTTGCAGAGGAAGCAATCACCTTCGGCCGCACGGTCTTGCCATCCAGTTTCCAATTGCACAGATTATCAACCGCGGTTTCATACAACCCGACCAGGGTACCCAGGGGACCATTGATGAGGTGCAATTCGTCCTGAATGATCAGATCCGGGGGACGCAGACAACACTTCTCTTCGGTTTCTGCTGCCGGCAATCCGAAAACTTTATCTGCCGGATGAGTGTTCTTATCCTCGATATCGGGAGAACGGTATCCGTGCCGGCTGCAATAACCATTCACCCGGCCAAATAGCATCTGCGCTTCGCCCTTCCAGGGCATCTGGGCAAATTTATCCACGGTGGCAATCAGCAGCGAGGGCAGGCGGCGGTAAACTTCTTCATCCACCACCAAAATCGGTAAGCCCTCCCGTTTGGCATTCTTCTGATTAAAAATGCAAGCGTTGGATGGGCAATAAACGATAGTGCGGCAGGAACCATGTTTGTAGGTCTCGACAACAATGTCAGTGCCCGGGTTGATCGGTGCGCCGCACCAGGGGCAGTTGGTTAATTGATGTGGTGATCCCGAGCCGCAGGTGGCCGTGGAGCGGAAATAGCCGGTTTTCCGGTATTCTTTGACGATTTCGTCACTGTCGGTATTCCAGTTGGGGGTACTGCGCTGACCCACCCATAAACCAATGCGGAAAGGTTCAGCACCCCATTTTGCCGCATCCTCCCGGCGGATGCTCTCACAGGCGCAAATGAGAGCCGCAGCACGTTGAAACTGCTGCAGGGTGAGTAAGCGCAGCGTGTAGCGCATGAGCACCGCTACACCGGCGCTGCCGTCATAGCCGCCAATCATGCCTTGCAAGCGGCGCATGGCCAGGGTATAGGCGGTCAAGCCCAGATAGGCTTCGGTTTTTCCGCCGCCGGTGGGGAACCAGAGCACATCGGCGATAGCCTGGGTGGGGTGGCTGCGCTCTGCGGAGTGCGGATCCGTCAGACCTGGCAGGTTTAATAAGATGAAAGCCAACTGGAAGGGATACCAGGTGCGATTCTTTTCGATATCCAGGTCTTCCAGCGTCTTGCCTTCCTCCCGGCGGATCGATTCGGAATGCAGCGTGTGAATGCGCTGCAATGCCATGGCGCGATTGGCAAAGCGGAAGGCTTCGGCAGCCTGCGGACGGCTGGCCAGAAGTGCAATGCCCGCCTGAATGCGCTGTAAATTTTGTTTGCAGGTATCGATGGTTTGCAGGGCGGTGGTGTGATACGGCTCCAGATCGGCTGAACTATGCGCCAGCTGTTTTTCCAGTCCCTCAATCCAGTCTGCGTATGCAGTAGTCAGGGGAGCCAGTGCTTTGGCCAATTCGCTGTCTACCAACCCGGAGAGCGTTTTCATATCCAGCACCAGCCCCTGAAGGCCAGGAATCTCTGCGCTGGTAGGCGGAGTGACGCGCGGCAGTTCGAAGGCTGGAGCAATGACGGTTTTCAATGAAACAGCCCGGTCAACCACGCCGGGCGCAAGCTCGGCATGCACTGCCACACCGTGTCCAACGGCAAATTCCACCTGTTCGCGGTAGAGCATGCCCATGGCGGCTTCTTCTTCATCAGCGTGATGGTTTTGTAATGTGCGCCGGCGGTGGAAAATGGCAGCGCCATCCGGCGCGCTGACGGACAGCTCGGGTTGGAACAGCCAGGCCGTATCGCGCAGCTTTTTGGGTTCTTCCTGGGCGTTTACCAAAAAGATGGTGATCACCCATTCGCCGTTGCGCTGACGAAACAGGCCATCCACATATACGTCGGGGTAATTCGGGTTTGGAACCCAGCGCTTCATCCGCCCGGGTGTGAGCACAATGGCAGGGGAGACCATTTCCACAGGCACGCGCTTCCAAACCGGGTGGGGTTTCTCCAGCTCAAGACCCAGTTCCTCGCTTGCAATGCGTTCATAGCAGCCCCAACGGGCTTTGATCTGAATAGCTGAGGCAGTGGCGTCCACGGTAAACGTCAACCCCATCGAAGACGGCAGCAGAGTGGAATTGCGGATGGTGGGTGCCTCAACAACACCTTCTTCCCCGTCGCCATCGGTAAAAGCCAGATCTTCTTCCTCTTCGGGTATGATGCTCTGGCCGCGCGGCGCCAGCAGGCCGAGGATGTAGCGGTCGCGCACGTAGGACTCATCGATAATTTCTTCATCGCCGCCGGCTGGGCCGAGCAGGTCGCGCAGGATGAGGTCTTGCAGTTCCTGACGGATTTGAGTGGCGCTGGGTGGTTTTAAGGATTCTGGCATAATTTTCTCTCGATAGGTAAAATTCCTAAAGACATTCTACAAATTGGTTTAGTTGTACAAGTCATTAATACGGTCATTCTTGAAAATTCCAAACATAAACTTACTCTTCGAAAATCGAATTTAAAGCTGCCAATTCATCAAGTTCCAAATCCATCGGAAGGCTAGCATGATCTCTGCGCCAACGACGAAATGTTTGGTCAATTTGGCGGCTTATTTCCCATAATCCTTCTCCTTCTGGTGTATAGCGCTCTAATCGATGAGCTAGAACCCGATCAATTCCACCTAGCCGATTTAACCAAGCCAATTGTTTTAGAGTTGATACGCCTTCCCGGACGTATACCTGTATATTGTTAAGCATATAATCGTCCCGGTCAGGATATTTAATTTTCTCGCATATTGAAAGGGCTCCCCAGAATTGAGCAAACATAGAAAGTTGGTGATTTAATAAACGGCCAACATTTATTCTGGATTGGCGCGGGTTTTCCGAAAGAACCAATTGGTTTTCGATTGATTGGATAGGAATTCCATTTCTCCATAATTGAATGACAGCCATAAGATCATTTTGTGAAACACGGTCAAATATATTTCTATACCAAGCCCGATTTTGGCAGAGAAGAAATCCATTTTGAACGACATTATCCGCCCAAATCATTATTCCGGCATCATCCTGACCAATCAAACGCTCACGCTCATCTAATCTAGTTAAGTAGTATTGCAACAATTCGAGTGGAATCCCAGTCCTTGAAAGTGCCAAATATAGATTTGGGTCATTATCACAAATATTGGTTATTCTTTCGGCAATAGGAATTAGATCATGATTAAGTGCGGCGAGCACATCTAGCCCATCTCCAAAGTACTCCTGCAAATCCTGTATCGATGGATATTGTCGGAGTTTCTCGCGCAAACGATTATCGAAGTGATTGGGATCCAGACCAATATTGGTAACAAAATTTACTAAAGTTTGGCATTCACTAAAATCTAACCCGTCATATTCATAAAGCCACTCTTCTTCTGATGCGTGTGTTTGAATGGCTTTAATGAGAAGTCTTGATAATCCAAGGAAATTTTGAATTCGTTCCTGGCGAAAGAAATATCTCCTTGCAGAATCGACCATAATAGGATTTCTCCTATTAGATGTAAGGGCTATTAAACACAACCCATCCGACACATGACCTGCGCGCCCTGCTCTTCCAACCATATTCTGAATTTCATTTAGGGGAACATCAACCCATTGTCCGTTATCATAACGAGTAGTATATGTAATTATCGAAATATCGATCGGAAGATTTACACCTTCTGCAAGAGTTGAGGTAGCAACAACTGTATTAATTTCCCGCCTTCGTTCCCATTTTTCAACTGTGTGCTGTTCCAAGGGAGTTAAACCCGCATGATGGGGAGCGATCCCCTTGCCACCATAGGTCAGAATAACGGATTCGCGACCTAGTTCAATCCGTAATCGAGCCAAGTCGCTATGAGGCAATTCACGAACAGTATCAATTTTGGATGCGATTCTTTCACTTTGGGTTTCGGTATTTATAGGAGTACGCACAAACACCGCAGTCCGTAATGGGGTTTCTGTCAATTTTAAAACAAGTGGCTGAACAATATCCATTGAGTTTGGATTTGTAGACCTGATATGCTTTTGAAGTGAAATTCGAAATGGACTTTCTGTTACCCCATCCTCATTCTGTAAACCTGGAGGATATATTTGCAATTCTGGTTTCCAAAAGTGATCTTCAATTGCATTCGTGATAACGCCATACATTCTTCTCGTGGGGCGTCTATCGGATATCAATTCTCTAAAATCCCTGTCACCGCGTAATCGATGGAAAAAATCTTGTAAACGTATCATAGAATCAATTTGGGCCGACATAAGCACAAATTTAGCAATAGGTAGTAAATGTTGAATCTCCTGTAACACGTATTCAATTGTTGTTCCCCTTTTCAAATCGAAAAGTTTTTGGGCTTCATCTAATATGACCAAACCGACATTACGCATAGAATCTGGATTTGCTCGAATTAGTGCAGCTAATTTTTCAGGAGTTGTAGCAGCAACATATCTGCCTGCAGGTAAATCTTCGATTAAGAATGGTTCAAAATCCTCCGTAGTTGGTAGTTCTTCGACTCTAACATTAAGTATTTCAAATGCTTTAGTTAGTTCACGATGTGCTTGGCGGACCAATGCCCTTGAAGGTAATAACCAAACCACCTGTTTCCCTTTTGCTAATGTTAGAGCTGTGCGAAGCTCACCGATAATTGATTTTCCAGAACCAGTTGGAAGAATAACTAATAAGTCGCGATCAATCTGAAGCCAGTCTTGAAAGCCGTTAGGACCTCTCTGCTCGCTTGTAAAGTTGGTAATTCCCCTCTGTTCGAGATTTTGCAAATATGCTTCCCAAAATGCTGGGGCTTCATTTTCTCTCACTCCCTGTCGAATTAACCATTCTGATGCATTTTCTAATCCAAGATCCGATAAAGCCTCCTGACGGCGTGTTCTTACCTGAGATGCAAGCCTATTTATTTTTCCTTCTTGAGTGCTTATTCCTTCAGGGTTTCTAAAGAATAATTGTTCCCAATAATTTACCGGGTGCGCAACAGTTTTCCCATTAAAAAGTCTTCTGAGAGAATCAGTTGCTTGCTCATAAGATCCTGCATAGGGTGTGTTTAGTACAATTTTCTTAAAACCGTCTAGACGATTCAAAATACTTAATGCTTGGACGCGATGCCCTCCAGCGAGATAGTGCAGGAATGATAAAAGAAGGCGATACCACAAGTCATTCTTTAAGGGCTCTGTAGAACCTTGCTCTGTGGTCAAATATTTTCTTGATAGGAGTTCACCTGATTGTTCGAAAGCCATTCCAACCAAGTAATGACCGCTTTCCACCAGAGGAGATAGTTCCATCATGGATAGAGCGCGACTAATAAATAAGGCATCTAATGTAATTAATAGTGGATCAGAATTCGGATTCATATCTGCGTTTAGATAGCCCGCCAACACTTTCAGGTAAGCAGACATACTCCGATCCAGAAGTTTAATGCTAGCTGGATCAACATCGCCGATTTGACCAACACTAGATAACTGATCCTGCAACTGCCGACTATACATTAGATTGCCCCTGCGTCGTTCAGTATATTCTCGACTACGTGATGAACCTCATCTGAAAAACGAGCCCAATTATTTGCACCTACATATGTAGCTATACAGCGTGTTGCATCGCAGCAAACTTTATCAAAACCGGAAAACAGAGGATAGGAAGCAAACCTGTCATCAGCAACAACCATGGCATTATATGCTTTAGATGTTCCCAATAGCCCAATTCTAGTTTCGTAATTTGTTGAGATATTTCGTACTCTACAAACTTTGTCTAATAGGTCTTCTAATTTCCCCAATCCATAACTTTCATATGCCACTTTATAAAACTCATCAAGTAATTTTCCGTCTGTTGGAATCCCATTTTTCTTGAATGAATTGCTGGTAATTAATGCTTTTGGGCTAGTAATTGATGATTTTACAGATCGTAGTTCAATATTTGCATTGTTTTCCTGAAGAATCACGGCAAGTCCATCTGGACCTTTATCGTCTGGTAAAAAATTTGGGCGCGATATGGAAAAGGTTGTTCTATCCACTCCCCGAACTGACTGGGACAAATATGACAATTGAACCCAAAAGGCAAGAGATTCCGATAATGAATATCGAAACCTTTCAAATCGATCACGTTCATTATCAGGATTGGGATTTCCGGCTATCAAATTTCGATAATGTTCTTCCAGTCTAGGCGGGGGAATACGGACAGGAGACGATGGCTCATTCAAAGACATACAAATCGTTTCAGAAATATCGCCTAATAAACTAACAAGAAACAAGCGACTTATATATGTAATTTGACCATGGTCATTCCACCTAAGTTCGGTAGGATTGTCGATGTCCCATCGTTTTTGATCATATATGCAACAATTACCATCCAAGAGAGCGGCTCTAGGATGAATACATGATATCCACCACTCCCAAGCTTGCAATACATGCTCGCGGGGGAGGATTTCAATCATTGGTGGTGGATTTACATGCAAATTTCTTGGAATTAAATCAGCCATTATCCCCCCATCTTCCTATACCCCGGGTCCATCCCCTGATGCTCGGACTGGGTGTGCTCGGCGATCGAAAAACCCATCACGGTCTTGTCGCAGGCCAGGCATTTGCAGCGATCCCAACTGCCGATCTCGGACGTGGGCGTCGGGGGTAGAGTCTCAGCATCCTCTGTCACTTCGGGCACTTCCGGTTCAGCCAGCAGATTCATCTGCACTTCAGGCTGGGCAAGTTTTTTGGGCTTTTGCCGGGCGGGTTTGTCTGCTTTGGCTTTCTTTTTGTCTTTTTCGTGCAGCCCTGCCTTCACTTCTTCCTCATAACGTTCATGATTCAACTGCAAGAGGCGCGCCAGTACCTCGCGACGCGCGGTTTCAGAAATGGTAAAGCGCACCCCCTGCGGCGTTTCGTGAAAGCTGTGCCCCAGATCCAGATCACTCCAGCCGTAGGCAGCGGCTACGGCGTTGTCCATCTCTGCGTGCAACTCGCGCAAGTTGATTATGTCGGAAGACTTTTCCTTCGGATTATTAAACCTATTATTTGTGGTTGTTAATCCATCTTGCCTTACAATCATGATCTTTTGACGACTCGTATAATAGGTTTCACCAATTTTTCCCAAAGTTTTATCTGGCTTAATTAACGGAAACGTTTGGAACACGTCTGTTGGTGTATATCGCGCATCTCCTTTCATAGTTGAACCATACTTTCGGACCCAACTCATATGAATATTGCTTTGTAGTATCGAAAAATGGCCAAAATCATCGAAAGCCAGGACAATTGTGGCATTCGAGAAAATTATTTTCTTAGTTTGAATAAATGCAAATGCTAATGTATCGCTAGTAAGCGCTATAACCAAGCATCTATCAAAATGCTTTATTGCATCATAAAGGTTCATTTGGCGACGTGCATAAAGCCACCAATTCTCCCGATAATTTCTATCCTTCGATTGAGATCTTATGGGAAAAACCTTTTCTTTGACAATATTTAAGCACAAAGGAAAATTTGATGCTCTTTCTAATGACCAATCATAGAAGTTAATAACCCAATCAGGTGGTATTTGATTTACATCCGAATTAATATCAATACCATTAAGGAATGGAAAAAGGACTTCTTCATATTTAGGATCAGTTTCAATTATTCTTAATGCATTTTCTTTAGGCATTCGAAAGCCTTCACCATATACATTTGTTCCCATATGGCTTTTTCCATCATTTGCCTTAAGAACAAATGGTTGATTATTTGTGTCTAGTGCATCTAAGAAACTAGAAATATTTTTAACGGCAATGTCTTGGAGAATTCTAGTACCTCTCCAATGCCCTTTATAGATATGGACAATGGCCACAAATACATTTGCTGAACCTGGCCATGTTAATGATGGATTGGAATAATAAATAACGCCTGAATTACTTGTATTTACAATTACATCAAGTCCAACAATTCGAGTATCAGCTTGTGCAATGGTATTAGTTGCAACTAATCCGAAAGTCCCTTTTTCTTTTATAAGAAAGAAGCTTCGTAAGAAGAAATAAGCACATAAATCCGCCGAACCTGCAATTTGTGTTATATTGCTTTTTATATAACTTTGATATTCTAGCCCATGTTCAGAGCTGATCCTTTTCCCTCCTAAAAACGGTGGATTTCCAACAAATGCGTTGAACCCGCCTTTCTCGAAAACCTCCGGGAATTCAAACGGCCAGTGAAAGGCGCGCTCCTTGCGGGCGGCGTGCAGGGCGCGTTGGGCATCGGGGGTGTCCATCGGCAGGCCGGCCACATAATCCCATAATAAGTGAGATAGCATAGTCTCCTGCTCGGCGGGTTTCAGCCCCAGCAGACGCACGCCAACCAGCAGGTCGCAGCCAAGTTTCACGCGTGACATGGCCTCGTCGGCTTCCTTGAGCAGTTCCACTTTATACTCGGCGTCGCGCACATCCAGCACGGTGAAGCTTTCCAATTCCTTGCGCTTCTGGCGGGCAGTGGCGGTAAATTCTTCCAGGGTGGTCAGGTAGAGGGTGAATTGGGCGCCTTTCAAGCTGTAAGCCCACTTGCGGTACATGTCCTCATCCGCGCCCACCAGCGAATCGCCGCATTTGAGGGCGTGGTCCAGAAAGGTGAAGGGGCGGCCCTTGTCCATGGTGGTCAGCCAGATCGAGAGTTTGGCGATCTCGACAGCCAGTGGGTTCTTGTCCACGCCGTATATGCAGCGGTCCGCCACCAGCCGGCGTGCCAGCACCAGGCGCTCTTCGTCGTCGGTGGGAATGATCAGCTCGCCGGGTTTGCCGCTGGCAGGCTGGCCTTCGGGTGTGATTCTGAGATCCGGGTTACTGCCCTCTGGGGTGAGGTTTTCCCACGCTTCCACCAACCGTTCGGAGAAATAACGGATCACCTGCACTAGAAAACCTGCCGAGCCCATTGCCATATCGCAAACTTTTAGCTCTAGCAGTTCCGCGGGAGATTTGAGCTTCCACTGTTCTTTAGGCAGTCCCTCGGCGGGACCGGTGTAAACCAGCGGTTCCAGGGTGTGCTGCACGATCGGTTCGGTCAGGCTGCGCGGGGTGTAGTGCGTACCGGTGGCACGGCGCGTGGCTCCGGCGGTCACATACACGCTGCCCGGCAAGAAGACTGCCGGGTAACCAAAGTCATCCTCGCGCAGCAGTCCGGCATACGGCGCCACACGCTCCAACATTTTTGCATCGTTGTTGCAGGCGATGAGCAGGTGCTGGTTGGTGAACACGTCCGGTCTTTCCAACAGTGCTTTGCGCAGCGCGTTTTCTGAACGGCCGGTTTGCTCTTTGAGAAAAGCAAGAAAACTCTTCTCTCCTTTGGCTTCTTCTGCCAACAGGGTGGTCAGGGTTATTTCCGGTTCTTTCTCGCGCGTGCCGGCTAGTCCCAGCACAGGTTCGCTGGTACGCACCGCGATATGATCGAGCAAGCCTTCATAGACGTGTCCGATCTGTTCCACGTCCAGCGCACGGAAGGAGAGCCGGCGTGCTTCGGCAGGTCCACCGCCGGGTACTTTGACACGCAGCATCTGCAGCGCTTCAAGCAGGTGCAACACTGTGCGGTTGGAGATGGGAAGCACTGCATTCTCTACACTGGATTGGGCTACTCTCCCTTCCAAAAATGCGTAACGCTCAGGGTCAAACAGGCTGCCGCCGTAAGCCGGCAGGTTCAGCCGGTCGTGGTGAATGCCGTCATGCACGGCCCGGAAGGTGGCCAGCAGGCGGCACCAGGCATCGAAGCGGCGCTCCAGCACCTCTTCACCCTGCTGATCGGCGGTTTCACGCAGCTGAGCGCGCAGGGTGGAGACGGCATAGTTCTGATCGTAAAGCGGGTCGCCCAAAAGCAGCAGCCCGCGCTCCTCGGCGGAAAAGAGAAAAACCAGGCGCATCATCACTGTCAGGGCAGCCTCGTACAGGTCTTTTTCGGGAATGTCCTTCAAAAGCGTTCGACCGCAGTCCTGGTCGGCCTTATCAATGGCGCGGATCAACACCTCCACCGCCCGGCGCACCTGGTAGCCCAACTGGTCGGTGACTTCCTGCTGCTCGTTGACACTGTCCTTGAGCATGCCTTCCAGGGTATCCTCGTCCGCTACCGAGAAGAAACGCGTTGCACTCAATAGGGAGGAGAAAGCGCGCAGGGTGAGCGGTTCTTCCAGCCACAAGCCTGCATACCAGGAAATAAATGCGCTAGTCTCACCTTTGGGGGCATGAACCAGCATCCATTGTTCCCCATTTGTTACCAAGCCCAGTGAAACCCCAGTGATACGCAGCAATTCTAGCATGCGCATGGCCGGCGAGGCTTTCCAGCGGTGGTTCTGCATGGATTTTTCCAGCCCCTGGGTGATAGGGCAGACCTGCACTAGCATACGCGGCTTTTGAGCGGATGGATCATTGGAAACAATCGCGAGATCGGGGCGCAGGGTTTCTCCCTGTTCGGCAACAAAGGCTTGCAAGGTCGCCGGTATCGCCGGGCCTTCGAGCAGATGGCTCTTTTCAAAGCCGAGAACGTGTTCGAGGACATAGCGCACCCACACCGAATGAATAGCCGGTGAGGGACGCAGGCTGTTCTGATCATCCAGCCATTCCTCAGATGCAAGGCGCAGCTCCGCCAGGCCATCGCGGTCAAGTGCGTCCAATCCCTGGGGGAAGGTGCGCATCAGTACCGGCAGGCTCAAAAATGGGCCGGAAATTTCAATCAGAGAAAGCCATTCGTTGTGGTGTCGGGCGATGGACATGGTTTAAGCCTTGATTGGGTGGAGCGATAAATTTGCTTCAAAAAGACCTTCTCCACCAAGAGATTCAATAAAAAACACTTTTTCAAAATTACTTGTAGAAAATGCGGTTTGTAAATAGCTCAAGATTTGAGAGCCATAATCCGCTTTAATAATCCAAAAGTCTAAACTCCAAATCAGCAACCATGGTGATTTAGATTTCTTTTTCTTTTCTGAAAGGTAATCAATCGCTCGTGAAATGGTTTCAAACGATATGGGTAATTGATCAATATTTATATCGATACCGATATTTCCAAGTGAAGGAACATAAAAAGTCCCTTCGGTGAGAGGCTGAATTACAATACTCCCATGCTCAAAAGGCGCAGCTATCATTCTATTTTCATCATTGATTTTAGTAACAATTATTTCTGCTAATTGGTCTGGTTTTGCAATTAATAATTTTTCAGAATCAATATCAGCGAAAAAAACACTTACCATAATTTTTTGGTTAGTCGAAATTGATCGGTTTTTTATTATATTGAACAACTCATAGAGATATTTTTGCCTAATGTGTTCTCGTCTTCTGGTCAACTCAGAAGTTAATTCTGTAACCTGAATACCAATCTCATTTTCATCGACTCTCAAAATAACATCATGACCACCAGAAGAGTCATCTAGGTTTGCTTCGATACTAATTGAATGTCCTTGATATTCAGATAATTGAGAGACCAAAGCTTCTACCCAAAATTTTTCCTTCGCCTGTTTATCAACTGGGACTACAGAAGGGATGGAAACTTGTTGCGCGGTTCCATGAGAAAATCTTGCACGAAGTATTGCCCAATTTTTATCTTCAGTATCCATTGTTTTCCCTAGACATCGGAATTTACCTCATTTTCACTGGAACTAAAAACATAACCGCTACCGGGAACATTCGTGTCTGCGGGTCCGAAAACCGCTTCAGAATTGCTGCCTTTTCCTTTTCAATCTCGTCTGGTATGGCTGCCAACCTGCGCCGCAAGGCATCCATGTTGCGGTTTAACTGTTCCTTCTCTTCACTGGTAAACAACTCCAATTGCAGCACTTCAGGTTCATCCAGTTCCTGGCGGATGGAATTGGCCAGCTCATTAAGGACGCTTTCTATACTCCCGGCTTCAAATTCAGAGCGCTCAGTCAATAATTTCTGGATGCCATCCATACGGTCTTTGCAGCGCGCTTCCAATGCAGAAGAGAGAGAAGGCATTATTCGAGGATAGAGGTCCAATAAACGCTGCCGCATGGCTGCTGTCGGTTCCTGGTCGGTGGCGGACTGGAGGGCATTTGTCATCTGGCCGATGTTCATCCGGTTGAACTTTCCTTCCTTTAAAAGCCCTCCGGTTGAGATGATCTCTTCGTGCAACCGGTTCTGGTCACCGCCGATTACCACCAGCCGTGCAAAAGCAATCACTGCTGGATCGGTGAGTGCAGTATCGGCAACCACTCGTGCGGTCAGGCGGTGCAAACCCTTCTTGCTGGCCGGCGACCAAACCTCGGCACGCAGCAAGCGCAACGACATTTGCACCAGACGGTGGTTGAGATGCGCTAGCACCACGTCATCGCGCCCATCGACTACATTATGGTCAAAAGTAATCGGGCGAATCTTGCCCGTATGCGGATGCGCCAACCCCTCTGCACAGGCCGCCCAACTACCCGTCAATGCCGGAAGTTCATAGATTGGAGTGCCGTTGACCGGATGTTGCTCACCAGGAAGCATCGGTAATTTTGTCGGGATTAATCCGCGCTGACCGGCCAGTCCCAATGCAGTTTCCACGATGATCTCGGTATTTTCCGGCGAGAAGTCCATGTTCTGGCGTGTTTCTTGAAGCTGCTCCATATGACGGGCAATTTGGGCGCGCAGGTCGCGCTCGAATTTAAGCATCCGCCTAACCGGTTCATTGTCGCGTTCTGCCTGAGCAGTATCCAGCCGGCGGCGTTTGCCCAGCATGGCTTCTTCCACCTGCAGAGCAATCACGGGACCAACCTTACCCAGGTCTTCACGAATTTGTTCCACCTTCTTCACTGCCCGAAAAAGGAATTCCAGATCGGCTTCCAGTCCCTGCCCGCGTACGTCCCAGGCATTCTGCTCCTGGTCACGGAATCCTTTGGTCACAAAATGGTGAACCAACACATCTTTTGTTTGTCCATGACGGTCAAGGCGGCCATTACGCTGTTCCAGACGGTTCGGATTCCAGGGTATTTCCATGTGGATAATGCAGTGGCAGTGGTTTTGCAGGTCAATACCCTCTGAAGCCGCATCGGTGGCCAGCAAAATACGTACCGGGCTGATTTCAGGTTGGGCCTGGAATGCAGCTTTGACACTCTCGCGTTTTTCATCATCCATTCCACCATAAAGGGTCATCAAGCGGTTATCACCTGTAAAACCTTCCATGGCGAGCAATTCTTGAAGTGAATTTAGCGTAGCGCGGTATTCTGTGAAAATGACCACCCGTTCATTTGACCAGACCCCATTGGATTTGATATTGGTTTTCAGCCATTTCAGAAGTTCCTGGATTTTGCTATCTGGACGGGCTGCAGAACGCTTTGCCCAGGCTAGCAGGTTATCCAATAATTCCTTTTCGCGAGGAGTAACCGGGCGGAAAAGGCGGGTGGCTGTCAGAATTGCATCTTCGCCCGATTCGTCAGCGGACCCCTGCGGATCATCTTCTTCGGCTGCTTCAAGCTGCTGTCGTAAAATGCCAAAGACCGGTTTATGCTGATCAGAAATGGTCTTCGTTTTCTCAAGTGTCTTTAAGTGTTGTTCAAGGGTGAGCAAGAAAGCAGCTGGCGAAGAAAACAACCGCTTCTTGAGCATTTTCATCATAAACTCGGTCGCATAGCGCTCAATGGCATCTTTTGGGTTTTGTTGACGCAGTTCGGTGTACTCCTGCAGCCAGGTGTGAGCTTTCTTTTCCTCTTCCGAGTAAGAAACTTCGATTGCCTGAATGGAACGTTTCGGGAAGCGAGGGGTGCCGTCAAATTGAGGTGGCAACTCGCTTTTCATGCGCCGGACCATAACCAACTGAAGTTGCTGCCGGTCAGGCTCAATGCCGCGGGCAAAGCGTTGATTGTCCAGTAATTCAAGCAGGGCAGTAAAGGATTCCTTGTAGCCGTTATGAGGTGTGGCAGTAAGGAACAATTTGTGCTCGAAATTTGGGGCAATCGTTCGAATTGCTAATGTTCTCAAAGAATCAGTAGCATATTTACCGCGTCCAACCGGGGCAATATTGTGGGCTTCGTCAATGATGAGAATGTCAAATTTTCGGGGGTATTTCGGTTCATCCTCGGCAGGTAGGATTTCTTTGAATAATCGCATGGGGCGATCACGTTTCAAAAAGTCAATAGAAGTAATCAAGCGGGGAAAGTGCGACCAGGGATTGGTATGTAACCCGCGTGTTCGGCGCAAAGTGCGCATCAACTCTGCATCCACAATACGAAACTCGAGACCAAATTTGTCGCGCATTTGATCACGCCATTGGATCTGCAGGGAAGAGGGGCAAACAATCACCACTGTCCGAGCCCGGTTGCGTAGCAGCAATTCCTGGACGATGAGGCCGGCTTCGATGGTTTTACCCAGACCCACATCATCAGCTACCAGTAAATTCGCTCGTGGCATCTGAACCGCACGTACAAGCGGATCCAATTGATAATCTTCAATGGTTATGCCACTTCTGAAAGGTGCTTGAAGAGAGCGGATATCTGCTGAGCTGATAGCTCCCCAACGAACTGCATTTATAAAAGCGTCGAACTTTATCGGTGAATCAAATCCTGCTGGGTCGGGTAATCCCGATTTTTCATTTATTCTGGCGTCTGGTTCGATCTCCCAAATAACCTGAAGGGTCTCTCCCAGCGCATCATCTTCAATTGAGCTTAGAGAAATCAGGTGCTGTGGTTTATCCCCATTTTTCGAAAGGACTTCAAGAGGGATTGTACTCTGCTGTATGTCAGTTACAACATACCGACGTTGACGTACGGTGACGATTAGTCCGATTTCGGGGATGGAATTAGTAGTGTTTGTAATCATCGAAGGTTTTTTTTAGGCTACCGGATGTTGGAGTTGATTTTTTATTTTCGCTGTCATCAATCCATTTAAGAATTGCCTCTCGGCGAAACCGCCAGTGCTTTCCCACCTTGAAACTGGGTAACACTTTATCCTGGGCGAGCTTGTAGATGGTCGATTGCGGAATGCGCAAGTAATTCGAGACTTCTTCTGCTGTCCAGAACTGTTGGTGTAACATATTTTCTGTAAATTGCTGAACCTTAACAAAAGTGGTGAGTCAGAAGTAT
>MTKZ01001972.1_pt1 | contig 29598 bp, 22 predicted proteins | sample 1042781 | NCBI WGS metagenome assembly MTKZ01 (sample SAMN06212207, study PRJNA360539) | anaerobic digester metagenome | biome: Wastewater treatment plant; material: sludge; isolation source: anaerobic digester fed with sludge from wastewater treatment plant | place: Denmark: WWTP Viborg ... | reverse complement strand
CCATTCCGGTGGCGAGATGGATGATTTCCGCGCCATTTTTCTTCATTTCCGCCGGCACGTATTCCACGTTGCCGCCCGGACAGCCGCCGCAGGTCGAATATCCCACGATTTCCACCGGTTCATCGGGGGGGTAGGCGGAAAACGCCCCGCGCCGCTCGCGCAGCGCGCGAAAGCATTTTCCGCCCCCGCAATCCCGATATCGTGCACAGATAATGATGCCTATCCGTTTCACTTGGGGCATTTCTTGAAGGTGAGGAACCAGTCCAGCACCTTCATGTCCGGGTCGGGCGACTGCACCCGTTCCTTGGCGCTGCCGCAGGAACCTGGGGGCGGCACAATAACGTCATCGCCCGGTTTCCAGTTCGCCGGCGTGGCGACCCCATGTTTCGTAGAGGTCTGCAGGGCGATCAGCAACCGCTTGATTTCTTCCATGTTCCTGCCGTTGCTCAACGGATAGTAGAGAATCGCTCGGACAATGCCTTCAGGATCGATGATGAACACCGCGCGCACCGCCTGTGTGTTGCTGGCGGAAGGCTGCAGCATACCGAAAGCCTTGGACACTTCCATGGTCAGGTCGCTGATGACGGGGAAGGTCACTTCCACGCCGCTCACGTTGTTTAAGGTGATTTTTTCCTTGATCGTGCGCAGCCATGCGATATGGCTGTAGGTGCTGTCAATGGAAAGTCCGATCAACTTGCAGTTCAGCGATTCAAACTCCGGCTGCATGGACGCGAACGCCATAAACTCCGTCGTGCATACCGGGGTAAAGTCGGCCGGATGGGAAAAGAAAATCACCCAGCTGCCTTTGTAGTCTTCCGGAAAGCGGATTGGCCCCTGGGTTGTTTCCGCGATGAAGCACGGCGCCTTTTCGCCAATAAGCGGTATTCTTGCCTGTTCTTCCATGTGTTGTTCCCTTTTGGGGTTGATTCCGTCCCGCCGGACGCACGCTTTATGCACCGGTGGGCCGGAAAGGTTTACTTGTTTGTTTTTGCTTCAAGTTCATTAATACGCTGGTTTACAAGGTCCAACTGGCTTTGCAGCAACTCGGCTTGCCCTTTCAGCGCCTGTGATTCGGAAGGGACGCCCGGCATCGCCGGGGTAGTATACCCGCACGCACCGCGCGCCCGGCCGGGTAGGCCGGTGGCATAAAACCAGTTGCGCCGTCCATGGCCGCCGCCGCCGCGACCCGGAACCGGGNNGCCCGTTTTCATGAAACTGTTTATTGGAATACTATTTTCAAGCCATGCGGCATGAAGCAACAGACGCGCACCCGGTTACGGTTGGCTTTTGCACCGAGGCATCTGCCCTGGACCCGGCATCCGGATGCGCACATCTCCAGGGTCATGTGCGTTCACCGCGCACCATGGCCGCCCCGCACTTGGAGCACCTTATTTCAGTGCAGGGCACACCGCGCTCATGGGGCTGGGAGAAGCCGCACTGGCTGCACACGCATAGATCATCCCCCGTGTCTGTCGCAGGCGCCATGCCCTGGTATCCGGGAGCCATCCCGCGTCCTTGGCCACGGCCTGCTCCCGCCCCCCGGCCTCCGCCTCGGCCCTTGCCGCCGCCGGGTCCCATGCCACCACCGCGGCCCATACCGCCACCGCGCCCCATGCCACCGCCTCGTCCACCAAACATGATCTGTTCTCCTTGTGTTATGTCGCACATTCCCAGTCCACGGCGTCCCGCCGCCCTACAGCCGGGCATGGCAAAAGCCGGTTCCGACAGGCCGTCACGCAGGAAGGCATCCAATACCTCCTCCACATCGCCGGCGATGAAGGGCACCAGTTCTATTCCCGCCGCGGTAATCAACTCCGCGAGAAATCGGGAAACGGCGCCGCAAATCAGGGTATTCACCTGCAGGTCCTGCAGGAGTTCCAACCGCTCGCGCGGCGATTTGGCGCCCAGCGTTTCATGGGCTTGTTGAACCGCCTGATCGCCGTCCGTTTCAACCACCAGCAGACCGCCTGCTGTGTCGAAGACCGGTGATACCCGACCGTTCCATATGGGAATGGCAACTTTCATAGTGCTTACTTGCATCCTGAATTTCAGACTTTCTGACCTCGTCGGAATCGCGTATGGCACTCGTAACAGACAAAAAAAATGGAGCAAAAAGGGACTGATGACGAAATAGCCATGAGTAACCCAAGGATACAAGTACTTTGCTGACATTGGCTATTTCGTTGTCTGTCCCTTTCTTGCGGCTTATACGAAGAGGACCGCAAAAAAGTGCCAACAGAAATTCCGAAATATCATTATCAAACCCGGTCGAGGTCAGGATGTCTAAATTTGGGAAAGCATATGTCGTGCCAAGGTAAGGAAACAGGGTGTGAATAGCCAAAGACCAATGAATTCAATAGGATACGGCCTACGGGTGTGGGGATATCATCTCGCGATTACTTTTAAAGGTCGCATAACTGCGATTAGATGGGCCTTGTAGGTAGCGTTATTGCGACTTCTTGGGCAGGCTGGCAGGACGGGTATAGGGAAGATGAAACGCGCGCATCTTACGGAAGAGCGTGCTTTTATGCATGCCCAGTTCCCGCGCCGCAGCATGGCGGTTCCCGTGGTTGCGCTCCAAGGCTTCCAGGATTAATTGCGCTTCCAGGGCTTTTCGTGCGTCACCGATGGGCACAGGACCGGTTTCCGGGTGCGCGCGCCTGGCCAGGTAATCCGGTAGGCAGGGAATATCGATGTCTTTATTGGCGGCGCATAGAACAAAGGCGTGTTCAATGATGTTTTCCAGTTCCCGGATATTGCCGGGGTAATCGTGGGCCATGAGCACGGCCATGGCTGCGGAGGTAACGCCCTGGATATCGCGGTTCTGCACGCGATTGAAACGGGCGATAAAATGTTCCACGAGGAGGGGCACGTCCTCCTTGCGTTTTCTCAGGGGAGGTAGTTCCAGACGCACGACATTGATGCGATAATACAAATCCCGGCGGAAGCCGCCCGTTTCCACCAATTCGGCGAGATCCTTGTTTCCGGCGGTGATGACCCGCACGTCGGTCCGTACCGACGTGTTGGAGCCCAGCGGCTCGTAGATATGTTCCTGCAGCACCCGCAGCAGCCGCACTTGGAGCGCCGGGGTGATATCGCCGATTTCGTCCAGGAACAGGGTGCCGCCCTCCGCCGCGGCGAAACGCCCGGGCTTGTCCTTGTCCGCGCCGGTAAAGGCCCCGGCCTTGTAGCCGAACAGTTCACTTTCCAGGAGCGAGTCGGGCAGGGCGCCGCAGTTGACGGCGACAAAGGGACCTTCGGCGCGCCGGCTCATGCCGTGGACGGCGCGAGCCAGCAGTTCCTTGCCGGTGCCGGTCTCGCCCTGGATCAGGACGCTGCTGTCGCTGGCCGCGATCTGGGGGAGCACGTCGAAAAGACGGCGCATCAGATCGCTGCGGCTGACCATGTCCCCGATTTGAAAACGTCCGGTGATTTCCTTGCGCAATTCTTCCACCAGGCTCAGGTCGCGGAAAGTTTCCGCGCCGCCGATGACCTGGCCTTCCGCGTCGCGCAGCAGCGCCGTCGACACCGAAATAGGGATGCGCTGTCCACCCGCGTCTATGATGTAACAGGAACGATTGATGACGCGCTTCCCCGTGTCCATGGTATGTTTCAAAGCGCAGTCCATTTCGCACATGCTCGCCCGGAACACTTCCCAGCAGCGCTTGCCCAGCGCCTCCTCCCGGGGAATTCCCGTGATCTCTTCCGCCGCGCGATTAAAAGAAGTCACCTTCCAGGCCTCATCCACGGTGAAGACACCGTCGGAGATGCTTTCGAGAATGCTGTCCGTGATATCGGGTTGATATGCTTTCATTATAAATTCAGGGACAGACTGGAAATAAACGCTTCATGTGTTGTAATCCTCGCCTTGAGATGGTTTTACGGCGTTGTGTTTAGGGGCTTGTTTGGGCTTGGGGCCGCGTTTCCGCGGACGGACAGAACGGTTTAACTGCGTTTCAATCTGGTCGAGAAAAGCGGCATCTCCACAGGGACGGCCGGTGCTGGTTTCTTTGCGTATACGCGCCAACAGTTCCTCATCATTCGGTTGCGCCAGCCACGCCAACCAGTCCGTTATAACGCCAGGCGGTGGAAATTCGCTGGACAACAGGGCGTCAGACCGTAAGCCGCAATGGGCCGCCGCGCTTGACCAGCGGTAGTCCGCAGCGTGTTCTACCAATCCCGCCGTCACCGGATTACGCTCCACATACCGGACTGCCGCCCACAAGTGGGTGTCATCCAACGGGCAGGAGTAAAACCGGCCCTGCCACACGTGTCCGGAAAGCGCGCTGCGACTGTTGAAATACATCGCGTATACGGTATGCGTATCCCGCAACCCATGTCCCAGGGAATGCTCCTCCCCGGGAAGTGCTACCAGGTGAACGTGGTTCGTCATCAGGCAATAGGCCCACAGGGAAAGACCGTGTTGTGCCGCATACTTGCCCAAGAACCGAAGGTAGGCTTCACGGTCCCCGTCCGTCTCAAAAATATTACCGTGCCGATTCCCTCGTTGTGTGATGTGGTGGGGATACCCGGGTACGACGATACGTGCTACTCTGCTCATGACAAAAGTATAGCATACTAAAACGCCGCATGCAATCTATTTCGTAGTCTGTCCCTGAATTAAGATACATTGCCCTTATTGCTTTTCTTTTGTAATAGTGCTACGATTACGATAGTTGGAACAGAAAGGCTCTATCCATGAACAGAGTTTTAGTTTTTCTTTTTTTGGTGGGTGCGACTGGATATGGGATTGCAGCCCCGGAGGTCCCGTACGTTTCTCCGACAAAAGCTTCCGTCATTACCGTTCACGATAGTACGACGGTAGCCGCATTGTCCACGCTTGACAATGACGCACTGGTAATTTCATCCATCCATCCATCCATCCAAAGGACTTAACGCGGGCGGTATTGAGGTCAACATTCATGGAAGTAATTTTATAACCACAGGGACAACCCGGGTATTGTTTGGAGGAACTGCGGCGACGAATGTGAACGTGATTGATTCCGGCTACGGTTTTCTCTATCTGACCTGTATCGTGCCGGCGCATGCGCCTGGAACTGTTGATGTGACCGTTATTAATCCCGATGACGGCGCGGGTACGCTGGAAGCGGCCTTTACTTATCTTGAGACCAATCCACCGGCAGCTATGTATGTTATGCCAACGGGCGGTCCCGCGAACGGGGGTATTGAGGTCTCCATCTATGGCGGCAGCTTCGTAACCACGGGGGAACCCGGGTACTGTTCGGTGAAACCGATGCGACAAATGTGATTGTATATGAACATGACAACGGCTTGTTTTCCGCAATCTGCACGTTGCCGGAGCATGTGCCGGGCGCTGTTGACGTGACTGTCATTAATCCTGATGGTGGCAGTGGAACGCTTGGGGGGGCATGATAGCCCCGACAATGAGAGCGAAACGCACCCGGCTGATCTGGACAAAGACTGGTTTCTGAAGATGGAGGAAGCAACAGCCTACCTGACGGGCTGGCAGCTGAGCGTCAACCCAATGAAGTATGCCATACGCGCCGCGTATTTATGGCAGAAGGGTGGATTTTATACGTCCAATGTGGACGAAGCCCCGCCGCAGTGTTGGGTGGTCCTGCCACAATGAATGGATGCTGTAATAATTGAGTGGGCTGTCAAAGCGACTTTGCGAACACGGTCTTAAAAAACGTATTATGGAACTGGCTTTCAGTCGCTTTAAGACATCGCGGAAATTCCCTTATCGTTTCGTCGTATACGGGGGAGACCGCAACGTCTTATGAACTTCTGTCTCCGGAGTTATTGGGAATTACCGGATTTACATCCAGGGAAAGGAACCGTTATGCAATTGATACGAATGGCGTTTTGCGTGCTGGTGGCTCTGACCGCGACTGCGGCGGAACCGGTGCATTTGACTGTAGCCCCGGTAAAGCCCGACAACCCGCGTAACTCCGAGGCGGCGATTATTCCTCTCTCAGAAGGGAGGCTGTTGCTGGGCTGGACGGAATTTTATGCGGGCAACGGCGCGGACCATGGCCCGGCGCGGCTGGCGGGCAAGATTTCCAAGGATCTCGGCCGCACCTGGGGTGATCAGTACACGCTGGTGGAAAACGATGGCGGCTGTAATGTCATGGAAGTGAATTTCCTGCGATTGAAGGACAACAGCATTGCCCTTTTTTATTGCCAGAAGAACACGGAAGACTCCGATTGCCGGGTCATGATGCGCGTGTCCAAAGATGAGGGCGCCACTTTCGGCGGCGCGAAACAGATCAGCGAAGCGGGCAAATATACCGGCCTTACCAACGGACGCTGCATTCGCCTGAAAATGGGGCGGATCCTGCTGGAAGCCTGGGAAAACGGGGATAGTTATGTGTACCTTTCGGATGATGAAGGCGCTACGTGGCGGGAGAGCCAGCGTATCAAGCCGGAACAGGGTTCCTGGGAGCCCGCCTGTATCGAGCTGAAAGACGGCCGCGTGCTCATGATGACACGCACCGGCATGGGCGGGCAATACCAGAGTTTCTCCAGCGACGGCGGCGAACACTGGACCGAGCCGACACTGTCTGACCTCAAAGGCACCGCCGCGCCGGTTTCCCTGAGTCGGGTGCCTTCCACGGGCGACTTGCTGGCCGTCTGGAATCATAACCCGGGCGCCGGACACCGCACGCCGTTAACCGCCGCGTTATCCAAAGATGAGGGTACGACGTGGGGGAGTTTCCGAAACATCGAGGAAGCGCCGGGCGACGCCTGGGCCTATCCGGCGGTGACCTGGGTGAAGGACGAGGCGCTGCTAACCTATTTCAATTACACCGGTGGCCTTTCCCTGCAGTTGAAGATTTTTCCCGAAGCCTGGTTCTATGAAAACGCGAACCCCCAATAACACCCAAATCTGAAGAACTGTAAAATTTCCCTGCATAGGAAGGGTGTCGATCCGCTGCAAGAAGGGTGCGCATGAGACACTCCGCAAGGAAAGGCATACGCTTTGGGGTCCCGCTGAAAGAATTAAAACGGCGCACGATTCCGCGATCTTTCCTGAAGCCACAGAAAAAGAGCTTTGCCGATCTGCATTCCCACGCGCGCCAGAAATGCTTTTTGCATGTTGTTGATATCCACTCCCGCTTGCGTGTAAAACGTCAACACCCCCAGCACGGTGTCACCATACAACAACGGTATGACATAATGGCCGTGCACATCCAAGCCGTACCAGCGGGTTTCATGGCGTGGGTCTTCATAGCAGTTCCTGCAAATCAGCACTTCTCCGCTTACGGCGGCGAGGCCGCACAGGCATTGGCCGAAAGGGATGAAGGCCTCCTCCTCCAGGAACTCCCGGCTGAATTGTCCGCGCGTTTCCATGAGGCGTAACCCTCCGGCCTTCTTATCCGCGAGATACAAGATAACCCTGTACTCCGTGTGGTTGCGAAGAAATGCATTGACCAAAAGCGTGGCCGCGTCCACCAGGCTGCCTAGGGAGTCCGGCTTTTCGCCAAGCCGGGCGAAGGACTGCTTGATATCACAATACTGTGGAGCCGTGATGGTCTCTATCTCATTTACCGTGTCCATATCGGTGCGTGTCCTTATATCTGTGGTCTGTCGATACGGCTGGTATTTATCGTGCTTTTTAAAATCATATTAAGTTTATTATATTACTTTTAAAATTGCAATTCTTTCTTGAAACCACTGAAGCATTAAAATTAACTATCATAAATCGCAATTTAATAATACATTAAATAAGTTTAATGTAGGCCATGGTATAGCCGTATTCTTTAGAAGGTTGGAAAGTACAAGGAGGTGTTGCTCACGGGAGCAGATGGGTGGGGCATGAGGAAACAGAATGCTTTAGGATGCGGCCTGAGAAAGAGCACCTGTGGCAGGGACAGTTGCGGTCCAGCCTGTTTCAGGCCTGAGGGGGACCAGGCTGCCGGAGCGAGAGTCACCGGCCCGTTTCCAGGGCTTCCCAGCGCTGGTACAGGCGCGCCACTTCCGCTTCCGCTTCCTTTAAACGCTGCAGCACCGCTTGTGTTTCGGTGAAGTCCCGTCCGTAGAACCCCGGTCCATTGATTGCTTCCTGCAGCCGGGCGACCTGTTCTTCGGCGTCCAGAATGGTTTGTTCGATCCCGGCGAGTTCCTGCTTTTCATGATAGGTGAGCCCCGGTCGTTTCACGGGCACCGCCGGACGCGCAGGTCGGGACTGTTGCGCCCGGCTCTGTTTTTCTTCTTCGCGCCGACGTTCGCAGTAAAGCAGGTAATCATCGTAATTCCCCGTAATCTGGACGATGGTACCGGATTCCTCGAAGATGAGCATATGGGTGCACAGGCGGTTAAGCAGATAGCGGTCATGGCTGACGATGAGGGCGCATCCATCGAAGCATTCAACGGTCTCTTCAAGCACCCGGAGTGTGTACAAGTCCAGGTCGTTGGTGGGTTCGTCGAAGACGATGAAATTACCGCCGCGCAACAGTTTTTTCGCCAGGTCCACGCGCCGTCGCTCACCCCCCGACAGTCGGTCCAGCCGCATTTCGGCGCAACTCTTGTCGAACAGGAAAGACTCCAGATAGGACGGCACATGGATGCGCTGGCGTCCGACTTCAACATGCCGCTGCCCGTCCGACACGAAATCCAGCACGCGCATTTCCGGGTCCATATCGGCCAGGACCTGGTCCACATAGAGGAAGTGGGTGGAAGGGCCGATGAGGATATCCCCCGACTGTGGGCTCTCCCGGCCCATGAGTACCCGAAGCAGCGTGGATTTGCCGCAGCCGTTCGAGCCCATGACACCCACACGCATACCCTTCTGCATGAAGAGGGAAAAGTGCCGAAAGAGCAGTCGGTCACCGTAGCCGTGGGTGACCAGACGCGCTTCTAGGATATCCTTGCCCAGGCGTTCCGGTTCGGGAATGGCGAAGGCGAACTCCTTGCGGGCGGGCGGCGGCCCCTTCTCCCGGGTTTCCATCAGGCGGGTGATGCGTGCCTTTGCCTTGGTACCCCGCGCCTTGGGGCCGCGCCGGTACCAGGCCAGTTCCCGTTTGATTAAGGCCAGCCGGTTGGACTCGGTGCGTGCCTGTACGTCCTCCACGGTTGCCTTGTATTCCAGGAAGCGTTCGTAATTGCCAGGAAAACTGAGCATGGCGCCGTGGCTGATTTCCACGATGCGATTGGTGACCCGGTCGAGGAAATACCGGTCATGGGTCACGAGGATGCAGGCGCCCGCGTAGCCTTCCAGGAACCGTTCAATCCAGGCTACGCTTTCCGTATCGATATGGTTGGTCGGTTCGTCCAGCAACAGCACATCGGGGTGGGAAAGCAGTTTGGCCGCCAGGTCCACGCGCCGCAGTTCCCCGCCCGACAGGGAAACGAGTGACGTCCCGGGCGGCGGCAGGCGCAGTTCGGCGGAAATCTTTTTGAGTTCGGTGTCCAGGTGCCACGCTTGGGCAGATTCGATGCGATGCTCCAGTTCATGGCACTCCTGTTCCAGAGCATCATAGGCCTGTCCGCCATGGGGTGTGCGGGCGAGGCGTTCATGGGCTTCCCGCCATTGCAGCAGCAACGCGCGCAAGCCGGCAGTCGCGGCCTCCAGGGCATCTCCGACGGTCTGTTCCGTGGACAGGGAGCATTGCTGCTCCAGCAATGCCACGCGTATGCCCTGGGCGCGCGTGGTAATGCCCGCGTCCGGCTCCATTAACCCCGCAAGAATGCGCAGCAAGGTTGATTTTCCGGACCCGTTCCGGCCAATCAACCCGATGCGATCGTTTTCATGTATGGTCAGGGAAAGGTGTTGGAGCACCTGCTGGGCGCCGAAGCTTTTCGAAACCTCCTGCGCACTGAGCAGGGCCTTTCCCGGTACTGTCGCTGCCATGATTGTTCCTGAGGAAACACACGTTTGTGTTGACGGTCATGAGGGAGGCCCCTCTTTAAGAAAACAAAGGCCCGAGGCGGGCATCAAGAACTGCGCGGCGGGAAAAAGAATGGTTCGTGCCTGATGTTCTGGTACAACGCCGCTGCGGAATATGGTACGTTATCGGCTTTCACCTTCGCAAACAGAATGGGCCGGCCGCCTATCGAGGACAGGCCCGGCGCGTGCGCGGTTGTTTCATGGGAAAGAAGATCTTTCGGCCGCCTATATCGCCAGGGTGGACCATCCGCTTGCCCGGGCGGCAAGGGCCAGCGGTGTACCATCTGAAACGAGGAGTACCTGGCGCCGGGCAGCGGCCTGGTCCAACAGGGAAAAGAAAGGCTGCCAATCCGGGGCGGCGGGCATCTCTGAGGCTGGAGCGGTAATAATCAGCGGTGCAGACTCTCCGGGACAGGCCAGCGCTTCAAGCGCCGCCAGTCGCAAAGCCAGGTGCGCGGCGGTCCCAGTGGTTCCATTGTCGCTTTCAGCGGTAATGACCAGAGCATCGCCGGGAGTGGACTTGGACAGGTCAAGCGTAATGTGGGCTGAAATCCCGGCTTCGCGCAGAATGGTTTCCGCCCTTTGGCGGATAACGCTGCCGTAATGGGCGCGCCATTGCGGGGTAATTTCATCGATCAACGCCATGGCCCGAGCGCCGGCAGCCAGGCGCCGGCGGCACTCGGCCTCAGCCCGTTCCGAGGCAGCGCTATCCTCATCAATCTCCTGCAGGCTCCGCCATCCCGACAGAATTTTATGGCGTTTGGCATGCAAACTCTGGTATTGCCGCAGAATGGCTTCATAATCGGTTTCGCAGGCGGCAAGTTCGTTTCTTAACGCATTGATGGAGGCGGCTTCGGGATCTTGGTCCGGCCCGGTTGCGCTTTCCTCCTCAAAGGCCGGAAACCGTCCCTGCAGCAACTCCGCCAACTCCTGTTCGATGGTGTGCCGTTCCCGGGATAGGTCGGCAATCAGGGAGGCGTTTTTAGATGCGGCTTCCACCTCTTCAAAGGCTTCAAGTCCCTGTTCTTTTAACATGGCGGACAGTGTGTCCACATGCCCGGTGTACAACGCCTCTTCTTCCCTGAGGCGGGTTTCCAGCTCCTGCAAGAGGGCGGTCAGGGTTTCACCGCGCTTGGCGGCTTCACCCATCTCTTTCACATACTGCTGATATGCGGCCAACAGGCCGATGACTTCCGTATGCCGGGATTCCACGTTAAAGCCGTTCTGCCGTATGCGCACGCGCAGCGCTTGCTCCAGGGGCGCCAGTTTTTTTTGTATTTCCGCGAGTTGCCCTTCCAGGAAGCGGCGCTTGCCGGCCAGACCCTGATACTGGTTGCGCAGGTTGGCCAGGTGTTTCACGGTCTTGTGATAATCCGCGGATTTCCGAATGGCGCTACTGACGCAACGTTCCACATCTTCCGGCCGTTCGGGATGCTCCTCCAGAGGCGCCACGGTTTCTTGTATCCGGACGAATAGCAGCGGTATGCGCTCGTTGCTCTCCCGCAGGCTCTCTTCGATCAGTTCCAGCGTATCGCGCATTTGCGTAAGCTGACCTTCATCGGCCATGTACTGGTCGTAGCGGGCTTCAAGTTCCCGCATGGTACCGCACCCGGCCTGCACCAGCAGGTCGCTGATGCGTTGTTCGTTTTCTTCCAGCTCCGCGGCACACAGGTCCAGAATAGCCTGGTCCTGCGCGAGCAGACCCTTTAACTCGCTGATGCTGAAATATGTCCGGATAAACCAGGACACGAAGTAGAGAACGGCGAGGAAGAGAACTGCGGCCGCATACAGAATCGGCGTTTTCCTTACACTGGCATAAACCCCCAGAATGAAGATCAGGCCGAAGGTGGATCCCAATCCAAGCGTTCCCACGCCGGGTTGGGTTTCCTGAATTTTTTCGCGCATGCCTTGAATCTGGAGCATCCGCTTTCGGGCCTCGGCCATTTTATCCTCCAGATCCTCCTTCTTTTCATGGTAGTCTTTCAGGGTATTGGAAAGATTTTCCATCCCCGAAAAAATGGCCCTTTCCGCTTCAATGGCAATGTCCTTTACCCGTATATTGTGTTGCAGTTCGAGAACCTCGCGCGCTTCCTGGTCGCGAGCCAGTATGGCGGCGTCCAGGGAGGCGGCCATTTGGTTGAGCCAGTCCGCCGGATTGGGGGCAATCCGGGTAAAGTCCGGCATTAAGGACAGTTTATGCTCCTCCGAACTGATACGGCCGCCGATTTCCTCGACCTGCCTGCCGGCCTCTTTCACCCCGGCCTGAATCTTGCCGAGGGAAGTGGCGAGTATACGCGCCTCGTGCTCCAAATCAACGGGTAACTGCAAATGGCCTTTCACGTTTCCCGCATTGATTTTTGCGGATTGCCCCGGCAGCGCGTTCAGGGCCCGGCGTGTTTCTTCCAGTTCCTCGCGGGTTCGCACGCATTGCAGGCGCGCGGTTTCCACCTGGGTTTCTTTTCTTTTTAGTAAGGCCGCCTTGCCGGTATCCAGGAAACGCTTTCCCCGGAAACCGTCCAACTGATTACGTACCTCTTTCAGTCGGTCCTGAAGTTGCTGTGTTCGTATGGCGGCCGCCGCACGAAGGCTTTCAAGCAGTGTGTGTCGTTTTGCGCGCAACACTTCCAACCGGTTGCGGGCCTCGTGTATGTCCGGCGCCAGCGCGCGCGCGGAATCCAGCGCCTTTCCCACATTTTGCCGCTCTTGCGCCAGTTGTGCTTTCTGCGCCTGCAAGGTTGCCAGGGGTGTGCCCGGACCGCGGCTGCGCCCCTGAAGCTCCACAAAATGCGCCAATCCTGCATGGACGCGGTCAAGGTCATTGCCCGTACCGCCTGTGTCGATAAGGGAGCGCAATTCCTGTACAAAATCCCGCGCCTTCCCGCTGTTTCCCGCATGCAGCACGTCATTCATCGCCAGGCGAAGCGGCGCGGGCGTTTCGCCGGCGGCGCAAAGTTCTTCGCTTACGGTTTCAACGGTCTTCTGATCGGGACAATAAATGAAGTGCTTTTTCGGGTCCAGGGCAGTCTCACCCTGTCGCGAATCTGGGCCGGTATATGGGAGTGTTGTTATGGTCATGAAAATAAAAAGCCCTCTTCCGGGGTGCTGGGCGTAATGNNTTCATCGAGGATTCTGGACCCCATGAGTTCAATGAGTTTTGACAGGCAACTGTTGTCCCGTACAGGGACCAGGGTTTCCTGCCCGATAACGGTCTTGTCTTCCAGGTCCGCATACAGGAAAAGGCTGTTTGCCATATTCCGCAAGTCCGCAACTATCCCCTCGGCTTGGGCGGGCCGCGCTCCGTGAAGGCAAAGGTGAACCACCTTTTCACGCGGATCCTTCGCACAGAGGGCGCCAAACAGCGCCGCCGCGTCTGCGGCCCGGGCAATATCGAGGTTGAGCCGCTCGAAAAGGATTTCGGAAACATCGACAGGTATCACCGAAACGCAAGGAACCCCGCCGTCCTCCCGTGTAATTTCCACCTGCAGAATATGACGTGATTCCGTCTCTTCGAAATTGCGACCCTGCGGCGCACCGGGAGACCAGGCCACCGTGTTGGATTCCAAGCCTATCTCCATGGCCTCGTGAAAATAGCCCATAGCGAGATAGGCGAGCTCATTATGGGCGCCAATGGCGTGTTTGAAGAGAGCGTCGTATTTTTTCTTACTCTTTGCGTTGGGCATCGTTCCGTGGGTCACCGCAATATGAATACGCCCGTCCCTGGGAATATTCAATCTCTCAGACAAGAGTTCCTGGTCGCGTGCGCCGTCATAGCCGAGCCCGTGCACCGTCAGCGGCAATCCGCTATGTAAGGCGGCAAGCCACTTTCCCGGGGGAAACACGGTGACATTTTCCGGCCACAGGGAAAGCGCGTAGGGGGACTCCGCCACAAAGGGGTCGCTGCTGCCGGGTGCGATATATACCGGCAATGGCGCCGCCTCTTCCAGCATTCCAAGAATCTCGTCGAGAAGGTCTTCCCCGGCATGCACCCCGTCGAACAGGTCGCCCGCGATACACAAGGCATCGGCAGGCCAGTGACGCGCGGTTTCAAGAATACGGTGGAACACTTTCCGCTGCGCCCCGCGCAGCTTATTGCCGGTTTCGCTGTCCACCCCCAAAGACGCAAAGGAACTGCCCAGGTGCAAATCCGCCGTATGGAGGATACGAATGCGCTGCGCGTTCATTGCCCGACACTTCCCTTTTGTCATGCGAACATGGCCATTCCATGATCGTCATTACCTTATATTGTGGCAGAAAGCAACAAAAAATCCAACTTTATACCTTTTGTTGTGTCCTTGGTGGCAGGATGACCCGGCAAAAAAGAATGCGGCCCCGGGGAAATCAATTGCCGGGGCCGCTTTTTAAAGCCGGTTCCAAAGGTTATTCAGGGAGTTCGCGCAGTTTGATGTTGCGGTAGTCCAGGCGGGACCCATGATTCTGCAGGCCGATAAAACCTTCCTCGCGCAGGACGCCGGGATGGTCGGGCGCCTTATCCTTGAATTCGCTGATATCGCCGTTGACAATTTCCTGGTCATTCAACTTGACCTGGATCTTGAAGTCATCATACCGGATATACATTTTCTGCCATTCACCCGCGGGTTTTGAAACGCGCTGGGCCGGCGGGAGCAGGGAATAGACGGAACCGCAGAACTGCCAGGGCTTCAACTCGGCATATTCGGGGGCCGCATCATCGAGTACCTGTATCTCGAGTCCCGCATAGGCGGGATTGCCTTCCCGGGGTGTGCGGACAAACACACCGCTGTTGCCGCCTGCCGGCACATTAAACTCCAGTTCCAGTTCGAAGTCATTGAATGTGCGTGTGGTGGACAGCCATCCACCGCCTTCGCCATCCGTGTACAGGCGCCCGTCTTCCACGCTCCAGGTAGACTGTTCGCCGCCTACCTGCTGCCATCCGACGAGGTTTGCGCCAGTAAACAGTTCGCTCCATCCGTCTTCACCCATCAGGCGCGCGATGGTGGGTTCAACCGCATGTGCCCAGAGGCTGTAGCCGTATTCATTGGGATGCAGAAGATCAGGCATGACCGCTTCCGTTAACTTGCCTTCCGGGTCCAGAAACACGCTGTTGATGTCCAGAAATTCTACCATGGGATCTTCTTCCGCCGTTGAGAATAATTCGGAGGCCTGTTTTATTGTCGCCTGGTATTCCCCGGCTACATCTCCGCGCGGGAAAATGGCCAACAACAGGACCTTCATTTCCGGTAGCGTCGCGCGCAGTTTGGCGACGATTGCCTTCACGCCGCCCGCTATTTCTTCGGCTGAATGATTTTTAAAGTTGTTTGTGCCAATCATGATAACCGCCAACTTCGGGGAGATACCGTCCAAGTGCCCGTTTTCAAGGCGCCACAACACGTGCTGGGTCTGGTCTCCCGAAAACCCCATGTTCACCGCGTTGCGCCGGGCGTAATGCTTTTCCCATTCCGCCGCCCCGCCGCTTTCCCAGCCGTGCGTAATGGAATCGCCAATCATCAGCAAGTCTACGTTGCCTTCCTTGACGCGCGCATTCACGGCGGCATTGCGTTCTTTCCACCAGTCACCGTCGCGCGGCACGGGGTCCACGGCGGATTCCGCGCAGGCGCCGGACAGGACCAGCACCAGCAGGCCGGCCGTAATAAAGAGCATTCGTGAAGTCAGGGTGCTGCAGTGTTTTCTCATCGTTGTCTTTCCTTTGTTGAATGGGTTGATACAGTGTCTATGAACTGAATGCCGGGCGCACGAGGGTTGCCCAGTCTTCCTTGAACACGAAGAAGTTGATACCGTCCGCGCCGCCCTCACGGACCAGGCGCGTGGTGTCGGCCATAAGAGGATCATCAATATAGATGATAGGTGCAAGTTCCTTGTCCGCGCCGATTAGTTCCCGGGCGCGCTGGGTCTCCCGTCCCACGGCCTCCGGCGGCAGCGCCGTCTTCACGGCATCCACGCGCGGTTCGATATTCAGGCCGGCAAACCCGGCCCAGGCAAGCATGGACGTCATGACTTCCGCTTCGTAAGGCGTGCCGGCGAGGCCGAGCTCGCCCGGAATCTCGGACAGTTCCCAATTCAGGCAGGCCGGACCGGGATGGGTGGGGTAATTGCGATAAATCATCGGGGCAAACACATCGGCCACATCGCGAAGGTCTTCATAGGACTGGCCCACCAGCGGCGCCAGGGAGGGCGTGAAAATATAGATGCCCATACGCAGATTCGCCCCGTGTATGATCTCGGAGAGAGCCCGGAAATGCTCCGTGGTGTAAGCGCGCCGGAAGCGGAACCATTCCAGTAGGCCCGGGTATCGGGTCAACCATTCGAGCAGTCCCGAGGGCGTGGCGAACCGTCGCACCAAGTGCAGGGCGGATGCTTCCTGCCCGGTCAAGTCCCGGTGAAACCGTTCCACATTGTGCTTCATCAGGCCGAAATCAAAACCCCGTTCCAGGGCGCATTGCTCGGCATGTATGGAAAAATCCGTCAGAAACGGCATCAGCCCGCTTGCGGGTGAGGCGAATCGGACGCCGTCCACAAGAATACCCTGTATTCCCTGCGTCTTCACCATTTCAGCATAGGAAGCCAGGGATGCCAGGCGAATTTCCCGGCAGCAGGGGGATCCGGAACCGAACCAGATTTGCGGTTTGCCCGTGATATCCACCGACTTCAACTCGTCCGTATCGCGCACCAGCGGAAATCCGCTGCCGCAGACCCATGATTCCATGCCGGCCTCATGGACCGCTTCGATGACCGCCGCCCCGCCTGCGACCACGGTATGAAACCCGACGTCACGCAGTGCCTTGGCAGTGTCGGCGGGAGTATCGCCGCCGAATCCGTGCATCCAATAGGTTACGGGCCCGGCTTTGTCGCGTGTGCTGTGGGATTCGATCGAAGCCGGAGCGTCCGCGTGCAGGTCGGCGGCTGCGGCAAGCCCCGCGCCTGCCACAGCCGTTTTCAAAAACACCCGTCGCTCAAAACGCCGGTGCGTCATTTGGACAGTCCTTTCAAAGAAATATTTTTTCCTCCCTTGGAGCAGAGGATACCTTTGTGGCGGTAAAAAACGAACAGGCAAACCGGGTAAGCAAACCCTATTCCCGGACGGGACGGGTTTACCTCTCCGTATAGTATATCCACCCGGACCTCCGGCAATAAAGGTAGTAAGAAAAGGAAAAACAAAAGATTTCCCTAGAGTCCTGCGGCTTGTTCAATACGGGGGATGAGGGCATCCGCGATAATGCCGGCTTTTTTCTCAATGCCCGGATTGCGCAGATGGCAGATGTCCCCGAACATGACGACACCATCGCGCATATTTTCCTCCACGGGAATATACAGTACGTTCTCCTTTTCACAGAGCCCGTGCAAGGCTTCATTGTACAGGCGCAAAGCGGTCAGGTAGCACTCGAAGTTGGAATAGCGTCCCGTCCATTCCAGTACGGTATAATATTCGTAATAGTCCCGTTCCACCCGGCTGAGCGCGTCGGGACTGGGAGCCGCAAAACTGCATAGGGCCACATTCACCTGATGTTCCCGGAAATACCGGATGAAAAATTCCAGATTGGATATTTTGGAGTGTTCAATGTCCGCGCGCATGCGCGACCGGTCAGGCAGCAATACCTGTCCGAAATAACGCCGTAAAAAAACGGATTCACGAAGCCGCTTTTGAAGCGGCGACGCGTTCTTGACCCATATTGGATAAAGGTCGTGGCAGATGTCGTTTACGGCGTTATAGAGGACGATCAGGTCGGGGTCCAGCGCCAGGTAGTCTCCGACACGCATGCGATGTTTCAGCGAATTCATGCCTGAAAGACCGCAGTTGACCACATCGATACGGTTGAATCCGAAATGTTTGTTCAGTAGTGTTTCGAGAATGGCCGGATATGTAAGATCATTAACGGGCCCTTCTTCTGTCGTGGACGCGCCCACGCACAAAATCCGGTACGTACCCGCCGGCTTGGGCACGATAAGATCCGCGTCCCGGAAACCATAATTGTTGATACGGAAATCTTCCGTTATGCCCAGCGCATTAATGCGGTCCCGGCGTTCCATGTGTTTTTTGTAGGTAAAAAAATCCAACTCCCATAGGGTGTCCGGTTTCGTCGGCTGCCATACTTCGCCCCGGGGATAGGCGAGCCAGCAGCCGCCGCCTTCCGCTGCCGGGGATCGCAATACGGCATACCCGAAAGGCCCCCGGTGTTCCGGAGACAGGGCGGGAACGAAACGGTGCGTCTCCGCGGAGTCGGCTAATTCCTTTAAAGCCCTCACCAAAGGTTCCAGGTCGGCCTCACCCACCGCCTTCAACAGAGAATCGCCTTTTCCTGCAGGAATTGCCGCGTAGGTTTCCTTGATGTCGCTGGTTTCGGTCAGGGATAAAATATTCAAGCCGTATACGTTCGCGAACACATGCCGGTAAAAATCATTCTCCTGCGCAATGAATGCGGGAAACCGCCAAAGCAACTCTTCTTCCGGCGTCGGTTCGGCCAGTTTTGTCAGTGATTTACCTTGTCCCCGATAGGTGCTGCGGAGGTCCGCATCATTGAGATAGGCGGAAAAATCATTTTCCGGGATACGCGGGATAGGCCAGAGTTCCTCATCTATGCGCGATTTCACAAAGGGGTTTTGGGTCTCGATACGGCTCCAGTGCCAGCGTGCCCATCCCTCCAGCACCAGCGCCAGAAGAAACAGCCAGAGCACGCATGAGCCCGAAAAAAACAGCAGCCGGCCAATTTTATTCATGGGTGACTGCCTCCGACAGCGCTTTTTTCGCTTCTTCCAGCCAAAGCCGGATGCGCATATCCTGCGATTCTTTACCCGCCGCTTCCGTTAAGGCTGTGTGCGCCTGCTGATAGTCGCCCAGATAATAATAGGCCCTTCCCAGCAGCGCCAGGCACCATGGGTCACCCGGCAAGGCTTCCAGGGCTTTACGGGAGATCGTCACGGCTTCTTCATGGCGTCCCGCAAGGATAAGCAGTTCCGCATGATTGTTCAGTGTCCAGGGATAATCGCCGGGGTCTATCGCCATGGCGCGCTCAAACGCTTCCAGTGCCTCCGCGTTGCGGCCCTGTTCTTTATAGGACATCCCGAGATACGACCAGGCCCGGGCATACTCAGGATGGATGCGAATCGCGTTTTGAGCGGTCGCAACGGCCATATCAAAGTTGTGGGTGCGCCAGTATTCCATGGCCAGGTCCGAGAATTCTTTGGGCGCCGCGCTGTCCGGTTCCGCAGCAGGCTGGTAGGGTGGCGTATCCTCTCGTCGCCACACCCGGTACAGCAGGACACGCTGGATGCCGCTGAATTCGTGCGCCGACCAGCCCAGTCCGCGGGCAGTGAACTCCTGCTCCAGGGGCGTTATGGTTCCCTCGGTAAAATAGTCGGTTTGCACTACGACCCACACGTTACGCGGTGTCGGTCCGGCGGGCGTCTCCGGGTCCAGGAAAAAAGCGCTTTTCTCCGCCAGTATCGCATAGGTGGATCCATAGCAAACAATATTAGGGACAGGCCCCAGGGTGTAGGCGAACACCCGTTTCCACAGCCAGTTGTGAGAAAGTACCAGGTCGAGTGGTCGGGCCTCTTCCCGGATGAGTTTGGAGGCGCCTAAATAATCGGGATGTTGGGGGGCCCCCATCATTAACATTTGCTGGTAGCCGTAGAACGCTGCCAGGCAGACAACCCCGGCAATGCGAAAGGCCCTTTTCGGGAGGGCCATGATGGCGCCGCCCGCAAGCAGATACAGACCGAGAGAGGAATGTACCGTGTAGCGGGGCTGGTGGCACGGCCGCCACGCCACGGAAAGACCATACAATACCAGCGGTGGCAACACTGTCCAGAGCAGCGCCAACACGGCAGACCTCCACCGGGCCGCCGATGTTTCTCCGGGGCCTGACAGCGAGGCCCACCTGCGAAAGACCGTGGATGCGGCCAAAAGCCAAACGATGGCCACAACGGCGCCGGCAACGGTTGCGCGGCCAACGGTCCAGCGTCGGGAAATAATCCACTGGGCCGCCTCGTCGCCGACAATCCACGCCCAAGCCCCGGAAGTGGCGTTGACCTGATAGGTGGCGCCGATGGCATCATCCGCAAAAATATCATTGACCAATTCTACCAGCGTGGGCGCGCGCATCCAGGATGCGGTGCTATCCTGTCCCCAAAATTGAATGGTGATCACCCAAATCGCCGCAGGCAACGTCACGGCGGCCGTAAGGAGACCCCATTTGAACCACCGGGTAATCTCCCCGGGACGGGTAACCAGCCAAAACAGCCCCAGAGCCGGGGGAAGCAACAAGGCAAAGGGATGGGTCCAGGAAAGAAGCGCCACCGCGACCGCGTAAACGATCCACCACCGGCGTTTCGGGTCTTCCAGCATCCGGCAGAAGGCATAGACAACGATTACCGCCAGGAGCGTGAACAGCCCGTACATCCGGATTTCTTTTGAAAACTGGACATGAATCGGGGACAAGGCAACGCACAACATGGCGACTAGGCCGACCCCGGGCCCGAAAAGAAACTTCCCGAGCAGGTACAGGGCGGGCAAAACCGCCAGGCCGAATAGAACCGACAACACACGCAATGCCAGCGGCGACGCGTGGACATAACGATTCCAGTAATATTCGACAGCCAGGTACAAGGGCATGGCTGCCGGGTCCAGGCCTTTGTTCTGGCGCAGGAAGGCCCGGAGCGTGGGGGAGGACTCCCGGATTACCTGCTGGTTCCAGCGTTCAAACTGCGGGGAGTTTTCGTAAGCCGGGGGCGGTTTGAGAAAGGCCACGGTGGCGAATTCATCCCACCAGACGCTTTCCCCGCCAAGGTGCGCCAGGCGCGCCAGAAGCCCCAGGAGTAAAATCAGCGAGAACCAGACCTTTTGTTTCCCGGACGCCTGGCGGAAACGGGGCTCCGCGCCGGGCAAAGGAAGTGTCTTTTCCGAGGTGTCGGCCATATGCGTTTTGTCCAGACAGCCTTCCGCAGCTTTTATCCCGGGTAAACGCGGGAGAACCGCCGCTTAGCGCTCAAAAAGATTCATTACGGCGCCGGAAGGCATTTTCGGGAAAAAGTAGGTTGATTTCTGTGGCATCGGTTCAAAGGCTTCCGCGCAGGCACGTACCTGCTCCGACCGCGTGGGACGAACCAGGAAGGCCAGGGCGCCCTCTCCCCGGTCCACCAAATCCAATGCGATCCGGTCTTCTTTTTCGTAGTACAGCCGGGTGGAATCCTGAAAGTCCAGAAGGCGGTCAAGAATACCACGGTGAAGCACCGCGACGTCCAGATCGCACCAGGCCTGTCCCCGGTTCGTATCAAGCAGTTCCCGGCGTCGCGATTCGTCCAGGGTTATCAGCCATCCGCCAGTCTGGCGGTCATAGACGATCATCTGGCATTCGTCTTCGGGCGAAGAAGCCAGACCTGCGGCGCGAACCTGCCCTGCGGGAAGGGGCGCCACCTTGAAATAGGGCGATAGGCGCGTTTTCACTTCATCGAAAGAAAGGGGGAACGACGCAGGCAATACGCGGTGTGCGGCGTAAATTTTCAGACCGGGCTCTTCAAAAGCGACAAAGGCGGCCATAATATACTCATGTTCCGCGTTGCTTGCGCTCGAATTGTCCGCGGCACGGCGTTCGTCCCGGTAGAGGCAGGCGGTTTTAAAACGGTGATGACCGTCGGCGATGTACAATACTTGGTCTTGGAGGTGATGTCTCAAGGCCTCGGGGCAGGGGCTTCGCCACAATTCCTGGACCACCCCATCCATTGTCCGGGCAACAAGGGTGGGCGTTTCTTGGGTCAGGGGCGCAAACAGGGTCCGGGTCAGTTCGAGCGCAGGGTCTGAATACATGAGAAAAATGGGCTCGATATTGCCTGCAGTGGCATGCATCAGCGCAAGACGGTCCGCAATGGGGCTGTCAAAGGTACGTTCGTGGCCGAGAATGAACTGCTCTCCGGATTCCGGCAGGCGTAACAGGGCAAAGAATGCTTTCCGTTCAAGTGACTCGCCGTCCAGGGAGGTAAACCGCTGTCGTAACAGGTAAATGTATGGGGTAGCGTCCCGTTCGAGTGTACCGGCCGCCATCCAGGCGTCCAGCAGGGATGCGGCATGGGCATGGGAGGACAGACCGCCATCCGCGACTGGAAGCATGACGTGGGTCATATTATAGGGGCTGGAAGCCGCCAATGCCGTTCGTTGGCCCGGGTCGATCACATCGTAGGGTGGTGTAAGTACGGCGTCCAGCGTGCCGGTGAGAACCGGATCAAAAAGAAAACCTCGAAACGGGCAAACGTCAACCATGAACGTTGATACTCCAACACCCCGGAACGCCCGGGACTTAATCCGTCCGCCCCGGTGCGGCTTGAATACGGCTGCACCGGGGCGGCAAATCCCCCTAAATCTTATTGGACAATTTCCACCAGTTCCACATCGAACAGTAACAGGGAATTACCGGGGATTCTCGGGTTACCCTGGTCGCCGTAGCCCAGGTCGGGAGGAATAAACAGTTTGTACTGGGCGCCTACCTGCATGAGTTGCAGTGCTTCCTGCCAACCGGGAATGACCTGATTGACTTGGAATTCCGCCGGTTCACCCCGTTTATAGGAACTGTCAAATTCCGTTCCATCCAGCAGGCTACCCTTGTAATGGACGCGCACCTTGGATGTGGCCGCAGGCTTTTCGCCCTGGCCCGGCTTAACTTCAATATATTGAAGGCCGCTTTCCGTGGTGATTACGCCCTCTTTCTTGCCGTTCTCGGCAAGAAACGTCTTGGCGGCTTCAAGATTGTTCGCCGTCTCGGCCTGTTGTTCCTTCATCATTTTTTCCTGAAACATCTTTTCGGTTGCCATCATTTCTTCTTCAGTCATGGCGGGCTGGCGGTCTTTTAATACGTCCTCAATTGCCGCGACGAACGTTTTAACATCCAGTTCCAGCTTGCTTTTCTTAAATCCTTCACCCATTCGCAGGCCAATAATATAACTGATCCGTTCGACATCCGTTGCCAGAACGGCGGTGCTGGGCTCCTTTGCGGGGCCCGCCTCGGTTCCCGGCGTTTCCGCAGGCGCGGCGTCTTCCGCACGGGCGTACTGGAAGCCAAGGGGAACAAGGCCTAAGGCGATTAAGGCCAACAAAGCTAACACATGCTGGAATTTCATAGCGGGTTCCTTGTGGTTGGTTGCGGAAACGTTTTCCCTTGAAGCCGCCTGGCGCTCTCCGGCTCAGGCGGAGATGTCTTATTGGAAAGCAACGTATACCTTACCTGTAATGGGGGGGGATTCTCAAGTTTTTATGTGGGGGCCGGTCATGTGCAGGCGGCTTGCATGTCCTTCAGAATAAGCTGAATCCGGGTTGTGCCGTTGTACGTGTTTAATTCCGGGGTAAATACAAGGTCCAGTTTTTCGGGCATTTCCTCGGTAAAAAAGCGTTCCGCCATACGGAAGCCCATGACGGGCAACGTGATGTCTTCCTGCCGTACAATAAACTTAAGGTGTTGTTCCTTGAGCACCTGAATGGACTGGGGCATCACTTCAACGCCCACAGCGCAAAAAAGGGGGAGAGGGTTGTTCTGACCGTAAGGTTCCAGGCTCTCCAGGCTCCGGATAAAATCTCCGGTCAATTGGCTCAAGGTAACGAGCGCATCGACTTCCAGGGGCGCCTCCACCCGTTCAGGACCCAGTTGTACGATCACTTGCTCTTCGAAAGCGGTTCTGAAGGGCTCGAGAGACTCCGGCTTCAGCGAAACGCCTGCGGCCGCCACGTGGCCGCCATACGTAACCAGGTGTTCACTGCACCGGTTAAGCGCCTCTATCATATTAAAGCCGTATCCACTGCGGCCGGAGCCGTGAAGCAGCCCGTCATCATTGCGGCAGCATATAATTGCCGGGCGCTGGTAGTGCGATTGAATCCTCGATGCGACAATACCGATGACCCCCTGGTGCCAGTCGTCCTGAGACAGGACTACGGAGCGTTGCGCTTCCGTCAGAAACGCCTCCAGAATTTGCGCCGCTTCGTCATAAATCTGTTGTTCAATGGCGCGCCGCTCCTCGTTGGCACGGTTCAGGGCGGCCGCAATGGCGGCGGCCTGCGCTTCACAATCCGTCATCAGCAGTTCCAGAGCGCTGAAACCGGTATCCAGCCGTCCGGCGGCATTCAGGCGCGGTCCCAGTTGAAAGGCGATTTTATGGGAGGTGACACTGCTGAGGTCAAAATGCGCCACATGCGCCAATTTGGCGATGCCGACCCGGTTGTGTTTGACCATGTGCTTGAGGCCCAGGGCGGCAATGACCCGGTTTTCCGCCAGCAATGGCACGATATCTGAAATCGTTCCCAGGGCGGCGATATCGAGGTCATGAGGAACACCGTTCAGCGCCATAGCCAATTTCAGGGCCACCCCGGCACCGGAAAGCATGGCTGCGGGATGGTCGGGACGGCCGCGTTTGGGATTGATCACCGCTACCGCGGGCGGAAGTGTCGCTTCCAGCGTATGGTGATCGGTAATGATCATATCCAGCCCGATATGACGGGCCCGTGCCGCGGCGGCATGAGCGCTGATGCCGTTGTCTACGGTGATGATCAGGTCAAAACCCCGCTCGCGCGCCTCGTCCACCCGGTCCGGGGTAATGCCGTATCCTTCCACGAAACGGCTTGGCATGTCGCAATCCACGCGGCGGATGCCAAAACGCTGCAAACCCCGTGCCAGGATGGCCGACGCGGTGATGCCGTCCACATCATAATCCCCGAAGACCAGCACCGCCTCACCCCGTTCTTTGGCCTTAATAATCCGGTTTACGGCGACTTGCATATCCGTCAAATCAAAAGGATTTGACAGATGTCTCAGAGACGGTTTTATAAAGTCCCGCATGTCTGCGGCGGTTTGAAGGCCGCGCAGCAGCAGCAGATGCGTAATTAACGGCGGTACGCCCACTTCTTTTGCAAGTTCCGTTGCGCGTCTTGCCTCAAAAGGGGCGATATGCCAAGGCTGTTTGGCAGCTAATAGCGTCATAAACGTTCCCGCGCCAGTTGTACCAACTGTGTCACCACCTGGTCGGGTGTCAATTCCGTTGTATCCACATAAATCGCGTCCTCCGCGCGCCGCAGGGGAGATACCGCACGGTTCATATTCAAAGCGTCCCGTTCCGCTATCTCCCGAAGCACCTCCGCGCGGTTTACAGGGAGGCCTTGGGTTTCCATTTCGGCTGCACGCCGTTCCGCCCGACATTCCAGCGAGGCGTCCAGATATACCTTGCACCGCGCTTGGGGAAACACCACCGTTCCAATATCCCGGCCTTCGGCAACCGTGGGACGGCGGTAACCGAAGCTACGCTGCAATTCCACGAGGCGCTGCCGCACCGCTGGGATCTGGTCCAGCAAATGGATATGGCGGGTGACTTCCGGACTGCGTATTTCCCTGCTGACATCCAGGCCGTCCACAACCACCCGCACACCATCCGGCTCCTCCTGAAACTCCAGCGCCATGGCCCGGGTGGACGCGGCCAGCGCTTCCGGGTCGTCCAGGGGAATACCAAGATGCAGTGCGCGCCATGTCGCGGCGCGGTACATGGCGCCCGTATCCAGGAATGCAAATCCAAGGGCTCCGGCGACACGCCTCGAAACACTGCTTTTCCCCGCTCCCGCGGGCCCGTCAATGGCCACGATCTGCGTGCCCGGATGTTGTTTGTCACTGTTCATAATCTTGGCGTGAATCCTGTACGTGTATGGATGCCCTCTGGCGCCCCTTCCGCATTGCCCCTTGATGTTCCCGGAGCCGACGGCCATGTATCACATCCTACCATAGGGAGCATTCATGAGACAATGCAAAAAGAAACCCGTTCCTTGGCGGAACCGAGGTGGCGTCTCAAGAATTCCGGAATGGAGAAACCACCTTCCTCTTGCTTTATAAACCGACTTTTTGTATAGTATCCGTCAGTAGTCTACAGAACACAGTGGCCATATCATCTTTGGAGGGACTTATCGTATGAAAAAGAAACTGTTGCTGGTGCTTGTACTACTTGTCATTGGCGGGGCGGCTTTACCGTTGTTAAATCTGGCCATACCGTTGCCGGCCAGCCGGTTGGCCACCATAAAGCCCCAAAGCCCGACCCACATGATGGCGCTGCAGGTGCTGGAAGAGAAATGTGTGCATTGCCATACCAGCGAGGTGCAGCTGCCCTGGTACGCCAAGTTTCCCATTGCCAAACAGATTATTGGCCGTGACATCGACACCGGTACGCAACACAGTGATTTTATACGGGAGTTCTTTCCGGAAAAACCAGGCCCGGTGTCTGAGGTGATGCTGTCAAAAATCGAGTTTACAACCGTGAACCGCACGATGCCGCCGCCGCCTTTCCTGTTAATGCACTGGGATTCGTTTATGAAGGAGGCGGACGACCAGGCCCTGTTGAAATGGATTTATGAAGAGCGTGAAAAAAACCATGCCACTCCGGGTGCGCCGCCGGAGGTGATGCGCGGTGCGTTGCAGCCTCTGCCGGACAAAGTGGCGGTGAATGCGGACAAGGTTGCCCTGGGTGAAAAACTGTTTTTTGATCCGCGCCTGTCCAAGGACAATACCGTCTCCTGTTCGACTTGTCATCATCCCGACAAAGGCGGCGCCGACCAGCTTCCTTTTTCCAAAGGGGTAGGCGGCGCCATGGGTGATATCAATGACCCGACCGCGTTTAATTCCGGTTTCCAGTTCGCTTTGTTCTGGGATGGGCGCGCGGCAAACCTGGAGGAACAGGCCGACGGTCCCGTCAATAATCCCATTGAAATGGCATCCAACTGGGAGGAGGTCGCCGCAAAACTGACCCAGGATGAAGCCTTCACCCGGGAATTCCTCGCGGTATATCCCGACGGCTACAATAAGAAAAACTTCACGGAAGCCATTGCGGAATTCGAGCGCACCCTGCTGACCCCGGCGCCCTTCGACGCTTTTTTGAAAGGTGATGCATCTGCGCTGGACGACCAGCAGAAAAAAGGCTATGAATTGTTCAACAGCCTGGGGTGCTATACCTGCCATACGGGTGTTATTCTGGGCGGAAAATCCTACGAAAAAATGGGCTTGCGAGCCGATTATTTCAAAGACCGGGGTGATGTCATCAAGCGGGATTACGGCCGTTTCAATGTCACCGGTGATGAGTATGACCGGTTCCGCCTGAAAACGCCTACACTGCGCAACGTGGCTGATACGTTCCCCTACCTGCATGACAGCACGGCCGAGACCTTGGAGGAAGCTGTGGATATCATGGCCAAATACCAGGTGGGCAAAACCATTACCGCGGAAGAGAATCAGGCCCTTGTAGCCTTTATGCATTCTCTTACCGGTAAATATCAAAAAGGGGCTGCCACGCCCAGTGCCTTGGAAAATGTAGTAAAGTTCATGGAATCCTTCAGCGGTAAAAGCTGAGGTTCATGGCTCAATAGGTTTTCTAAAACAACACGAAGAACAGTATGCCTGTTGTCGGTTTGACACTCAATTCACGAAAGCCGATTTCAGGTGACCTTGTAAGCACGATGATGATGCGGCTGTTCTGAAACAAAAATTGTGGCGGGTATTCCAGCGCATGGATACTGCCGCATGCATGTTCTTATTCCGCGGAGCGTCTACGATACTTGTTCCAGGGGAATCGCTTCGTCAATCACCATGACCGGTATGTCGTCCCGAATTAGGTAAAGCATTTTTCCGTCTTCGCGAACCAGTCCCCCTTCGATAGGTTCGTCAATAATTTTTCCGATGCGGTTGTTCAGTGAACCGGCTGCTATGGCGGCATTGATTTTATCAATCAGCGCTGCATCGGCCTCCTGCACCGGAGTTCTGTTCTCCGGACACACCAACAGTTCCACGAGTTTCCGGCTTATCATGGTCTATACAGTTCCTCTGGTTAATCTGTCTTCAGGTGAAAAAAAAACGGCTTTCGTTCGTGTTCTTCACGGGGGCGTGATTTTCCCCAACACGACGGCCTCAGCGGCGCCTGTTGCCTGCGGCACATTTGCGGGAGTACCGCATATGGTCTCATTGCCGAGGATGGCGAAGGCGATGGCCTCGCGCGCATCATAGGAAATGCCGATACGGTCGCTGATGTAAAGTTTCACATCCGGGATCGCTTTGTTGATTTTGGACATCAATGTGTTGTTCATGGCGCCGCCGCCGCTCACGATGATGTGCGTGACGTCGTATTTCGGTGTCACATAATTTTTGTAGGCGTCTGAAATGCTTTGCGCGGTGGCCTGGGTTACCGTGGCAATCAGGTCTTCATAGGGATGCTCGCGCCGACTCGCCAGGGCGTCGCGCAGGTATGAGTCCAAACCGAACCGTTCGCGGCCGGTGCTCTTGGGCGGCTCCTTGCTGAAATAACTGTCACTCAGCAAATATTCGAGAAACTCATCGATGACTTTGCCGCGTGACGCAGCCTCGCCATTTTCATCAAAGGCGAGCGCGCCCCGGGATAAGAGCCGCACCGTGCCGTCTATGGCGATATTGCCGGGCCCCGTGTCGAAAGCGAGAATATCCTCGAACTTGGGCGTCACAACGGTAATGTTGGCGATGCCGCCGATATTCAGGCACACGATATTACGGTCTTCGCGCCGGAACAGCAACCAGTCGGCATAGGGTACCAGCGGAGCGCCTTGTCCTCCCGCCGCCATATCACGGACACGAAAATCGGAAACAACAGGAAGCCTTGTCTGGTGCGCAATGACGGCTGACTCGCCCACCTGCATGGTTCCGATGCGTTCACTTCCGGAACCCGGCGGATAATGGCCGACTGTATGGCCGTGTACCGCGACAAAGTCCGGTTCCACCTGGTTGTCATCGGCGATATCCATCATGACCAGGCTGGCCTCCGCCATCAGTTCTCCCAATTCAAAATTCAACAGACACACGTCCTTCGCCGACATGTGCTCGGCCAGCAGCCGATGGCGGAGGTCATCCTTGTAGGGAAACGTCTGATGGGCAATGAGTTTCATGGCCAGTCCCGGCCCCGTGCCCTTAATGCGCACCAGCACGGCATCCACGCCATCGCAGGAGGTGCCGGACATCAACCCGATGACAAAGCGCGCCTTCTTGTTGCGAATTCCCTCAAGGTTCATGGCTGCATCCTTTCTAAACGGGCGCCGGGAAAATAGTGCGCCATAATCTCTTCAAAACCACGACCCGCCGCGGCCATGCCACGTGCGCCGTGCTGACACATACCCACCCCATGGCCGCGTCCACCTCCCTTAATCGTAAAAGAACCCGGCACACCGGCCTCCGGTTCCTGTTCTATTATAACCATGGCGCTGGGCAATCCGCCAAACGCCTGCCGTATCGCCAGTTCCCGTTCCAGGGTGACTGTTCCCAAACTGCCTTTTATTGTAACGGATTTCAACCGTCCACTTACACCACGCCCACCTTCGCGTATGCTTTGAATCGTGCCAACGCGATGCTTCTGATTGACCAGTTGTGAAAGTTCCGCCACCGAGTACAGCCGTTGCCAGCGGAACCCCGGGGTGTCGGAAGAACACCAGGCGTCCGGCGTTGAAGAAAGAAAGCGCTTCAGGTCTGAGGCCGGGGTGATGTCTTGCGGACCTGTGGAAAAATCAGGTACGCCCCGCAGCATCGGATCGGCGGTCACGCTCCACACGATTTCATTGTTCTCCGTCCATCCGCCGCAACAGGAAGAAAACACCGTCTTGATATAGCGGCCGTTATGGACAAGCGCCATGCCCGCAGTGGCGTTGATGGCGGCATCCGTCTCCGCGGTGTGCCCGGACAATCCCAAATAGGCCCGGCAACTCTCCAACGCGG